>Ga0194123_10000671_pt1 | contig 61970 bp, 58 predicted proteins | sample TA2MahsurfametaG_5_FD_155479 | JGI IMG/M metagenome (GOLD analysis project Ga0194123, IMG submission 155479) | Freshwater microbial communities from Lake Tanganyika, Tanzania - TA2015023 Mahale A surface | ecosystem: Environmental > Aquatic > Freshwater > Lake | place: Tanzania: Lake Tanganyika... | reverse complement strand
ACGAATATTCAAGAATATGTTGAAGAAGATGTTAAAAAAGAAGAATATAAAATAGATATAGAAGATGAAATTTTAGAAGTTGAGGAATAAATAAAATAATTATATAAAAAATATAATTATTATAATTATAGGTATTTTTAGTATTTAATGAAAAATCTATGTCATTCTTGTCAACAAAAAACAATAACATTTAATACCCATCTTAATATATGGGATTTTAATCCTTTTATTTATGAAAGTTTTAAGGAAATGAAAGATGGGTTTAAAAAATTTTATGGAAAATTATATGATCCTAATAATGAAAAAATATTTTATTCATGTTATAACGAAGAAGGTTATACTTACTCTCAATGGTATGTTTATATTATTTCAAAAAATCTTTATAAATATAAAAACTTAAAGAAAAAAACCTTGTGGGCTTTTCAAGTTTTTTCTGGTTACGACTTTTTTCATAGGCTTATTAAAATAGGAAAAATAGACGATAAACTTCATAACACTCTTCACCATTTCTTAAAATATCTTGATAAATTAGGAAAAATAGAATCTCTTACACTGGAATTATTACTTAATAATGGTCTTAAAATGGATCAAGTTGATAATGAAGGATACTGCGGAAACGATTATTTAACACAAAAATCTTTATCAGAAGAAGACTTGTTAATAACAAAATTAATAACAAGTGAGTACAAAAAATATGAAGATGAGTTATACTCTCATTTTTTCTTTTCTAGATTTAATAGATGCGACATGTGTAACGACTTTACAAACAAATATGAGGATATTTTACAATATAGAGATGATTTAAAACATTTCAAAGATCTTTTATATAAAATAGAAGAAATAATAAAAAAACGTCTAGATTGTATAAATATCTATGCTAAATATGATAATTGTGTAAAATCTACAGAAAGACATATTTACGTTGTAAATGTATATAAAACTTTATTGTCCAGTTAAAGTTCTTGCATAACTAAAACACATGTTTCTTGTTTCCTCTACTGGTCTTTTTTGTTTCATATCGAAAAATTGGTCTCTTATTCCCTTTTCCGATTTGTTAAACAAATCATCGCATAATTTAGATGCTACAGATAATGTTTCATCTGTTTTTGGTTGAGACGATAAAGCCATCAGTCTATAAGCTATGCTCTTTTGAGAATTTTGAAAAAATTGTAAATATAAAAATAAACATAAAATTAATGTACTAAATACAGAAAGAGTTATTACATTGTTTCTGTATATCACTTTAGCGGATTGGTTTACTTCTTTTGAAAAACTTACTGACTCTATAATTAATGATATAAATAAGACAATAAACAAAGCCAATAACATTAAAGGATATACGTTAATATTAGTTTTGTCTGATACTAATTTCATAATATTTTCTAATTTATCAGATCCATTTAAAAAATGAGAATAAACAAAAAGACCATATGATAATACGCTAAAAACAGAAAATGCGATTACTTGGTTTCTGTATACTTTTTTAGCATTTTCATCTTTTTCTTTTGTCATTTGTACAGATTTAATAATTAAAATAAACATGAGAATTGCAAAAACAACTAATAATCCTAATGAAATTTTAGATAATTGAAATGCCATTTATTATACAATTTATTTTATTATTATTTTTGTACATCCATCTCTAACATTAGAAAATCTAATATAATCATCTTTAAAAAACTTTTGAATAGATTGACTTTCTAATTTTCTATTTGTATCATCAACATAAATCGCACTTTCTTTTTTAGATAAAAAAGTTTTAGCCCAATATATTGGAAGCAAACGTCCTGGACATTTTTCGTTATATCCAGTAGGACCGTCTACTATTATTACGTCAAAAGGTCCTAACTCGTTTAATTTTTCTGGAATTTTATATTTTTTTAATTCGTTTATATAAAAATCTTTATCTTTCTTTAATAAATCGATACTTTTTTCTACAGATATATTATTATATTCGTATTTTATTATATGTTCTCTATCTATATCTTTATTAAGATTTATATAATCATCATTATGTTCAATAAAAAATGTGTTTTTATTTGTCATATAATACCACATTTTAGAATCATATCCTAGACCAAAAACTAACAATTTAGGATTTTTTATCGTCTTTAACGTGTTATAAATATCTTCTATAACCTTTTTATCCATTTGTATATTTCTATTATAATAAAGTATAGACATTTACTTTATTATATTTATAATTATAATAAAAAAGATTTTACTGGATTATGATCACTATATTCTGAAAAAGTCATTTTTGGCTTATCCATATTAATATTTGATATAAAATAATCAAATATCAATGGTTCGTAACCAAATTTCTTTTTATTACTTGTATGAGACGTAAAAAAGTCAATGTAAATCGTAGGTTCACTTGGGTAAAAAATATTATCTTTAATATCAGACAATTTAAAAAAATCTTTAATATCTTTAATATCAATATTAAAATCTCCACCTATCACGAAATTTATTTTTTTACTTTTCAATTCATTCATATATTCAAAAAGCTCATTTAATTGAAGTATTGCATTTTTATCATATCTCTCAAAATCAGAAGATTGTAAATGGGTATTAATTATATGTACTTTATTTCCATTTATATTAATAACTGCTGTTAAATGACCCTTTTCCGAAAATAATTCAAATGAATAAGGATTATAATGTTTATATTGTCTAAACTCTACGTTTTCTATAGGATATTTAGATAATATAGCAAGCCCGCTATTCATCATATTTAAGCCTTTTAGATTACCTCTACATATATAATATTCGGGAAAACATGATTCTAATAATTCATAAGTTTCATCAAAACATTCTTGTAATAATATTATAGAATTATTTTTAATTATATCATCTATATCTTTTTGTCTAAAAGATTTTAAAGACCATGGAAACTTTTGAATGTTCCATGTAACTATTGATTTATCATTAGCATTATCATCTATATCTTTATATTTTTCTGGTATATAACTTTCTTTTATAGATTTTTGTATAAGAATCCATACAACTATTATAATAAAGATAAAATACAAAAAATACTTTAAAAGTGTAAAATCCATAATTAATTATTTTATTATTTTATTATAGTATTAATAAATTTATGCTTAAATATAATCTATAGTATAAAAATCTTATACAGATGGTTTCTTTAACGTATCAAAAGAAAATGGATTCTTGTCCATAAAAGATCCTCTTCGATCTCTTCCATTAGATTACTTAGAACTACAACGTTTTATTGACAACTTGAAAGATATCATAAAATATATCTTTATAATCTTATAATTTATCTTTTCTTATCATTCTTTTACGAGATTTTTTTATAGATTTTCGTAAATTAGATTTTTTAGGGTTTCTCTGAATAGACTTTCTTGATTTTCTTGATTTTCTTGATTTTCTTGATTTTCTTGATATACTCGGTCTATATTTTTTTTGAACATAAAACATATCTTTTCTAAATTTCATCGCATTTTCTGGATAACGATTTTTATTATAAACATAAAGAACATTAAGCTTCTTAACAATATTAGACCATCCATATTCTAAAACTAATTTATCTAAAAGAGATCGTCTATCTTTTTGATTCATACTTAATGTATATCCAGGAAGACTTCCTTTTTCTAATTTTATTTTAAGCTTTCTACTTTTTTCATTCATTTATTTTATAAAAAATAAATGAATTAATTAATATTATAATTGGCTCAGGTAAAATTCGTAAACTTCATTAATTCTTTTTGATACATCATTTATAACTTTTGTTCGAAAGTTCTCTATTATTTCTGGATTTGTTTCATTTCCAGGAATGATAGCTGGAACTGTATTGGATGGATTTTCAACATAAGGCAAAATATATGCTAATATTTTAGCTAAATTATTTTTCATACAATATTCTATCGTATTTATACTTGGCTCTATTCCATTACTCAAAACATATTCTAATAGATCAATAGCAATTTGTTTATGTTTATAGTTACAACAATTACGATATCGAATCAGCCTAATATTACCGTTTCTACATAATTCCAAAACATTTCGTCTTAAATTATCATTCAATTCTTCTCCAGAATTAAAAAAAATAGAGACAAATGCATAAGCCATTTTACAATTCTACCATTATTCTAAATATTCTAAATATTCTAAAAGTTAATTTTATAACCCATATATTTTACTTTCTTTTCTCGTTTTTTCCCAACTTTTTTCATTTCTTTTAAAGATTCAAGCGCCTCATTAAATTTTTCATCAAAATCATTGTCATTAATCTCTTCATAAATAATAGTTTCAGTTCGTTTTCTCCATTCTGTCATATCATCAGAATTGATTCTTTTGATTAAATCTTGAATTGAATACCATCCACCGCTTGTCATTTTAAGACGAATTCCTTTATATTCTTTTGATTTTTCACCATGGTAATAGTATTCATCAGGCCAGCTTCCCTCTCTGAAAAATTCCGAATAAGCACATAGCCCATCCTTTTCTGTAAAATTAATAATTCCTCCTTTGTATTCTAAAGCGCATTCATTTCCTTCAAATATTTCTCCGTCATCTTTCATGACAAACAAATTTTGATCTGAAATGTGTAAAGTATAAGCCATTTTTGATTTAGATATACTTTTATTAAAGTAATTGTCAAAAATATCAATTTTATGTGTTATCATTTGTAGAAATTCCATAATGAAAGGCAAAAGCTTTTTTATTTTTTTTACAATGATCTAAAACGGATTGATAATTATCATCTTTTATTCTTATTCATGTTATACACATCTGTTAGTAATTTTGGACCAACACATATCCACGCAGGATCGTTCATATCTCTTTTTGGTATTTCATCTATTACCATTTTCAAAAAAGGGTGTTCTTTTACACAAGAAAACCAACCATTTAAAATTAAATCTTCTTTCTCATAAGTTAAATTAAGAGAACCTTTAAGTAAATTATTATTTATAGGATTAAGCCAGATCGTATCTGCATCAATATACATTCCTCCATATCTATATAATATTTCATAACGGGCAATATCAGCTTTTCCACAATATTCTTTCATTTGATTATATTGGGTTTTATTTATTAATTTTAGATCTTCTATTTCTTGATTTCCCCATATTTTTACTTCCCAATCTTTATTTTTTTCTATAAAATTTTTAATCCAACTAAAAATTTGTTTTGGTCTTTCTTTATGCCCGATCCATATAATATGGATTATTTTTGGTATATTTTTATCAAAGATTGTAAAATTGTCAACATTTTTTCTTAAATAAATCGTAAATATTATAAATAACATTAAAATCGTTAAAATTAAAAAAAAATATTGTATAAAATCTATAAGAATTCATTTATTTATACTAAATATAAAAGTTGAAATATACTTTTTATAAAAATATAAAATAAATGAGTCCTTATTTTAATTTTAATGTCCATAGGGACAATAAAATTTTATGAAAATATGCCAATATAACATTTTCTAGTTTATCAATTCAGTTTATCAACTCAAAAAAACTATCTTGTTCTTCTCTAGAAAGGTATTCTTTAGCGTAGGACACCATGCTACAACCTTCTTTGTCTTCTAACCAGGGATCTGCGCCTTTTTCAATCAAAAACTTTGTAGTCTGATGATCATAGCCATACCATCCAGCATTCGCGCTTCTAAGCAAACTCCGACCATCGTCATCCTGAATATCGACTGAACATCCCTTTGAAAAGAGATATTCCAACACCTCTCTCTTGTATGAGATTTCAGTAACGAGAAATCTTCCCGCCAAAGAGTAAAATCCAGTGGAATTCACATCCACAAGACCTCCCTCTACCATCTCTATCAATATTTCCATACTCAACGGAGGGGACAAAACAATTGCGTCAATCCAATTAAGCTTTTGATTTATGTTCATGTAGAAAGCCGCTTGTTGGGCCTCCTTTGAAAATTTACCCTCCTTGATAAACATTTTTTCGACGGTCAAATTGCCATTCCAAGAATTCTGACATTCCCGGCAAGTGCAATATTCAGGTTGTCGGACTTCTGACCATTTTTCATCTCGGATCAGAAGAGACATCTCTTTATACCACTTAACACACTTCATAGACATGACTTTGAATTTTGTATAAAAAAATATAAAAGATTTTATTTAAATCAATTTTATGAGGTACTAAGGGCCAATTAAGGAATTTATATTAGTACTAAAATGTAAAAGTTGAAATACTTTTTTCGTCCTTTTCTTTGTTTTCTCCTTCTACGTAAATATTATTATACAAATAATCGACTCCTTCAAATATAAAAGGCATTGATTCTATGGGATTCTTTGATAAATCATTTTTTATAAACAATGATAAAACGTTGTCATATATTTTTTTTACTATTTTAGAAAGTTCTTTTGATCCTCTTGTTAAAAATGTTAAAGAAAATACTATATCTAAAAGATCAAAATACCACGATCCTGAAATAAATTGAGATTTATCATCGTCATAATCCCCCCATATTCTTTGTATTAAATCCATTACATCTTGACTAAAAAACCCATTATCTACAAAATAATCAGGTACAAAGTTTTCATGTATTCTTTTTCCTTTTGTATTCATATACTCAAAATCCCATAAAGACCATAATTTTTTATTATGTTTAATATAAAAAGTCTTGTTTCCATATTTATATTTTATATACTCTTTTTGATCAATATCTTTTACTTTATCTAAATTTAGATATAAAACATTTCCGCCATTTAAATCTCCATGATATAAATTTTCTTTGTCTAAAACATATAATCCACATATTATTTGAAATATAAGACTAAATAAATCATCTTTTGTTTTTGGTCTGTTTTTATTTAGATCTCCATTGAACAACTCTGCAAATACGAGAGCACACTTTCCTCTTTTTATTATTTCCCATCTTTTCTTTACAAACAAATCAGAAGATATATCATCTATATTTATAAAAACACACTTATTTCCGCATTTCATATTTGTCCACGTTAAAGGAAGATGAGGAGTTTTATAAGTTAATACCAAGTTCTTTAATCTCTCGTAATATTCTATTTCTTGCATATTATTTTCATCTGTCATATCCATTACTTTTGCAACAATTGGTTTTGGGAGTTTATCATGAGATACTTTATAAGTTATTCCTCCCATCCCTTTCCCTAATAATTCACTTTTCATTTCTTCTTTCATTAATTCAAACTTGCATAAAGAATCGTTTTCTGATTTTAAAGATCTTCCTAATATTCTTTCTATAACATAATAAGGTTTTACTCTTCCGAAAGAATCTTCTTTATTATTTATGATATAATGAGTTTTTTGTATATTATGAAGCAAGTATCTTAAATTTTTATCATTTAATGAATTAAACACTTTTAAAGAATCTAATTTATTTAAAGATTCTATGTTGTTTTCTCCAAATAAATTAAATGTTATATTTAAAGTATATAATAAAAAATCTTGTTCTTTTTGATTTAAAAGTTGTACAAAACGTTCATACTCTTTTACACACTTAGAACGATCTAATATTTTATCACTTAAAGACTCAAAAATAAAACTCATCTTTATCTTTTATATTATTTTATTTTTTTGAAAAAAAGTGAATTATATTATAGATTATTTTTATAATTTTTAGAATTTTTAGAAAAATCCTAAAAATTTATTTGTACAAATAAAAATTTTAAAAAACAACACACAAAAAAATATGTGTGTTGTTTTTTTGTAAAAAAATATAAAAAAATATAAAAATAATTTTTTACAAATATTTAAAATTTACAGTTTAATTTTAAAGATGAATTTTTTAATATTTTAAAAAAAAAATTGTAAAAAATCATTTACATAAAAAATCGTGTAAAAATAATAAAAAACATGTAAAATCATGTATAATCATTTTTTAAAGTTGTAATCAAATATAAAAATGGACAATATTTGTAATTTTTGTTCTAAAGAATTCTCTTGTAAAATCTCTTTGATTAGACACCAAAAAACTACAAAAAAATGTCTTCAGATACAAGGAAAAGAAGAAACAATTGAATGTTCTAATTGTAAAAAACTTTTGTCAATAACATATTATAACCAACATAAAATAAAATGTGATGTTATTTTCGAAAAAACTAAAAAAGATCAAGAGAAAACAAAAATACAAAATAAAACATTAGAAGATAAAAATAAACTTTTAGAAAAAGATATTCAAAAACTTAAATTACTTAATCACAAACAAAATTTAGAATTAGAAGAATATAAACGTAAAAACGAAATTCTTCATTCTATCAATGCTATTCTCAAAGAACAAAATGAAAAGTTACAATCCTCTTGTGAAAATATTACAATGAAGCTTGCTGAAAAAACAAACACTATAAATAACATAAACAAAACAGTTGTAATAAATACCACTCAATTGACAAATGAAGTATTAAGACAATGTGCTGAAAGTTTTAGTATTGAAAACGCATACAATATTAATGGAATAACACAACATTTTACATCTTCTTTAGAAGATCATATTACATGTTCTGACCCCTCAAGAAGTGTTTTCAAGTACACAAATGATAAAGATGAAGAAATAGTAGATAAAGATTTAGAGATTTTACTCCCACAGTATCTTAGTACAATAAAAGATAAAAACAACTTTTTTTATAAAGAAGTAGTCGATTATTTTAGACAAAACAACGTTTCTTTTAGTGCCCTAACAGATTACAATGTGTTCTATCAGGCTCTAAAAAGTCATATAGAAAAAACAGGAAATAAGATGTCCGAAAAGTGTAAAAAACATATTATAAGAGTATGCAAAAAAAGATTTTTAGAAAAGAATAAAAATAAAAATAAAAAAATAACAAAAGAATTAACTGTAGAAGAGATAATGATGAATGTAATAGAATCAGGAGGAACAGTAAACGATTTTATAATGAATTACTATGGAGAAGAATATGATATAGAAGACGAAACAGAAGAAGAATGCAAACGAAGAAGAGAACTAGAAGACACATTTATTAGAAAGAAACGAGAACAATATAATAAAGTTTAAACTTAAAACATTTATCTTATAAATAAAATGGCAAAAGAGAATAAAGAATATTATAATTTATATTATATTATGAGCAAAACAAGGAATTGTATTGATAAATATTTGCAAAGATTTAACGTTACTTTAGAAACATGTGAAAAAAATATATATGGTCAAATAAAAGGAAAAATAAAACTTATAGACAAAAAAGAAAAAACATTTGGAATACTCTATTACGATTATAATGGAACAGAACTTTTCATTGATAGGGCAAAAATATCTGAAGATAAACGTGGAATAATAGTTAAGCCGTTAAAAGTTATTCTACTATATTTAATATCTTTGTATATTGATAAGGGAGTTAAATATTTTACATTGAGGGCAGATCACACTTATGGAAATGATAATGAAGATGAAAAACAAAAATATAAAAAAGAATCGTGTTTGGGATGTTATTATGAAATTCTTGGTTTTAAAGTAAAAGACTACGAATCTATTTTTATTAAACCCTATATAGATATGTGTACAAGTAACCTTCCAAAAAATTACAAAAATTCTGAAATGTGTAAACTTTGTGAATGTCAAAAAAGTATTGATAAAGGAAATTTTAAATTAGAGTTAGATTTTAAAAAATTAAAAGTTGACATGATAGCATCAATATCAGATTTAATTAAATCTTTGAAAAGTGCGTTAAAAGAAATGAATTGTAATAAATGAGTACTTTGTTATTTTTAAATAAGAAATTTATAAAATATTTGTATGATAATGATCTCAAAATCCATACTCATGAAAATGTATGTCATGGCAATCTAATAAGAGGGTTTTGGGCATTTTTATATAAATATGATTCAAGAGGATATATATCACAATTAAGTTATTGTATTGATAAAGATAAAAAATTACTTTCGATAAGATGGGAAGAAATTAAGCATATAGCGCCAATTGTAATTTTTTATACAATATCTATTTTATCGGCTAATCATAATATGAATATTTCTTACACTCGTGATGATAAATGTAAGTTTAAAATAAAAAGAAAAGATTGTATTCTATGTATGTTTTTGGAAAACGATGTTGATAATTGTTTTTTATGTCAATCTAAAAAAAATCACGACAATCCTGTATTTGAGATCATTGATTTAATGAAAATTATAGAAATAGATGACATAAAAAACAATAAATATACTTTAAATATTGAAAAAATGCGCGATGCGTTAATTCCTAAATCACATTTTTCGACTGAATTTATAAGAAATTATATGGAAAAATGTGATTACATAATTGGAACACAAGAATATTTACACCCTAATATACCTAATAAACAATTTAATGAAAACATTAAAAACATTAAAAACATTAAAAACATTGATGGCATGTATGGATTTTTTTCTATAAAAAAAGGTAATGACAATGATGAAATAGTACTAATTATTTTTACATATAATTTCGAAAATTTATATGTTGATATCGATTATAAAGATACAAAAAATAATAAAATTGATACTAAATATTATAATGCAATTGAGATTCTTTTATTACATCTTATATCGTGTGACACATTTATAAGAGATATTAAAGTGAGATTTTTTAATCAAGATATTAATATATTTTATAAATTATTGAATAGAATGAGTTTTAGATTGGAAGACGAAGAGAAAGACGAAGAGAAAGACGAAGAGAAATCATTTTATGTTGTGCCTTTTTTCAATAATAATGAAAATAAAAAATACACCATTGTAAATACAAAGCGTAAAAAAGTTTTATCATATATCAAAAATAGATGGAATGAATTAAAGCATTGTTTATAAACATTTTATATTAGAATTTAAAATTTTAAGATTTATATAAATCATAAAATATGAGCATAAATATACATATAGAAGGAGATAGAAATGCATTTTTATCAAAAAAAGGTATAGATAAATTTAAAGATCTTATTAGAAAAGAATTTGAAAATCAAAATATTCAAAATATAAATTCTTATTCAAAATTTCTAAAAGATAATTTTGAGTTTTATTTAATAAAAATAAAAGATAAAGATTTAAAAATTGGGATTAGAAATACTGATTTAAATAAAAAGAAAAAGTACTTGGAATTAAAATTAAATGAACTACGTCAAAAAAGAATGTCTCAGCAACAAATTAATTATATTAAAGAAAAAACAATAAAGAAAAATCAAGATAACGAAAAAATAAAGAATGTATTAAATGAATATGAAAATGTTAAAAAGTTAACTAAAAATCCAATATTAAATCCTCTTGATGTTTATAAAAATAAAGAACAATACAAAGAAATTATTAAAGAACTTGTTATTACATTTGGAGAAAACAACCCATTTGGAAGATATTACAAACTTTTATTAGAAAGTATTATATAAATAATAAATAATAAATAATAAATTTTATATCTTTTATAGATATAAAATATTTTAATATTTCAAATGTTTATTTAGATTTCTCCGTTAATTTCTACAAATTTTGTTCGTAATTCAATGTATTTATTTAATACAAACATTAAAAATTGCAAAGACGATACAAGTCCATCGTTCGCATTTTTGTTTTTAAAATAATCTTTATCTCCGAGAATTTTAACACCTTCAAGAATCGACAAACGTTCTGAATCAAGAGTGTCGGCCGCTTTTTTAGAAAAAAGATCATATTGAATACAAAATCCGGCATCTAACTCTAAATTTTTAATTTTTAATAAAATATCTTCATAAATATTATCAACCATTTCTTTTTCCTGCCATACTTCGTATAAAGCAGAAGACCAAATTGATTTGTTTGTTTCAAGAGGATATCCATTCCCATGGATTACTTTAGGAGAAATAGTAAACTCTGTTGGAATAATAATAGGAGAAATATTCATCATTTAGATCTGTATAATATTTAATAAAAATAAAAAATAAAAATCAATTTTATAGGGAAAAGACCCTTTAAAATTTAACTTATTTTTCTGGTTTTTCTGGTTTTCTCTTATCTTTTAGTCTCAAGTTCTACGGTTTTCAACCAAGTTGTTGATTTTTACATCATTAAATCCTTGAAGAAAATCCAAAAGATCCTTTGTTCTCACATTGAATGTTCCAAGTGAGCCCAAATCGTCGATCCGTTTGAAGATCTCTTCGAGAATCTTGAATTCTCGATTGGACATGCATAAGCTGACACAATAAGCCATATTTGGGGTAGTGACTTCTTTTGACAAAAGGAGATAAAAGAGCTCCTCGGTGTATTCCTTTTGTTCTTTGCAGTCTGGATAGATATACTTATATAAAGTGGCGTCGAATCTATCACCAATTTCTGCTCCATTTTCGAGCAGATCGTTCAACGCAACGAGATGTTGATCGAACTTCTCTCGAAAGCGAAGAGCGTCATATCTGTTTCGAGGAAGATCGTCATACAACTTCTGGAACGCCTCTTGAAAGTTCTGCGTGAGACACATATTGATATTCGGTCAAGTATGAAAATATATAAAAAATATCTATAAAATCAATTTTATAGGGGAATAAAAGGGATTTTAAGATTTATAGGGAAATGTGCATTGAGTCTGATTTCTTTAACTTGTTTATATTTTTTATAAAATATTTCCATTTTTGGACTACATGATTAATTATTATTTGTTTTTGAGGATTTAGATAACTAAGTTGAACATTTAACATCTTATCTTCGTGATAATCATCAAATATGCCAACAAGTAAATGTTTAGATAGAATATAAATGAAATGAATCTCTCTTTCGTCAAAATCGTCATATAAATAAAAATATATATTATATAATTTATATTTATATGACGTTATTTTTATTTTGACATTAACGTTTGCTACAATCGACATATCTTTATATGTATTGTCATGAAGACAATATATATTTATTTTCTTTTTTGTCTTTTCTTTTCGTCTTTTTGTCTTTTCTTTTCGTCTTTTTCTTTATTATGCGCATTTAATGTACATAGTTGATAAGCATCTCTTCGATGATAGAAGACGAACCTTCTTCATCAAGAGACACTGCCAAGTGAGTGTCGCAGTCTTTGAATACGACCAATTTTTGGTCAGAGAACTCGAGCATTTCTCGGATTTCATCGACGCCATATGCTTCGAGATTTTGGTCAAGTCTTACGACGCAAGACTCGCCAGAGATGTTCTGGATCTGTTCAACGATATCAGAAGCATTGATGATTCGATTTGTTTTGTAGGGAGTCTCAAGTTGAGTTTGGAGAATCTCAAGAATTCTCAAGAGATTCTCACGTGAGATTGAACTGGAAATAGTGATACTCAGCATTCCACAAAGGGTGCCGTAATCACTGCGAAAGGCAATAGAGACAATCATATTCGATCAAGTAGGTATGATTTAGAATAGTTTTAATTTTTAAAATCAATTTTATGAGGCTTGAGGGGAAACATAGGGATTTGGTTAAATTAAAAAAGTTTATTTTTATTATTAATTATAAATTATAAATATAAATATAAATATAAATAAAGATGAATGATCCAATATGCACAGAGTTAAGATATCTTTTATATAATTATGATGCAGATTTTTATACTTATATAACAACTTTAACAAAAGAAAATATAAGAGAAAAAACAATAAAATTAAAAGATCAAATGAATTATTATTCTGAAAATTTTTTAAAAGTTATTGGAAAAGAAAATAATAAAAGAATAGAAGAAGAATATGAGAAAATTAAAGATTGGATGAATGAAAGAACGTCATATTTTTTAAAATCCGTCAGCAATTATGCAATTACAAATAACGATGAAGAACTATTATTTTTAATAAAAGAAAATTATAAGAAAGAGAAAGAAGATAATAGAAAAAGAAGATCCCCTCCTTCTAGATTTTCAAAACCTATGCAAAAAATATCTTTTGCTTTTTAACAAATGACACCCTAAAGTGTCTTTTGTTTATTTATAGAATATTTAGAAAGAAAATTAGAACGAAAACATACGTAATTTTGCTTCAATTTCTAACATCTCTAAATCTTGTTTCATCTTGGTGATATCCAATAACCATTCTTTTGGACTATCGTATTTAAATTCAGGAAATACATACGCTTCTTTATCTTCTTCTTTATGAATAAATTCACAATATTTGATATCGCAAAATTCCATATAAATACACATTGGAACTTTACATTCACATTTAAAATGTGCTTTATAACAAGTGTCCATATTTGAACAATTAATTCCATTCTCACAAGGCTCGGTTCGCCAAAAATGTCTTTTCATCATTTCTGGATTTTCTAAGCAATTTTGTGCATACTTTTGAATAACAAAGTAACGAGCTCGGGAATCTTTCTCGTCGAAATTAAAAGACATTATTAGGATAATATTCTTATTGTATATTTTAGAATAAGAAAAATTTTATAAATCAATTTTATGACTTTTAAGGGATATTTGACACATTTTGTAAAAATGATTTGATTCAAATATATCAAATATATTATTTATATATAAAACCATTTTTAAATTTTAAAATGATGCAACAACCAACTATAAATATAGGATTAATAGGAGACTTTTCTCATGAAATTATAAATAGCTTAACAAAAATAAAAGAAATAGAAAAAAATATAACGACAACGTTAGGTTATTCAAATTGTAAAATTTTTAAATGTGATAATTGTATAATACCTTCAAATTATAAAAGTACAAGTGGAAATGTAGAAGAATTGATATGTAAATGCGGTACAAAAATGAAGTTAGTAAGACATGTATCATTTGTAGACTGTCCTGTTTATGATGTATTAATGTCTACAATGTTAAAAGGAGCATCTATTATAGACGTTGCTATTGTTGCCGCGTCTAATGTGTCTAATGTGTCTAATGTGTCTAATGTGTCTAATGTGTCTAATGTGTCTAATGTGTCTAATGTGTCTAATGTGTCTAATGTGTCTAATGTGTCTAATGAACTTTTTCTTAAAAAACAAATTATAGAGTATGCATCTGCCATAGATAATTTTAACATTATTCCTATATCTTTTGAATCTTTTGAACACAACATTGATTTATTGTGTGAATATATTGTTACAAAAATACAAGATCCACAAAGAGATATTTTGTCTACTCCTAAATTTTCTATTATAAGATCTTTTGATAGGATATGTATAGGTTCTCTTTATCAAGGAAAAATAAAAGTTGGTGATGAAATAGAAATAAGACCTGGTTTAATAAATTTAGAAAATAACGAATATACGCCGTTATTTGGCAAGATAACATCCATTTTTTCATATAACAATTCTATTTTAGATGCTATTCCTGGAGGTTTACTTGAATTAGAAACTAATTTAGATCCGTATTTAATAAAAGGAGATAAATTAGTTGGTCATGTAATGGGGTTAAGAGGAAATTTGCCTGATGTTTATAATAAAATAGATATTGATTATAATTTGACTTTAAAAAATATAAAAATACTAAAGGGGGATTGTTTTATAATTAATATAGGATCTACTACAACTTGTGGCAAGGTTGAGAAAATAAAAGAGGGTAAATGTAGGTTATTTTTGACAATACCTATATGTTCTAATATAGGAGATAAAGTTATTTTATCAAAAAGAAAGGAATGTTTAATAGGAAAGGGAAAGATTATAAGAGGAAATGTTATGACTTTTGTGTATTAGATATATTAGATATATTAGATATATTAATTAAAAGTTTAAATATTTTTTCTATTCTTTCGTTATTTATTCTTTTGTAGTCTTCTATGTCTTTTGTTATTTTTATCAAGTCTTCGCTGATTTTATTGATTTTATTGATTAGATTATTCTGAATATTCAGAATATTCTGAATTTCGTTTTTATTTTTGAAAGATATTTCAAAGAGTTGGTATAATTGCTCTTTAATAAGTTTTATATTTTCTTCAATCCTGATTTTATATTCCTTGTCGTCCTTATTAGGGCTTTCTTCTTTTTTCTGTAATAAATCTAAAAAATCGATATCACATTTATACTGAACATTCATATTTCATTTATTATTTTATAATAAATGAAATAATATTTATGAAGTTGCATATATTATTTAATATTAAAAATATGTATATAAATAAATGAGTTATGATCAAAAATATGACGATTCTATTAGCCAGAAAGGAAATATAGGAAATATAGGAGCTTATTATAACAATATAATTTTATTAAAAAAGAAAATATTATTTAACAATTTCAACGAAAGTTTTAACGTTATAAAACAAAAATTAAATAATATAATTTCTTCTAACTATTTCTGTAAAGATTTTTCAAAATACGAAGATCCTGTTAAAGACGAAAAAGAAAGTTTGACTGTAATAATATTAGATAAAAATTTTATAGATATAATATCAACTGAAGCTATGGGTGATATAACATTTGATTTAGATTCTATTAAAAAATATATTAATATTATTATAGATCATATTCATTCTTTTTATTTCATTTTTCAAGAAAAAGGATTAGATGGAAAGGAATACTTAGGAACTTATAATTTTTGCGGAGATATAACAAAACAAGGAAAAGGTGTAATAAGAAAACTTATATCAAATGAAAACTATAAAAATATTTATGATTTTTTCTCTGAACTTAAAATTTTAGAAGATATATTTTATGTAAAAAATAAAGACTTTTTTTCTTATAGAAAAAAACTTTGGAAAGGGTTATTAATAGAAAATCCTCTATTCAATTCTTTAGCAAAAACATATATAAATGCTGGATATATAGACGATATATCAATTAAAAGTGTGACTCCTAACGGAGTCAACATTAATAAACCACATCTTTCTATGTGGAGTGATCCAGAAAACAATAAAAGTATTTCTGAAAGATTATCAATAGCAGAAGAAAATATAAAGAAATTATTTGATAAAACTAGATATATTATTAAAAAAGAGGATTTGGAAATAATTAATAATATCAGTAAATATGGAATAATGGAATTTTCTTATCAATTATCAAAAAAATTACTAGATAATAATATGATGCAATTAGACTTAATAACTACAAAAAATCCTGTTCAAGACTCTACAATTCCGTATTTAACAGATAAGGCCCGTTTTTTTAATAAAGTATTTATTAAAGACCTTTATGATAGAGGTGAAATTGTAAATAATGTAAGCGCTATTGAAATAGAAAATACAGTATTACTGTCAGATAAAAATGACGATTTGATTTCGGATAAAAATAAATTAAATCCTGATATATGTAAATCTGGCGATTTTTTTTCTGAATGGCACACACACCCAATTACATGTTTAACAAAAAATATGATAGGTCCTTACATATTTGACGAAAAAAATGATATTCAAATTAATGTTTTAATGACTCCATCATCTGGTGATTTATATAATTATTCAACTAACACAAATGAAACAAACTTTGTATTTTCATCTAATTTTATATATTCAGTATCTATTAGAAATGAATTATATAAATATAAAAATTTTATTAATTCGTGTTTAAAAAATAATATTAAAATTCCGATTTCAGACACTGCTTTTATGTATTTTATTGATTATTATATATCTCCATATTGTGGTTTTATTTGGAATTCATATGATATTATAATTGAACATAATAAATTTATTGCTATATCAGATAACATTATGTTAAACAAAAATACTTTTATTTATAAAGCTTTTATTGATAATATTTTTAATTCAAACATAAAAAATAAAATAGATGATTATTTATGTGAGACAATTAAAGTTAAATATATCGAGTTATTTGAAAGTTTCATAAGATTTTATCATTCATCAGGCTTACCAACCATACCATTAACTATATCTAACTTTTTACAAAAACTAGATGAATTAAAAACTTATACTGATATCCTTCTAATAGGACCATATACAACTCATTCTGAAAATATAAGAAAACGTTATTCTGATATAAGAATATCATTAATTAATTACGACAAATCTCTATTTAAACATAGAATATGTAATAGTATATACAGACAAATTCATCTTCTATTATATCTATTCTGTCTTTCGGTTACACCAGTTTCTTATGATAAAATAGCTGATGATATGACAATATTTTTTGAAAAATCTATTGGGTTTATATATAAATCATTCGTTGAAAGCTTAACTCTAGATGATCTAAACATTCCAGATCAACTGAATTCATCTCAAGAACTAAAAATAAGAATGTCTCAAAATAGCGATTTTAAAGAATACGAAGATTTATCCTTCTTAGATGATATAAAATATATTCCGCTTTTTAATATAGGAATAAATCATTATGAAACAGATAAAGATTTAGAAATAGATACTTATAATTATATGATGACAATAACAAATTATCATGAATATTATTTTTATCAAAATAATATAAAAAACTTATTATGTTTTGATATAAATCTTATTAAATACTATATTATATATAATTATGGAAATATTCCGCAATTTAATTTAATATATAATAACGGAGAATTAACTTTTATTCCTATAGAAGATGGCATCGATCTAATAAAAGTTTTTAAGATATTAAAAAAATTAAATATTTTACATGATATTAATATAGGCTTCAATGAAATAAAATTTAAAATATTTAAACCAGGAAGAGACGTAATATCAGATTATATAAATTTTAACAAAGAAATAAAAACTATTTCAATGTATACTATAGAAAAAATAACTAAAATTTATAAAAATATACTAAATTAAAAATGATAGAAGATGAAGTTATTTCAGACGTAAAATTAAGAATTGAAAAAGGAGATTTAGACGACTTAAAAGATCTATGGGATGACTATCAAAACACAGATTTTGGAAGACAATTAGCATGGGAATATATCTTTCAAAAAGTATATATACACGCAGCGCTAAAGAAAAAACAAGAAATATGTAAGTGGTTTGAATCTTTATACCAATCTTTAGACCCTATCCAAAAAATAGGAATTAGACACACTCTATCTTACGGCAAATATTTATTAAACAAATAGATAAAAAGACCTTTATAAAATTGATTATAAATTAATTTTATAAACACCAAATATACTTATCACGATTATTAAGAATATCACGAATATGTCAAACTTGACGAATATCACGAATATCACTAATATCCACTTGAAGTTTCTCTCTGGGGACGTTCAAACTCTTACATTTCCGACAAAAAATGTAACTTTGAATATGGTGAAACTTGCTATTCCTCCTGTCAAAAATCACAAAATCATTCTCTTAAAAGAGGATGACGAAAAAGACGAAAAAGAGGAAAATATTTTATTAAATAACGAAGACGTGCTAAATGTCTTTTATGACAAAGAAGAATTTACTTCGGAAGAAAATAAAACTTATGAAACTATGTTACGTGCAAGAGTCCCTTTTTTTGATGAATTTAAAGCCGAAATTATTAAATCGGAAGCAGTAATTGCCGGAGGAAGTGTTCTTGCGGTATTTGCAAATTATCAAATCAACGACTTGGATATTTACATTCACTACTCTAAAACATTTGAATTTGTAAAGTTTCTTTTGAAACAACACACAATTTTTTCTGGGTTTCATGCAGCGCCAGCTTACGATGAATCATTTTTTAGAAAGAATAAAATTATGGGACGATTTCGTTTCGTCATCAGAGACAGATATCTTTCAACCGGAATAGATGTAATGGTTATCCCTGATGAAGTTCCGATCGAAAACGTTGTAACAAATTTTGACTTATCTTTCTGTCAAGTATGGTGGAATGGTCAAAAAATGTTATCAGACGATATTACAGATGTTCGCACTAAATCAGGACGTCTTAACAATGACTATATTAGCAGCTTTTTTAATATGAATACGTTTACTATTAATCGTATCAAAAAATACAAAGATAGAGGTTTTAAAATTAGTATTGATATCGATGCGTATAATCATAATGATACTTCTAAAAAATTAGTTATCGAAAAGAAAAATAAAGATATCTCTGAATGTCCAGAAGAATGGATTGTTTCTAAGATTTGCTATTTTATTCTCCAAAAATTCAACACATGGACTAGTAGCATTCTATTTTTTGATATTTATCCTGAAGAAATGAAACTACATAAAGTTGAAGAAAAACTGGGAACAGAACTTTTGTCATCAGTTGCGAGATTGTTCTACTATGAATCATGTATGCATTTTGAAAAGAAATACAAAGATTTATACGAGAACACTTTTCATAACATTTTATCAGAAGAACGAGATGACGCGAGAGATGAAGAAATTTTATCAAGATTTGTTGATGTTTTAACTATCAAACTCGAGGAAATTCGTCGGGAAACAAGACAAAATAGACGTGCGGGTAATGTTCGCAATCAAGAAGAACATGTCATTCAAGTAGACCGCGTCGACATAAATGGAAATCTTGTTATCAATGGAGATGTTATGATTCACGGAAATTTAGTAATAGGTCAACAAGAACAATAATAGAACAAATATATTATTTATTATATAATATATAATAAATAATATGAAATCATCAAGGACATCACTAACACAAAAATCTCAAAAATCTAGAGAACCGCGAACATCACGAAAGACCTCACGAAAATCGTCAAGAGCATCTAGAAAGTCTTACAGAAATACATCACGAAAGACATCAAGAGCATCTAGAAAGTCTTACAGAAATACATCACGAAAGACATCAAGAGCATCTAGAAAGTCTTACAGAAATACATCACGAAAGACATCAAGAGCATCTAGAAAGTCTAGAAAGTCTAGAAAGTCTAGAAAGTCATCTAAAACATCAAGAAAGACATCAAGAACATCTCAAAAATCTAGAAAGTCTTTACGAACATCTAGAAAGACATCAAGAACATCTCAAAAATCTAGAAAGTCTTTACGAACATCTAGAAAGTCAAGAAAGACATCAAAAGTGTCTAGAGAATCTAAAAATTCTAAAAATGGAATTCCTTTAGTATTTGGAAGTAATGAATCGATTCAATTAGGACTTGGAGAAGATATTTCAATAAGAAAAAAACCAGGTGTTGTTCATAACTTGGAAGGAATAGATATAGTTGATATATCGTGTGGAAGTATACATAATACAGCTATAGATTCAAAAGGAAATTTATGGTCATGGGGTTGTAATGATGAAAAAGCTTTAGGAAGAATAACAGACGAACCATGGATTCCTGAAAAAGTTAATTTAGAAGAAAAAATAATACAAAGTACATGCGGAGACTCTCATACATTAGCTTTAAGTGATAAAGGAAATGTATATGCATGTGGTACTTATAGATCATCAAACGGAACTAAATTATTTTATAATAATAAGGAATATAAAGAATATCAAGTAAAACCAATAAAATTAAATATAAATAATAAACATAAAATCATTCAAATAGCATCTTGTTCAAATTATTCCCTAGCTCTTGACAATAAAGGAGATGTATATGCATGGGGGTTTCTTTTAGGAGGAAATGATAATTTGGAAGAAAATCTCATTCCTAAAAAAGTATATATTTCTAATATTTCTAGTAAAGATAAAAAAGAAAAAATAATAAAATTATTTACAGGAAATGAAACTATATTTGCACTTTCTAAAAATGATAAAGTTTATGCATGGGGTTTAAATAATCAATATCAAGCAGGGTTTCAAAATAAAGATTCTTCTGATAAACCACTAATAGTTAATTCTCTTTGCGATAAAAAGATTGAACAAATATCTTGCGGTTTCTTTCATACTCTTGTTTTATTAAAAGATAAAACTCTTTATAGTTTTGGTGACAATAAATACGGCCAATTAGGAATTGGAAATAGAGAAGAATCTAAAAATCCTATAAAAGTAGATCTTAATAATATTGTGCAAATTGGCTGTGGAAGTTTTCATTCATTAGCTGTAGATAAATTTGGAAATGCATATTCATGGGGTTTCGGAGAAATGTATCAATTAGGAAATGGAGAAGATAAAGATGAACTTTTTCCTATACTAATAACAGGACAACAACTTGAAACAAGAAAAGTAAAGAAAGCATGCGGAGGTTCTCAGCATACTTTATTACTTTCTATATAATTCTAAAATTCTAAAATTTAATATATATTTATATCACAGAAATATAAATATAAAAATATAAAATATAAATGAATTATGATTTTAATTATGAATATGATTATGATTTTAATATAGTAAAGTCGGTGATAGACTTTTTAGAACTAGATAAAGATGATTTTAATTATGAATATGATTATGATTTTAATATAGTAAAGTCGGTGATAGACTTTTTAGAATTATAATTTATTTCTTTAATTCTTTTACCATTCCATATAATTCTTGTATACATTTAACGAGATATGGAATAATTCTTTCATGTTTAATCTTTTTGTATTCTTTATCTTCAACATTAAAATGTCCTGTTGCTAATGGAATTATTTGTTCAATTTCTTGTGCAATAAATCCAACATCGTCTTTATTTCTATTTTCTTCGTTATAAATATCTTCTTTCCATGTAAATGTGACTGGATTTAAAGATTCTATAATGTTTAATGATGATTCAAGAGGTTTTATATTCTTCTTTAATCTAATATCTGATGCATTACTAAAACCTGTTATATCACCTGTCGCTGATATATTTCCAGCAACTTCTAATCTATTATTTACAGTTGTTGTTCCTATTCCGACATTTCCTCCGCTTGTTACATAAAGAGCTGTAGTTGGAGTTGCCCCTGATGCGTTTCCTACACGTACACTTAAACCGCTAAACACATTCATTTTCATTCCATCCCAAGAACCTTCATTGTCAAGATTATAATAATTATTGTAAATACAATGATTCCAATCGTTAGCGCTGTTTGAAAAGAGTAAGCGATTTCTCCATAAATTTATATTTCCATAAGATAGAATATTAGTAGTTCCAGCACTGCTTGGATAAGGATTTGCTACTCCACCAACGGTAAGAAGAGTTGTAGGATTCGTCATGCCGATGCCGACGTTGCCCGCATTCGTAACCACCAGTGTCGGTGTGGTAAGCGCCGATGTAGTATTCACACCCGCCTGAAGACCAATATAAGAATTGACTCCCAACACAGCACCCATACTCAAATATCCAGCAGAATAAGTGTTCTGTATGCGAATCGCAGGAATGAGACTGGAAGAGTTTGTAATGTCCAAGAGTTGTTGTGGATTCGTCGTGCCGATGCCGACGTTGCCGTTTGGACTAATCATCATCTTTGAATCCGCTAGTGTAGCAGTTTGTGAGGAATGATTCGCCCAATAACCGTTAACATTATATCCAGTAGAATTATTGAGGCAAAAGTGTAATTCGGTACGACTCCATCCAACACTGTTTGCAATAATCGCAGTTTTATATGCGCTTCCATTCTGTCCTAGATATGTTTGAGATGGATCTGTGCTCCATGGTGCTCCAAAATATAGTATAGGATTGCTTAATTCTTGACCAGAAGTGATTGCTAAAGAAGCACCTAATTGTCTTTTTATTGTTACATCAGCTAACCGAATAATATTGCTATCCGAAGCTAATATATAACCACCTGGCCATACAGTCACCCCCGTCCTTGTAACCTGCGAGTCCGCACCATACCCGAGTAACTCCATCGGCAGACCCGATGTGGCTCCGATGGGCGAGACGTAGAAGCCTGGAGCCGTCGAGTTCAGGGCCGATCCTGATGCGTTCAGGACAATGGAGTTCGCTGACTGATTCAGTTGGCCCGCCAGGTTGCCGATGGCGATGGCGTTGCTCGCCTGGTTCAGTTGGCCCGCTTGGTTGCCGAGGGCGAGGGTGTAGGTGGAGGAGTTTCGGTTCAAGGTGTAGGCGGTCGTGGCGTTTGATACCGTGAGGTAGGAGCCGTCGTTTGAGATGGAACAGGCGGTCATGGGGGCCACGGAATACAGTGAATCGTAGGTGCCGGCGTAGAGGGCTGCGATTTCTGTCGAGCTGAGGGCGGAGGTGTAGATGCGGACGTCGTCGACGTAGCCGGCGAAGGCGCCCATAATGGTTGAAGCACCGCCTACAAATAAATTGGTCATGTTTGTACCTCCAGGAAGGGATAGACGGCCTGTGGTAGTCGTCGTGTTTACGGAAACTCCGTTAAGATATAATACAATACTTCCTGATGAAAAGGTTACCGCCAGATGATTCCATGTATTGAGTGAAATTGTGGTTGATGAATTAAATCCAAATGCGGCGGTTGAACCAGTAGTTGTGTAGTAATTAAATCCGATTGTTCCTGATGGTTTCATGTATAAATTTGAACTTTGAGAGGTTGATCCATCATTAAATGTGACGGCTGATGAAATCTGCCCTGCGCCTGGAACAGCGGTCGGATAGATCCAGCAACATATCGTTAATATACTAGTAATTCCCAGAACGGAAGGAAGTGTATAATTCAAATAATTCGTAGGATTAGCCCCCGCCGTATTCGAAAACAGCGCCGAATGCGTCCCCACCTTCTTAATCGACGTCGAATACGTCACCGTGCCCGCTCCCGTCGCCGCCACAAGGGAACCCAGCACATCCCCGCTTGAATTATCCAACGGGAGGCGAGCCAGAGGAGTCGTTGCACCGGCTTGGGTGTAGCCGTTGACGGAAAGAGCGTTGAAGGAAGCACCATAATCCGTCGAGTAATACACATTGTTCGTCGTCGCCGAGGTCACCGCTACCATGTACTGGCCCGACTGGCTCACCTTCGCATCCACGACGTTGGCGGTTACGCCAGGCAGGACGGGCTTGGAATAAGAGGTGATGGGGAGATACGAGGAGGACACGCCGATGGATTGGGTGAGGGCGGGATTATTGTAGAGGGCGGCGATTTCATGGGCGGAGAGGGCTTGGGTGTAGAGGCGGACGTCGTCGACGTAGCCGTTAAAAGTAATAGTTTGTCCTAGCAATAAAGCTCCAATATTCATATTTGTAAGTGCTCCACCTCCATTTAATCCTAAATTACCAACTACAGATGCTGGAGATGATTGAAGAGCTCCATTTATATAATATGTTAATACTCCTCCAGAAAGAGTATAGGCATAATGAACCCACATATTCAATGGAACAGCCACGCTAGGATTTATTACTCCAGTTGAACCACCACTTGTATAATACGCAAGAACACATGTAGTAGAATTCGGCTGAATCGCTAACCATGGACCATATGATGCCCCGCTATTTCCTGTGAATGATAATGGACATGATTGATTACCCGAGGTTATCGCACTATTATAAACCCAGCATGATACAGTGATAGCAGATGGATTGGATAGAATGGAGGGAAGGGTATAATTTAATACGGTAGTTGCTGTAGAATTTAACGTATTATTAAAATAAGCCGAATGGCTCCCCACCTTCACCACGCTGCTCGAATACGTCACCGTGCCCGCTCCCGTCGCCGGCACCAGAACACCCTGCGCATCCGCATTCGTATTATCCATCGTCAACCGACAAAGTGGCGGAACGCAATTCGTGCCGAGGCTGTACTGGCCTGAGGGGCTGAGGGCGACGATCTCGTTGCTGACGGTGTTCGTGGTGTTGAGCCAGGTGGAGCCGTAGTTGGAGGAGTAGGAGACGGAGTTGGAGAAGTTGAGGTAGAGTTCGCCGATTTCTACGAGTTCAGCTCCACTATATACATGTGTGAATACAAATCGAAAATACATCCATGGTTGCGAAGAATAAGAATAAGAAGTTGTTGTTACAGATGTTGTTATATTTCCAGTAATAGATTGTGATCCAGTGGTGTTCGTAGTAATATATGTAGATAATAACTTTGGAAAGCTGTTAAACGGATTTGATGTAGTTACTGCGTACTGTAGAGGATACCAATTAGAGCCATCCATCGAACCAACAATATAATATGTTTTACAGATTTGTTGAAAGGTGTATCTTACACCATATAGATAAGATGATAATACAAGAGGGATAGATGATCTAATTTGTAACCATTCTCCAGGAATACTACCAATCCCCTGAATTGATGTTACTATAGACCCACTATATACTCCAGTAGTTACATTATATGTTCCAGGAACAGAAGCCCATCCTGAATCATCTATAGTATTAGTAAATGCTTTTTCTGGTAATAATGAAATATTATAATTCGTGCTCGCACTCGCCGTCCATTGTACCCCACTTTGAAACCACGTCGCTGACGTCAACCCCGTCTGATTCGGCATAATCGATCCTGCCGCCGAGTTGGTGGCGACGAGTTGGTATTGGCCTGAGTAGGAGAGGGACAAGGCGGTGGGGCTTGGTTTAGAGAAGTTGAGGTAGAGTTCGCGATACCCGGCACCATCTCCTGATGGCCATAATGAATTTGCGATAATACGAAAATAGAGGTAAGGTGTGGTTGAGGTAGAATAGGATGTGGTTGAACCTGATCCTGTTACATCTCCTATGATAGCCTGTGCTCCTGTAAAATTAACAAGGATATTTGACCGACAGGGTGTTCCATAGGCAGTACATGGATTAGTAACCATAGATACATACTGAACAGGAAACCATGTAGAATTATCATTTGATCCAACAATATAGTAATTTTTAGGAATACGATAAAATAAGTCTGCTGAATACGTATAAGATTGTAGAATAACAGGTAATGATGCCTGGATCTGTATCCAATCTCCCAATATAGGGCCAATTCCAGATTGAATCGTGGTCGAGGCTGAACCTGTATAGGTTCCATTGTTATATCCTCCCGCAGAAACCCATGCGTCACCTGCTAAATTAAATGCCCTATATACTTCATACCCGCCAACATTCGAACTCGCACTAACCACCCAATTCACCCCATTCTGCTCCCACTGCGCCTGTGCCAGCCCCGTCTTATTCGGCTGAATCAAATCCCCTTGTGTCCCCACACACACCGCCTGTTTCGACCACGTTTTGCCTGTGTCCGATGATCCTACCACCCAGCCTGATGCGGCAGAGGCGAGGGCGTACTGGGCCGATCCGGCCAGGGCGACAGAGCGGTAGTTTTGGGGGAACAAGAGGTGGATGGGGATGGCGGCATTGTAGAGGCGGAAGTCGTCGATGTAGCCGTTGAAGGCGTTGATGGTGGCATTGTCATAGGTTCCAAGTGAAAATTGTGTAGTAGTTAATGTTCCTACACCTCCTGAATTTGTTATATTTCCAATAGAAGTGCCATTAAGATATAAATTACATATTCCATTTGTTTGAAATACAAAATATACATGATTCCATGTATTAATAGATAATGGTGAAGAATTACCTATATTTACAGTAGTTGATCCTCCACCAGACGGTACAATAGCACTTAATCTATTTGAACCATCTAGGTATATCATAAAATAGTTGGTATATGATGAAAATATAATTTGAGCGACATTTGATATTGTACTTGCGGAATTTATCCAAAAGCTCACCGTCCAGTTTGCCGCACCTGCCCATGCTCCTCGAATATACCGATCCGCCGTCCCGCCCGCCGTATTCACCAACGACACCGCATTCAGTCCCACCACGCCTGGCACGTAGGACAGGGAGCCTGTTGCAAAACCCGCTGGCGTGTAGGTCACAGCAGAATTCCAGATGCGGAGATCGTCGATGTAGCCGTTGAAGGCGCTTGACTCTGATCCTTGTTCTGTAGTACCTAGACCAAAGTAGCCAGATGAACCGTATAATCCAAATCCAGAATTTACATAGGTTCCAGCAAGAGATCCATTGATATAGAAAGAACAAGTTCCGCCAATATTTACAATTGCGAGAGCATGATGCCATGTATTTGTAGCGAGAACAGGAGATGATGCTGCAATAACAGTATTATATACCGAACCAATAGGAAGACGCAAGTATACTGTATTATCGGTATTAACGGCTATAGTAATTCCATTGTAATAGGCAGAAAATAGAATTTGACCAACACTTGGGGTTTGAAAATTAAACCATAACGAAATGGTCTGACTAGTCGCACCCGACCATGTACCTCGAATATAATTCGTCGCCGTTCCACCCGCCGTATTCGCCAACACAATCGCCTGTGAGCCCGTTACGCCTGGACGTGCGGGTCCAACATAGGTAAATGACCCTGTCGCTGTCACCGTGGAGTTGCCCTTTGAGTCTGTGGTGTTGCCTTCAAATTGGAGATTGATAAAGGGATCCGCATCGGTGCCGAGATTGTTGGTATTGTTCTCGAAGGGGAGCCAGATGTTGGGTTGGAGGAGGGGGATGGGGTTGTAGGTGATAGCGGAGTTATAGATGCGGAGGTCACAAACGTAGCCGTTGAAGGCTCTGGTTTGATCTGGATAGGATCCAATTACGATTGAAGACAATGCGAATGATCCATATCCACCCGAATTACTTACACTTCCAATTAATGTATTATTCAGATACAGAGAGCATACTCCGTTCGTTTGAAAAGTTGCTGTAAAATAATACCATGTATTGGTAGAAAGAGTAAATGATGTATTGATTGTATTTTTATTAATTCCATTTCCTGTAGGCGATCCATACCATAATCGATTAAGTGTATCAATATAGACATCAATGCCAACACTGTATGATGTAAAAATAATTTGGTATACACCCGAAACAGGAAGTGTTTGTGGATTAAACCAACCACTCACCGTAAAATTCTGTGCTCCACTCCAAGATCTAGTAATATACCTCGTCGCCGTTCCACCCGCCGTATTCGCTAGGCTAATCGCCTGTCCCGAATAACCAGGCTGCTGAACCGTTACATAGCTAATTGGATCTGGACCAGGTGTCGTCGCCGCCGATCCTCCCATCGCATCGTTCAAATTACCATTCAACTGAAGCCAGATATCAGGCGTGGCCTGAGCCGTAAGAGCGAACGTGCGACCAAAGTCTTGAGAGAACCACAGAGAGCCACCGTAGATGCCGAGGAGGATGTACTGGCCGTTGGCGGAAATAGATCCACTTGACCAATAAGAAGAGCCAGTTAATACAGGAAGACCAGTTGAAGCGGAAGAAAGTTGTGACCAAGTTACAGCAGAATCGGAAGAGATCCATAAGTCTGATGTTGATCCTGAAACTATAATTTGATATTGTCCATTGGCAGATGTTCCAACCTTTCTTATATTGGTCAAGCCTGTTTTCGATGTAATCCAGGAAGAAGCAGAGTAAGATCCTTCTGAAAAGTTTGTCTTCGTAGATGAAGAAATAAGAGGAACTCCATTTTTATACATATTTCCAGTAAAATTAACATCTCCATCTACATCTACACGATAAGAGGGATTCAATTTACCAATTCCTATACTTCCAGTATATCCAATAGAGTTAGCATTTATTTTAAATATATTAGGTCCAGTAGGTCCTGTATCACCATCCTTTCCTTGATATCCAGCTGCTCCAGTAGGTCCTGTATCACCATCCTTTCCTTGATATCCAGCTGCTCCAGTAGGTCCTGTTGAGCCAGTATTTCCTGTAGGTCCTGTATTTCCAGTTGGTCCTGTATTTCCAGTTGGTCCTGTATTTCCAGTTGGTCCTGTATTTCCAGTTGATCCTGTTGAACCGGTATATCCAGTATTTCCTGTTGAGCCAGTATTTCCAGTAGGTCCTGTTGAGCCAGTATTTCCTGTAGGTCCTGTATTTCCAGTTGGTCCTGTATTTCCAGTTGGTCCTGTATTTCCAGTTGATCCTGTTGAACCGGTATATCCAGTATTTCCTGTTGAGCCAGTATTTCCTGTTGGTCCTGTTGAACCGGTATATCCTGTGAAACCGGTAGATCCTGTTGAACCAGTATTTCCTGTAGGACCTACATCTCCTGTATCTCCATCTGAACCCTTGAATCCAGTATATCCAGTAGGCCCTGTACTTCCAGTAGATCCAGTGTTTCCTGTTGAACCTGTATTTCCAGTGCTTCCTGTTGACCCAGTATTACCGGTTGGTCCTGTACTTCCAGTGCTTCCAGTAGACCCAGTGTTTCCTGTACTTCCAGTGTTTCCTGTACTTCCAGTGTTTCCAGTGCTTCCAGTTGGTCCTGTTGAACCTGTATCTCCTGTAGACCCAGTGTTTCCTGTTGAGCCTGTATTTCCAGTGTTTCCTGTTGACCCAGTATTACCGGTTGGTCCTGTACTTCCAGTGCTTCCAGTAGACCCAGTGCTTCCAGTTGGTCCTGTTGAACCTGTATCTCCTGTAGACCCAGTGTTTCCTGTTGAACCTGTATTTCCAGTGCTTCCTGTTGAACCTGTATTTCCAGTGCTTCCTGTTGAACCTGTATTTCCAGTGCTTCCAGTAGACCCAGTGCTTCCAGTTGGTCCTGTTGAACCTGTATCTCCTGTAGACCCAGTGTTTCCTGTTGAACCTGTTGAACCTGTATCTCCTGTAGACCCAGTGTTTCCAGTTGGTCCTGTTGAACCTGTATCTCCTGTTGAACCTGTATTTCCAGTTGAACCTGTACTTCCAGTTGGTCCTGTTGAACCTGTATCTCCTGTTGAACCTGTATTTCCAGTTGAACCTGTACTTCCAGTTGGTCCTGTTGAACCTGTATTTCCAGTAGGTCCTGTACTTCCAGTAGACCCAGTGTTTCCTGTACTTCCAGTATTACCGGTAGGTCCTGTACTTCCTAAGGGACCTGCCAGGCTATTAGATGTATAAATATAATTAGTATTTCTTACTATTGATTGAAATATCCCGTCCCCCGATACACTTAAAGCTCTCCAATTTTTTATTGTTCCTCTTTGATGCCAATTTTCTCCATAGTCCATTGATACATAAATATAATCATTTTCTGCTACAGCCATTTGATATTGTCCGTTGTCAGACATACTAATTCCTGTCCAATTTCTATTTTTATCTGTAAGTTTTGCACACCAATTAAAACCATAATCATTAGAAATATAAATAAAATTATCGTTAGCCAATGCTGTCTGATACATTCCATTATAAGACATGCTTATACTTCGCCAATCTCTGTTATAATCATCCATTTTAGAAACCCATTGATTTCCTGATTTAATATAAATATATCCATTTGTTCCTTGTAAATTTCCATTTACTAACGTTTTTCCTGAAACAAGTGTAATTTTTTGACCATCTCCAGATATGTCTACATCAGACCAATCATTTGTTTGTAAAATTTCATCCCAGGTAGAACCATAATTAGTTGACATGAAAATATTTCCATTTTTTACAACTGCTATTTGAAATTGCCCAGTTGATGACAATGCTACACTAGTCCAACTTCTATTTACAGAATCTATTTTTAGTTGCCATGTGTTTCCATAATCAGTTGAAATATAAAGATATTCTCCGTAAGAAACAGCTGTTTGATATTTTCCACTAGAAGATAACCCTATTCCAGACCAAATTCTAGGCAATTCATTAAATTTAGGAATCCAATTTACACCATAATCAGAAGATATGTATATATAATTATTATTTGTTATTATGGTCTGATATTGTCCATTCTCAGATATATCTATATTAGTCCATTCTAAATTAGTAGGACTATTATGCATTTCATTTAAATATAAACCAAAATTTAAGTATGACTCTTTTGGTCCAGTAGGTCCTGTTTGTCCAAAACCAGTAGGACCGGTATGACCCGTATTTCCAAAACCAGTAGGACCGGTATGACCCGTATTTCCAAAACCAGTAGGACCTGTTGCTCCAGTAGGTCCTGTTGATCCAGTAGGTCCTGTTGAACCGGTATTTCCTGTTGTTCCGGTATTTCCTGTATGAAAATTAGCGATGGCATAAGATAAGTTAATTACATCATTAGACGAAGATGGAACATGCGATGTGGTTATTTTATTACTTCCCATGTTTAAATTGCCTGTTAAAGTACCACCTGAATTAGATAATTTTCCATCAATTTGATTTTGGATATCAGATGTTACACCAGACAATCTGGATAATTCCACGTCACTTATAGAGGATGTAGATACTTTATTGTAAGAATCGTAAATAAGGACTTTACTTTTTTCCATAGAAGATGAAAAGTTAGGAGTGTTAGAGGAATAATAAGATAGAGTAATAACATCATTAGATGAAGATGGAACATGCGATGTTGTAATAGGATTAGATCCCATATTTAGTGCACCAGTCATAGTTCCTCCTGATTTATTTAGTTTATTATTTAATTGTGTTTGAATGGAAGATGTTGCGTCTAAATAATCAATATTAGCGGAAGGAATAGTAGAGGAAATAATATTATTATTAGAATCAAATATAGGTATAGTACTTCCAGTTGCAGAAATTACTTTTACATTTCCAGCGGAGAGAGTACCAGTTAATTGATAGTTTCCAGTTTTAGTGTCAAAAACGTGTCTTGTTGTAGAGTCTTGAGTACATTTAAGTCCGATTCCTATTTTTGAATCAAGACCACCGTCGTAATTTTCAAAAGTACTTCCAGAAGAAGCATTAGAGAATAATTTAACTTTAGGATCATTGTTACTCATTTTTTTTATATAAAGTATTATTTAAAATATTATATAATATTAATCTAATAAAAATGATAATTATAAGTATTTAAAATAATTAATATCTAGAATTGAGAATATGTACACGAAGCCCTGTCATTATAAACTAGAGTGTTTTAAAATGGAGACTTGTTCATTTGCTCATTTTAAAAATGAATATAGAGTTCCAAGATGTTCTTATGATAGATTTTGCAAAAATCAATATTGCAATTTTTATCATTCACATTTAGGAACAGAAGAACAATATATGAATTATATGAAAATTCATTTTGATTTCAACAGTAAACAAGATTGGATTTCATATATGAATTATAAAAGACGAAAAGAAGTTGAAAAAAGATACTACGAAGTGATGAATGATAAAAAATTGTTATCAGAGTATTTATGGAAGACGAAACCTTGTATTCATGGAGCGAAATGTATAGTTGATAAATGTTGCGGTGCTCATTTTAAAAACGAACATAGGATTCCTATTTGTTTGAATATGGAATTTTGTCAAAATACAAATTGTAATTTTTTTCATCCACATAAGGAAACAAAAGAATCATATTTAACCAAAATGAATATTGATTTTAAATATGATTCTTTAGAAGACATGTTTAAGCAACTTAAAGATCATAATGAAAAAAATAAAATGAGAAATCTATTGCCTTTGTCGGAGCCATATTTTATTAAAAAAACTAATATAAAAGAAAACAAAAACAAATTTACTATGTTTTGCAAAAATATGTCTTGTGATAAAAAATGTCCTTACCCAGATTGTGCGTTTGCCCATTCTATTAATCAACTTATAATTAATTGTGATTATAATTATGATATAAATAAGAAAGCGAAAATCGCAGAAGAAACTTTAAAAATTAAAATTCAGCCTTTTATGTTTAGAGATGAAAGTGAAAATAATGAATATCTTTTTATGTTAAAACAACATGAAGATTTTATTTTAGAACTAAAAAAGGAGGAAGATAGTGATTTTGTTATTCAAATTAAAGATGAAAATCAGGATGAAAATCAGGATGAAAATCAGGATGAAAATCAGGATGAAAAAGATAAAGATTTTTATTACGAACAAGAAAATATAACTGTTATTATTGAGAAGCCCACAGATGAAGAATTAATTATTTACATGAATGAAATTATAAAGTATGTTTAAAATATAAGGATATAAGAATATAAAGATATAAGAATATAAAGATATAAATATATAAAAATTTAAATTTTATATAAAATATAAAATTTAATACACTTTAAAGTTCGCATTTTAATTTCAATTTTTCACAAAGTTCTGGAACTTTTATATTAAAATCTTTTCTTATTTCTATCATGGCATTTCTAAGAATAGGTATTTTTATATTATTTGGGTTTAGTCGTAATTTCAACCATGTTTTAAAATCTTTTTGAAAAGACATATAATTGTAAAAATCCCCGTCTTTATCAGGTTCGTAATAATACGATAATAATGACCATATATAAGATTCTATATCATTTCCATAAGCTGAATCAAATTTGTATCTAAATAATCTATTATATAAGCTTGTAAATAAATTAGCTTTATTATTAAGATAATTAAAATCTTCTACTTTTACATCCTCCAGAAATAAATTATAAAAATTGTCTGCTTTGTATATATCTTTTTTTAGCAAATGTTTTCTAAAATTGTCCTTATTTATTTTAATTCCATAATCACAAACTTTTGATGATTCGCCATAATCCATTAATTTTAATTTTATTTTATTTCCTTTTTCTGAGCGAATTACGCATATATTATCAAATTTAATATCATTATGTGAATAACCTCTTTTTTGAAAATCATAAATTGCCTGAAGACCTAATGTTAAAGCTTTTTTAGGGTCATCAAATATTTTTTTAACCTTAATATCACAATTTAAACTTTTTTCAAGAGATATGCCACAATATTCAATTACGATTATAGAATATTCTTTAGTATTTATTTTTATCATTAATTCTCCAAGTTTTTCTAATATATTTTGTTCGTTTATATTTCCTCCTCTTTTTGTATACTTTATCGCAACTTTTTTGTTATTTTCATCTTGATTAAATCCTTCAAAAACTGTAGATTCTATTCCCTGACCTATAAAATTTCCAATTTTTATATTTATTTTATTTAACAACAATTCGTCTTCTATTATTTTTTTTATTTTTTTTATTTTAGGAGGAATTATCAATTCTAACTTTTCATCTTTTTCATCAACACACTGTTTTGCTCTTGAGTTTCTGGAAGAGGTCTTTCTTGATACTCTTGATTCTCTTGACTTTCTGGAAGAGGGCTTTCTTGATTTTCTTGATTTTCTTGATTTTCTTGATTCTCTTGACTTTCTGGAAGAGGGCTTTCTTGATTTTCTTGATTTTCTTGATTTTCTTGATTTTCTTGATTTTCTTGATTTTCTTGATTCTCTTGACTTTCTGGAAGAGGGCTTTCTTGATTTTCTTAAAGACTTTATTAGAGAATTTTTTTCTAGTCTTGACATTTAAATATTTATAATATTTAAATATTTATAATATTTATAATATTTAAATATTATAAATATTTAAAAATATGAACGAAGAAAAGGAAAAAGATAAAAAAGTAAAGATAAAAGGTATTTTAAAAAATGCCGACTATATTCCTTTTTTAGATCACGATTTTTTAATAAATAATACACCTAATTACAATAAATTAAGAGTATACATCAAACAAACAGACAAAGGTTTATCGCTTTTTGCAAGAGAACCTATTAAAAAAAATCACACAATATCTTTTTATAAACTTAAAGTTATCAGCGAGAGATCAAAATACAAACCAGTTAAAGATGGAATTTATACATTTAATATATACACTAAAGATGACGAAAAATCTAAAAAATATTATGGAGATATATGTTTAGAAAGTTTAGATAAGCCTAGAAGAGGAATACCTTATTTTGGTTATTTAGCTAACGAACCTTCTGGAAATCAAACATGTAATGCTACAATAGATATAGATTTAAAAGAAAATTACAAAGAAAGAGATGAATTAAAACCTGGTGACTTTGTTACATATCGTCTAGTAGCAATGAAAGATATACCAAAAGATGAAGAAATTTGTTGGTATTATGGAGATAGTTATCAAAGAGAATATGAAATCTCTGATAAAACAAGATAAATAAAACTAATCTTTACAAATATAAAAAATAAAAAATAAAGATGATAAAAAACTTGAAATAAGTTTAAACCACATGTATATATTTATAGCATAAGATTTACATTCCTTTCCAAAAAAACTAAAAAAAATATAAGATCCAATAATTAAACTTGTAATCCAAATAAAAGTAAATATAAAACTAAAAAATTTATAAATTTTTTCTAATTCTTTAGTTTTTTCATTCGTTAAATTCACATATGTATTATTTACGAGTTTATTGTAACCTTTTTCGTATTTATCAGAATCGTTATCATAATAAAAAATAAAATAAACTATAACTATCATAAATATATAATAAAAAAATCCATATATCCCGTTTATTCTCAACCATGAGTTGAGAGACAATATATAAATTTTATTTTGACAAATATCAAGATCTAAATAAGAATAAGTTAAATCTATAATTGAAATCAAAAATACAAAGATAGTCAATAAAATAATAAATGTTCCATATCCATAATTTTTTTTATTAGAATTTGAATCTAATATATAATCTTGATAATATAATGGTTTTGAATTTTTACGCATAATCTATATTGTTCATCATATTTATAAATTATAAATATAATTTATATTACATTTATAAATAAAGAATGAAAAAAAAGTGGCACAAAAGATTCATAAAAAAAGATGAACATAATGAACATAATGAACATAAAGAGCCTGAAAAAGACTTTAAGGAAGTTAAAGAAGAGGTAAAAGAAGAGGTAAAAGAAGAGGTAAAAGAAGAGGTCAAAGAAGAGATCAAAGAAGAGGTCAAAGAAGAGATCAAAGAAGAGATCAAAGAAGAGGTCAAAGAAGAGGTCAAAGAAGAGGTCAAAGAAGAGGTAAAAGAAGAGGTAAAAGAAGAGGTAAAAGAAGAGGTAAAAGAAGAGGTAAAAGAAGAGGTCAAAGAAGAGGTCAAGGAAGAGGTCAAAGAAGAGGTAAAAGAAGAGGTCAAAGAAGAGGTCAAAGAGGAAGAGAATTCTAAAAATAAAATTTTAAATATTGTAAATAAAATATTTTTGACTTTTAGAAACTTTTTATTAAAGAGATGATCTAATTGATTTTTTTGTTAAAGTGACATCAAAAGATACTAAAAATTCAGAATAATTAGTTATGTTATAAATTCTTAAAAATATATTTTTAAAATTTTTATAGTCTTTAATTAATATAGATTCCTTCTTAATTATATTTTTATCAATAATAAATTCATATCCAGCATTTTTATTTTTGGAATCAATATTTATATTAGATATCATAGTTATTTCTTGTATTTTTGGAATTTCGATATATATCGAGTTATCATCTTCATATAGTTGTTTGTATTGTATATAATTTACATCTTTTTTTATAGAAAGAAATTGCTTATATTGTATAATAGATTTATTTCCAGAATATAAATTAAAGAGAGCACTGTTTATATTATGATTATTATGATTATTATTATGATTATTCATATTTATATTTGAAAATTTATTCTTAAATAAGACTAATAAATAATAAAAATGAAATAAAAACGTAAATATTATATAATATTATAATATCAAGAAAATGGCAGAAAAAGTTCCAGGATTATTTTATTTTGAAGATACTATTGATCCTGAATATTCAAAAATTCTAATTAAAAAGTTAGATGAGAATGAATGGATTCCAATTACAAAAAGTTATAATAGTAGACGTGTACAACATTATGGTTACATTTATGATTATAATTCTAAAAATATTTTCAATAAAACAGCAAAAGTTCCTGATTATTTAAATCCATTAATTGATATTCTTACACTTTTATCAAAAAACTTGGACGTTATTAAATACGATTCTAATTTATATTTTAATCAAGTAATAATAAATGAATATAATCCAGGACAAGGAATAAGTTCACACACAGATGTTAAAGAATACGGAGATGTTATTGGATGTTTTACAATTGGAAGTGGTTCAATAATGACTTTTACAAATCCTGAAACCGGAGAAAAAATAGATATATATGTAAAACCTGAATCTTTATATATAATGACAGAAGATTCTAGATACAAATGGAAACATGAGATGCCTTCTAGAAAAACTGATATTTTATCGGGAGAAAAAATAGATAGAAAAAGAAAAATATCAATTACATTTAGAAACGTTAAGGATGTTAAGGATGTTAAGGATGTTAAGGATGTTAAGGATGTTAAGGATGTTAAGGATGTTAAGGATGTTAAGGATGTTAAGGATGTTAAGGATGTTAAGGATGTTAAGGATGTTAAGGATGTTAAAAAGATTGGACTTGATATTACAAAAAGTGTCGTTACTTTGACTTTTGGAGATCAAGCCGAAAATCATGTTGGAATGGAACAAATAGGAAAATTAGCAGATATTGGAGATGGTTTTAACTATAAAGATTTAAAAAAAATAGAAAAAGATTTTAAAAGTATTGGTGGTAATGTGGATTTTTATAATTTGCAAGAATTATCTGGAATTAAAGATTTTCAAAATAATGATGATGCTTATTTAATTGTTTTAAGAAATGGTGTCGATTTATTGTTTAAAGATATGGGTTTAAAATTCGATAAAAAAGATATGTTTGAGGAACAAGCGTGTCTAGATTTTGATAAAAAGGCTTTTATGTATGGAAGAGTAGTCAATAAATCTGCAAGATGGAATTTATGTTTTGATGAAAAGTCTAGAGAACCTGATTATGAAAATGGAAAAGGAAGGATTGTATCTTTCGAAGAAGTTCCTATTACAAATAATTTATTTAAAAATTTTGAAAAATATTTTGGAGAGAAAGCAAAAGATTTAAAAGGAGAAGGAAATTATTATTTTGATATAACAAAATGCGGAATTGGATTTCATGGCGATTCAGAGAGACGAAAAGTAGTAGCAATTAGGCTAGGAAGTTCTTTGCCGATACATTATCAGTGGTATAAAGAAGGAGATGAAGTAGGAAAAAGAATAGTAGTTCCGTTAGATGGTGGTGATATATATTTAATGAGCGAAAAAGCAGTAGGAACAGATTGGAAAAGAAAGAAAATTTATACGTTAAGACATGGAGTTGGATGTTCAAAATTTGTATAAAAATATACTTAAATAAGAAATATAATTAATAAGAAAGATAAAAAAGATATGTCAGATATGCCAAACGTAAATATAAAACTTTTATCAGGAAATATTTTAAGTCTAGAAGTAGAAGAAGCTTTTTACGAGTATAAAGATAACAAAGAATATGACGTAGAAGATTATTTAAAAAGAAAAGTTAGAAATGATTTTTTTCCAGATTATCCTTTATGCTGTCTTAAAGTTATAAGAAACAAAGATGATTATTATCTTTTGATTAAAGAAGGACTAGATATAGGATATCTTCCTCGTAGAAAATTTGTTATAGTTGATTTGGAAGGAAGGATGTATGAAATGTGCGAGGTACTTTGTTTTAGTAATGATGGAAATGCAAGTATATTATTTTCTGCATATTTTAAGAAATTTGAAAAAAATAATCAAGAATTTAAAGATGAATTTTTTATTCATATTGATGAAATAGAAATTATAGATGAATGTGAAAAAGATGGAAAAAAGTTTATAGAAGTTATAGAAGAACCAGAAGAAGGAATGACTCTTAAAGAATTGGTAAAGTGTCACCTTCCTAAACATATACACCATCTTTTCACATTTTTACACCTTTAGAGATTTAAAAAATAAAATTATATACAAGAAGAATGAGTTGCTTGTTATCCACTTCTCTTTCGATGAACGTATGAACGTATGAACGTATAAACAGTAAGTCCTTAAGACGAAAATAATCCTGTTTATGCCGGAGAAAATAAACATTAAAAATACTTCATTCACCGAGAGGGAAGGTTATCTCTCCCTCTGACATAAAGTTGGAACATAGGAGGGTGTTTCCCTTGTATTGATTTTACACTTTGGACTACTCAAAATAGAATGTCGCGTATAGAATCCCGAAAATAAGTATTTAAGTGGCTTATTGAAATCGGCGTTTTAAATGTACAAAGGTGTAAAATAAAGATATTTCATATTTATAAAATAATAAATATGAAAGTTCAAATCCCAAATAATAGATTATTTTTATTGTTTATAATGATTATTTTTAATTACAAAAATCCTATTTATTTCTTATTTTTTCCTTTCATAACTAATGCACTTCTTTACATAAAAAGATTTAAGGGATAAAATAAAATTTGTCAGCTTTATTTGTTAGAAAGATTGTCTTAAAAAACGTTTTAATTATTAAATTATATAAATAAATATGACATCAACTATAAATTTAACAAAAATAAAACAAATTCTAGGAGAACCAATTAATCAATCTTCTTTGCCATATTCATTTTCAAGTTATAGAAATCAAATATCTTTTATGAAAAGCGCAAATACAATAAGAGGAAATTATATTTCTACAGATTCATCAAATAGAACAATTTTAGTTAGAGATAATACAATAAGACTAGAAGATGTTTATAATATGTCTATAAATGCAACTGTAATAATGAATGGGGGGGCTATAGGAATAGATAGAAATGCTTCTTCTATGAATAGAAGTTCAATATCTGGAAATCAATTTGATATTTTTTATAGATTTTATGATGGAACTTATACAAAATCCGCCCGTTTAGTATTTAGAATGATTAACGGATCAATAGATGTATATCAATCTGATGCCAGATATTGGTCTGGAGATGTTTATGATGCAAATTCAGCAGGATCAAATTCTATGACAATTGGATCAGGCGGTTATGGAGTTGTTTATATACAATTAATAGACAATTCTCAACCTGTAAAATATAGCGATTTTTTTAATATTAATAGGATATTATATAATTATAGTTTACATACTTTTAATAATGCTACTGCATCTGGTGGGAATGGCCCTACACTTTTAAATTTGACATCTTCATATTCATCTCAAACTTGGTCTCAGTATATATCTTATTTAAATTCTGATAATGGAAAACAATTATGGAAAGTTCCTAGAACGGGATATTATGATTTTACTCTAGCTGGAGCAGGAACAACTGCATCTAATGCAGGAGCCGTAATCGTTTCAAAAAGTATTTTATTAAATAAAGGTGATATATTAAATATTGTTGTGGGGCAACAAGGTCAAAATAGTGGGGGAGGCGGAACCTTTGTTTTTAAAGGTTTGATAATAAATTCAAATAACATAATTTTTTGCGCAGGAGGAGCAGGATGGGGATCAAACGCTCAAACTGGAATAACAGCAGGATCAGGAACAAGAGGAGGAGACGGCGGAGGATGTCATACGAGAGGAACTGGAGGTTCAGGAGGAGGTCCTAACACTGATGGCGTAGACGGAACACAAGGTTATGATAATGGACAAGGAGGCGCTGCAGCAGCTGCGGGTGGAAAAGGAGGAAAAAGAGGAAAAAGAGGAGAGCCTTGGAATGGTTCTTTTAGTAGTTCCAGTGTAGGTGCTTTTGGCGGAGGAGGTTTTAATGGCACGAATGGAGACAACGGATGGTATAGTTACGGGGGCGGAGGAGGAAATGGAGGAGGGGGAGGATATCAAGGCGGAGGAGGCGGAGGAGGCGGAGGAGGAGGCGCTGGATGTTGGGGAGGTGGAGGAGCAGGTGGAAACAGCGGTGGAGGTAGTAGTTATAGTTTATATAGTTCTAATAGAATATATAGTTCGACTATTACAATATCTAATACTGGACATGGATATGTATCTATAAGTCCTCTTTTTAACAAAGAACTTGTATCAGGAATAACATATCATTTTTATAATGGTTATTTTAATGATGATACTAATTGGTTTATAGATAAAACAGAAATATCAAATGGAATAGGTTTAGTTACAGATATGTCTAGCATAGTTACATGTACAAATAATATAGTAACAGCTGTTAATGGAAGAGATAGTTATTCAGTAGAATGGGTTGGTTATTTTTTTGCTCCAAAAACTGGAACATATACATTTTATACAAATACTGATGATGCATCTTATTTATGGATAGGAGATAAAGCATTAAATGGATATACAACAAGCAATTCTTTAGTCAGCAATCCAGGAATACACGGAATGCAAGAAATAAGTGGCACAATATCCCTTGTAGCCTCTTGTTATTATCCTATTCGTATTCAATATGGAGAAAATTACGGAGGTGATAATTGTATAATTTCGTTTGAAGGTCCCGGAATAAGTAAAACAACTGATTTTAACAACTATTTTTTTTCAGCAACAGGTTTAGTTCAAGAATTTCCTGGAGAAAATGCAAATACTATAAGAAAAATATCAGGAACAGAAGCAAATGGAATATATTGGATTAATTTACCAACAGTAGGACCCACTCAAGTATATTGCATTATGGAACCTACTATAGACGGAGGAGGTTGGATGATGGCTATGAAAGCAACTACTGGAACTACATTTAATTATGATTCTAATTATTGGACTACAGCTAATACGTTGAATCCAACAGATAATACAATAAATAACGGAGATGCAAAATTTAATACTATGAATTATTTTCAATCGAAAGATATATTAGCATTATGGCCGGATATTCCTAGTAATTATAACAGCGGAACAGGTGGAAATTTAAATTTATTATCAACTTATAATAATTGGTGTTGGCTAAAAAATAATTATAATTCAGGAACACGACAGACACTAATTAATTTCTTTTCTACTGCAAGTAATTTATCATTTGGAACAGCAAAAGGAGTAGAGAGAGGCACAGCATTTAGTAGCCAAGCAGGAAATTCTTTTTACGGTGCAAATTTTACATCTTATGCAAATATGAAACTAAGATGGGGACTTTCATGGAATAATGAATATGACTGGGGAACTAATGACGTAATAGGAGGAATAGGAATGTATTGTAGTTGGGGAAGTTTACAGAGTTTATCAGCAGGAGATCAGATAGGATGTTGTCAGGACCAAACAGGAATTAATAGGTCAGCTAGGGTAGAAGTTTATATTCGTTAGTTATAAAATTTAAAAGATTTTAAAAGATTTACTAAATATAAATATGAGTAATTTAGTAAAAGAATACAGATCTAAACAACATTGGGGAAATTCTTTGTGGAGTTTTATTCATTCTATGTGTTTAGAAACAAATATAGAAGTAGATATAACAAAAAATGTATTAATAAATTTACAAAATTGTATTCCATGTTATAAATGTAAAAATAAATATATTCCTCATCTCTCTAAATTAGAAAAACTAACAACAAAAGAAGAATTATTTCATTGGTCGGTTGATTTACATAATGATATAAATAAATATTTTTCTAAATCCGAATGGTCTTATGAAATGGCGAAAGAAGAGTGGAATAAGTCTTCTTCTAGCTATTATTTATGGAAATTTTTACACACAGTTACAATAATAGATTTTTATGAAAGCAAAAGATATAATGAAGAAGTAAAAGAAGTATTGATTAATCTTCCAAACTCTATTTTAGATCAAGTAGATAAACAAATTTTTTTAGATAAATTAACCGAACTAGACTCATTAGATTTAACTAAAAAAATGGTTTTATTTTACTGGTCAATTGATGTTCATAATGAAGTAAATAAGTTAAATAATAAACCAACATGGAGCTATGATGTAGCATTAGAAAAATGGGCAAATATAAGTTGTATAAGAGACATAAAAGATATAAACGAAATTTCTTATTCTTTAGGACCTTCTGGTTCTTACGATGTTATTTCACAACAATTAAATTTGTCAGGACCTTCTGGTTCTTACGATGTTATTTCACAACAAAATTTATCAGGACCTTCTGGTTCTTATCAATTTGGAATGTATTCTTATAATACAGGTCCAAGTGGTTGTTGTAACAATATAGACTCGACTCTTCCTATTGTCAATAGTCAATAGTCAATAGTCAATAGTCAATAGTCAATAGTCAATAATAAGAATAGATAATAAAGATTTATATATTTTATTATAATAAAATATATAAATGAGATACAAAAGAGAAAAATCATGTAGCCCAAATGGCATACAAAGTTTTATTGATGAAATAACAGAAGGAATTTTATCAGATTCAGATTTAAACGTGTTAAAAAATAATGTATTAAAAAGATTAAAATTATGCATAAACGATCGTTTATATGAACAACAATTTATAGAAACTAAAGAAGACGATGAATTTATTCAAGATCATCTTAATATTATCAAAATATATTATGATTTTTATCAAAAGTTATCTCAATATTTTATTTTAATTGCAGTTTTTATTTTTACTAAAAAAGGTAATCTTAAAAAGAAAAAATATAACAAAAATTTTAAAAATTCTATTGTACTAGAGTTAGAGAATGGAGATATTTTATATTTTACTGATGTAAAAAGAAAGTCTTCTTATCTTCAAGATTTAGATTTTAGTAAGAATTTTTGTACTTCATATAATTCAGAAATATTAAATAGATATTCAATTGATTGGGAAAATAATGACTATATTAGAGAGTTTCAAAGAGAAATAGAAGAAAAAGTTAAACTCAAATAAAATATATTATAAATAAAAGATGGCTAAAACCTCGGTAAGGAAGTCGAGAAAGACCTGTTCAAGGAAGTCGAGAAAGACCTGTTCAAGGAAATCAAGAAAGACCTGTTCAAGGAAGTCGAGAAAGACCTATTCAAGGAAATCAAGAAAGACCTGTTCAAGGAAATCAAGAAAGACCTGTTCAAGGAAGTCGAGAAAGACCTGTTCAAGGAAATCAAGAAAGACCTATTCAAGGAAGTCGAGAAAGACCTGTTCAAGGAAGTCGAGAAAGACCTGTTCAAGGAAGTCGAGAAAGACCTGTTCAAGGAAGTCGAGAAAGACCTGTTCAAGGAAATCAAGAAAGACCTGTTCAAGGAAGTCGAGAAAGACCTATTCAAGGAAGTCGAGAAAGACCTGTTCAAGGAAATCAAGAAAGACCTGTTCAAGGAAGTCGAGAAAGACCTATTCAAGAAAAAAGAAAGAAACAATAAAAGATTCTATAAAAAATGATTTATATGAATTAAAAAATTGTAAAAAAACATTAAGATATAATGATATAAAAGATAATTTTAATACATTATTAAAAAATATATTAAAAAAAGAAATAGTATATAAAATATATAAAAATAATGATATTCTAGATATGGATAAAAAAGAATATGAAGATTTAAAAAATACTATTTTTAATTGTTCTATGGATCTTATAAAATTTACTATAAACAAAATTTGCAATGGAGTTTTAAACATTTTTATGTTTGAAACTATATTATTAGCTTGTCTTATTATATCTTTAAAATTAGTTGGATCATATGATTTAGATTTATCTAGAAATATGGAAGAAGATTTAATAGGTCTTTGTAAATATGAAAAGTATTGCAACCTTGATAAACTTCGCGAAATTGTAATAGATATTTTAAGAAAAACTGATTGGAAAGGATGTGAATCTTTGTATTTATAATATTTTATTTTTTAGCTACACGTGAGGATTTTCTTAGTGACTTTTTGGCTACACGTGAGGATTTTCTTAGTGACTTTTTGGCTACACGTGAGGATTTTCTTAGTGACTTTTTGGCTACACGTGAGGATTTTCTTAGTGACTTTTTGGCTACACGTGAGGATTTTCTTAGTGACTTTTTAGCTACACGTGAGGATTTTCTTAGTGACTTTTTGGCTACACGTGAGGATTTTCTTAGTGACTTTTTAGCTACACGTGAGGATTTTCTTGGTTTTCTAGAAGATTTACGAGATCTCATTCTTAAAGATAGTTTTTGATCTAATTTTTTTTCTAATTTATCGATATCAATTTTTTCAACTACTTTATCTACATCTAAATTTTCTAATTTAGCGCTTAATTTATCTTGTAGTTCTTTTAATTTTTTAGAACTTTTTAACTTTTCTAGTAAACTCATTTTATTTAATAGTTAAAATTAAATAAAATTAAAATAATTGTTCATCCGAACTAAAACATGTTCTAAAAAGAGATACATACCATTTTGGAGAAGTGAGTGGTTTTTGGAGCAATAGTTTTTTATAATTTATTTTGTTTAATTGTCTTGATGGAAATTCTGTAATTTCATTATGGAATGGTATTCCGTTGTTTGTTTCAAAAAAGAAACGATATAGAATATAATAATAATTATTATTTTTATGAAAATAAAACTGATAATAATTTCTATGAATTTCATTTCTAAAATCTAAAATCAAAAAATCAAAAAGTAAACTTTCAGGTTCAATATTTATAAAATCGTTAGAAAGATCTAGTACTGTTCCATATTCTTTTAATATATCTGTTTCTTTTTTAGGGATATCTTTAAATTTAAAGATAACTATTCTTTTATCATATTCAATGTTATCTAAAGGTATATTTTCAACTGTTTTATTTGGAAGTATAGAATTCCCAATATTATTTATAATAATAGATGCCATTTTATTATAAATTTAAGAATAATTAATAAGATAAATATGAAAATATATTTTATAACAATAAAACCTTTTGAAGAAATTGAAAATAAACTTTTATATTTAAGAAATTTTAATGTAGATCCTATCGTAGTTTATGGGAAAAATCACGAAAAAGAAGATAAAGATCTTTATATAGATGAATATTACAAGTCTATAGGACCAACTGGAGCAATAGGATGTGCTTTATCTCATATAAAAACTTGGAATAAATTTGTTTATAATGATAATGATAATAACGAAGACGAATATGCAATGATTCTTGAAGACGACATTTTATTTGAAAATAATTTTAATGACAAACTATCCAAAGTATTAAAGGAATTAAAGGAATTAAAGGAATTAAATAATGATATTAATTCCTTTGACATTTTATACTTAGGATATATTGGAGGAGAGTATAACGAGTCTAATATATTTAAAATAATAGGAAAAATGTTAGGAATAAGCAGACAAGAAAAGAAAATTACTGATAATATTGTTATTCCAAGTGTTTCTTTAGCAATGCATGGTTATATAATATCAAAAGTCGGGGCTAAAAGATTGATTGAAAAAATAAAAAAGAATAAAATAAATCATCATATTGATTATTATTTACATTCCCAAAAAGATTTAAAATGTATAGCTTGTCATCCAAGAATAGCATTTCAAACATCTACTGATACAATGAAATCAGAAAATATAAAATCATCTCATCCATCTTTATTAGCATATCTCCTAAATAATGTTTATGTTGATAAAATGGTAAGAGCTAATTATCTTACATGTGTTTCATTTGCAAAATTGGGCATATTTGATGTTAATATTATTTCTATATTTTTCTTTTTAATAGGTTGTATTTTATCTTTTAGTATAAAAGAAATCGATATAAAAGTAATTAAAAAGATAAGTATATTTTATTTTATTTTAAGCATTCCAGATTTATATAATTTAAATTATCTTCCTGTTATTTTTAATTATATTTTATTTATTATTCCTTTGATTATTCGATTTATTTATAAAAATAAAAAATAATAATAATCATCTACTTGGAGTCTTTTTTCCAATTTTAGACAGTTTACATCCTTGATTTTTCCAAAAAGATTTTGATTTTGGAGATCTTTCCATAGATTCTTTAACAAGTAAATGATCGGGAAAATAAAAAGTCTTTCCGCATGTGAGAAATGAGTTGACTCTTGCTATTGCCCATGATTGTTGAGATGCACCAGGACGGTGCTGTCCTCCTCTCCAAGCAGCTAAACCTTTTTTTTCTACTTCTTTTAGAATATCAAGTGGTACTCCTGATATTCTACTTTTTTGTAATAATGTTTTTGCATCTGGGTATTTTTTATTCCATTTTTCTGTGTATTTAGAAGTTTTAGGAGATTTTATTTTATCTGTTTCTAATATTTTATAACTTTTTATTCCTTTTCTTTTTTCAATAAGATGGTTATATTTTATATCAAATTTTTTCTGAAAAATTTCATCTTTATTTAATCCTCTTAAATATCTTGGTGCATATTTATATTTATTTAAATATTCTTCTACTCTTTCTATAATTTCGTCTTTATTTCCAGAACATTTTAAATCGGCTAATCTACAAAAATCTTTTAATTCTTCTTTTGTTACCATATAATTTTATTTATAAATAAAATTATAAAAACATATCTTTAAGAATTTGATAAACAAATTTATTGAAGATATATAATTAATTTATCTGACTTGAAACTTCCGATACATTTATTAGAAAACATGAATTTGTTTTCTTTTTGAATATTTCTATCTAATGTATTGATAAAATAATCAAGATTTTTATTTGATATCATTTTTTTTCCTTTTTTGTGAAAAATAAAAAGAAAAAGGTTTAACCATAATACACGAGGCAACTTTTTTATATTATCTTTTATTGGAATAATAATATATTTGTTGTTTTGATTAAAAATAATTGATTCTTGTAATGGTTTGAATACAGTTTCTTCAATAAAATTATTCCATTCATATGATTGTTTAGATATATTTATGATTTTTTCTTTTGAAGAAGGCCATTGACTTTCAATATTTGGTAATATTTTTCTTCTTAAAACACCTCGACCAGACCAATCAGGAGTACTATCTTTAAAATATGGGATATTAAATAATTTAGAAATTTGGTATATTTCTTCTTTAGAATTATTTATAAGTGGTCTATAAATATAAGTATCATAAGATTTAATGTAAGATATTTCTTTCATTACTCCTAAATCTAATATATCTCTTCCGTTGAAAATATTCATTAAAACGTTTTCTACAATATCTCCATTATGGTGTCCTAAACACCAACCTTTTATTTCATATTTTTTACTTAAAAATAAGTATGTATTAAATCTGATTTTTTTAGTTTCTTCTTCATAAAAATCTCTATCAACATCAATTCTTTTCATATAATCAATTTTTCTGATAAAAAGTGGAACTTTTAGATCATTGCAATATAAACCAAGAAAATCTGTTTCATCGTTGCTTTCTTTTCTATTTCCATATTCAATATGTAATGCGTATACATTTTTTAACTTTCCATCATTTTTCAATTTACTCAAAAGAAATAATATTACCATACTATCTACTCCTCCTGATAAAGATACGCCAATATTTTCTATATTATTGAAACTTAGAAAGTTATATAAAACATCATAAAGATTTGATTTTTTATTATTTTTTGAATTTGAATATAAATTATTTTCTAATAAATAAGAATAATCGTATTTTTCATCTTTTTCACATTTATCTAAAGAATATAAAAAAGAACACTGATCTGTCAAATTTGTATAGGAAGAATAAGTAGCAAGTCTAAAACGGTCTAAAAATATAACATATTCATTTTTGTTTTCTTCATAACTATAATTTTTTATTTCTTCATAATAATCTTTTATTTTTTCCAAAACAAAATCTAAATGAATTTTTGTTTTAGAATGTCTAAATGGCATTAAAAAAAATATACGCTGTTCAATTGGATATGATATATCTTTTTTAGAATCAAAAATAAATTTAGAAATAGAAAAAGCAACTTTATCATTTATTTTAATTTTTTCATTTTCATTTCTATAAATCATTCTAGAAAATTGATCAAATATAATAACGAAACTTATTAAATATTTTAATGAAAAATTGGAAGATTTTAAATAATCTAAATCAAAAGTTTTAAAATCTTCTAATTTTTTCAACATTTCTTTATATTTTTCTGAAACTATATTATCAATTGATTTATCAAACCAAAATTCTTTATATAATTTATCACCTCCAAACCAAAATGATATAATCTCATCGCATTCTTCTTCTGTAATCATGTTTAAATATTATATTATTATATATAATAATATAATATTTTTAAGCTTATAAAGATTATCATTTTCTTCTTTATTCCTGATGAGCATGGGCTTCTACTCTATATTTATGTGTAATTTCAACTCCGTTATGCACTACTGTAACTGGATCAAGAACACGTCTTACTTTGTAACAGTATTCATCGTGTTTACTTCCTTGTGTTGTCTCTCTTAGTGTAATTACAAAAGAACATTGACCTTTTACATTTACTTCACGGCAAATTTGAGAAGATGATTTTTTAGCAGCATTCATTGGAGTACTTGAAAGATATCTTCCTCCGTTGAATCTTCTTAATAATTGTCCATTAGAATTTCTAACTCTTACGACTGTAAAAGAACGTTTGTCACTCATTTATATTATATTCATATAATATAAATTAAAAAAAATAAAATTATATATTCGTATAATCTTCTTCATTTGGATCAATTCTCTTTATAGAGAACACAGCATGAACTTGTAAAAGATCAAATGGAGCATAAGGAGGTGGTAAGTCTTGTTCTACAGTTTCAAACAATTTTCCATTTGGCAAATAAACAGAGAACTTAAAACTATCAGTAGGTTTAAATTTTATTATTTGAGTCATATAATTATTTCCTAATTTTACAAATCTACTTGTAATAGGATCAACAATATCTGTAACAGGTGCTATAAAAACAGCTTTATTAGATTTAGGGTTATTACTATATATAATACTAGTTGAAGCTTTTTCAGATGCTGATATATTTACAAGTTCTACATAAACATAAGGATAAAAAGCAATTCTCGAACCAGTTTTTAAAGTAACATTTGGCAATGTCAATTCGATAAGGGTGATTTCATAACAAACACTATTTGATAAAGTTGTAAGAGTACCTGTGTATTCTAGAGGAGAAAAGTTATTCTTTTTATAGTTAACTATATTTATTGTATAACCTGATTTTGGTAATAAATCTATATTTTCAGGGGTGACATCTATAAAAGCTTCGCGTGTAGAACCTTTATAATATTTTATATAGTAAGTTCCCAGTACTGGATTAATAACATAAGATGTATTTAATGGTGGTATGTTTTTTGTATTATAAATGTATTTATCTTTATAAAAATTATCAATATCTGAAGCATCTTGTGGCAAAGTTATAACATAACCAATAGGTCCATAAGAAGGATCTTTATTAAAAGTAGGGTCTTGTGGAAGATTCCATTTTTCTAAAGGTAGTTCTAGACGCAGAGTATAAGAGTCTTTTCTGGTCCATCCAGGTCTTGGAAATGGTTGATCTAATAGCGCAAAACGAATAATATTATCATAATAATAAACTTTTCTAGCTGTTATAATTTTTCCATAACTCATTGTTTCATCTATGATATAATAATTATTATAAGCTTGTTCGTAATCCAAAATTTTATTTCCATTATCATCTTGAAAAGGAATATGAATAAAAGAAGCTGTGCTATAATCAACTAAAGCGTAAGAAAATCCTGGAACTAATCCTAGTGCTGATAACTGTAAAGTTATTGCACCTGTTTGAGGATCGTAGCCAGATATCAATCGGGTTTGAGAACCTTGTACAAAAACATTTCCCACATAAGCATTAGGAATATCAGATGGCGGAATTGGCATGCTATTTGGATCTAATATAGGAGTAGAATCTGTTGTTCCAGGCTGAAGAAAACCAAATTGAAATATGCCTTGCTCATTTTGAGCCGATGTCCACGAATAATAAATCATTCCACTTATGATAGGATCTTGTGCTTGATTTGGGTTTGATATCTGATAAGTGTTAGAAAATGGAACGACAAAATCTGATGTAAGAGGATATTGAGAACGATTTCTATTTTTGCTATATATTTCAATAAATCGATTGTTCATAGTTATTTATATTATATTTGTTATGTTTTTTAATCTTTTTATACTAAAAACTGCATGAATTTGTAATAAATCGTTTGGTTCATAAGGGGTAGAAGTATCATAATAAATTGGAATAAATAAACTTCCGTCTGGAAGATAAACAGAGAACCGAAATGCGTCATTTGGTTTAAATTTTACAGTTTGAGTCATGTAAAGATTTGATAGTTTTACAAAATTACCAATAGTTGGGTCAACAATATCTGTGATTGGAACAATAAAAAGTGCTTTATCTGCAACAGGACTATTGCTATATATACAATTTTGATAATTTTTAGAAGGCGAAGAGACGTTTGTTAGTTCTACATAAACAAAAGGGTAAAAAGAAATTCTCGAGCCTGTAACAAGCGAAACAATTGGCAAATCTAAATCAATTAAAGTAACTTCGTAACAAACTGTATCATTTTGAGAAACTATGCTTCCTGTATAGTCTAATGGTGTAAAATTATCTCTTTCGAAATCAACAATATTAATTATATTTTGAGAGGTAAGAACATAATCATCTCCAGGAGATGCCAATAAGAAAAAATCATCAGGAACAATTCCATAGGGAACTCCGTCGTAAAAAATAAGTTCATCTGGATTATTTCCATAATAGAATAAAACATTTCTTTCTATTCCCGTATTCAAATCTTTTAATAAATAGCCATTATATATTCCTTCTGTTTTATCAGCAGTAGAAGGATCTAAAATTGGTTTTATTCCGTATGGATATGGAATAGGAGGTGGTTGAAATTTTCCCTTATTAATAATTTGATATGGAAGAGGTATTTTGTATTTATTATAAGTACTTGCTAAAGAAAGCGGAGGAGTAAAACTTGTTCCTGTATTAAAAGATATATAATAAGGCAATGGAATATCAATTCCATAATCAATAAAAGCTTCTCTCTTATAATTTCCACCTCCCATATCTGTCACTTTGTAATCTTTTATGTAATAGTTTCCGTAAACAGCTTTGAAAGGATTAACTGATGTTAGAAAATTCGCTCCATATGAATATGTATTATTTGACATTAAATAAATATATTTTCCTCTATAAAACCCGTTTACAATAGAAGCTCCATTTGGAAATGTGACAACAGGTCCAAGTGGTCCATAAGAGGGATCAGTGTTAATAAATGTATATGTATCGAGTGTCCATTTTTCACATGGCAAACTTTTTCTCAAAGTATATTTGTCAAAATTATTCCAATTAGATGGAAAAGGTTGATCTAAATAAGCAGTTCTTGTAATATTATCATAATAAATTATCTTTCTTGCTACTATTGTAGAACCATAACTCAAAGTTTCATCTACTATATAATATCCATTGTATGATTGATCATAATCTAATACATAATTTCCATTTATATCTTCGAAAGGAAGATGTATAGAAGAAGATGTACTCGAATCGAAAATTATATAGTCGTCTCCTACATTTGTATTGCTTAAAGCCCTATCTAATGTTAATGTAACATTAGTTGGATCATAAGCTAATATAATTCTGGCTTCCATTGTAGTTATATTAAAAAATGTATAACCAACAAAAGCATTTTTTACGTATGGCTGGCGACCTTGAAATTCATTTGGATCAGGATGAACAATACTTGGATAAGACAAATCAAGTTGTGGAGCAGAATTAGTTGACCCTAATTTTAATTTTCCAAGATCTACTACAACTCCACTATAACCTATATTTAATCCTCCTCCCCATGAATAATATATGCCTCCTTTTATAATGGGATCTTGTGCTTGTGTCACATTTTGTAAAGAAGGAGATTGAAAAGGAATCTCAAAATATGATGTTAAAGGATATCTATTTCGATTTCTATTTCCACTATATATTTCTAAAAATCTACTCATTTATTTATATATTATTAATTTTAAGATTAAAATATATTATAAATTATACAAAATGAAATGGTTAATTTACGGTGCAAAAGGATGGATCGGAGGAATGGTAAAAGATTATATAAATTCTCTTAAAGATGTAAATCATATTGTTATTGAAGGAGAATCTAGAGTGGATGATGAAAAATCTATTGAAAATGAAATAATAAATACAAAACCAGATAGAATTTTATCTTTTATAGGAAGAACTCATGGACCAGGATACTCTACTATAGACTATTTAGAACAAAAAGGAAAACTAGTAGAAAATGTAAAAGACAATTTATATTCCCCTCTTGTTCTAGCGCTTTTATGCAAAAAATATAAAATCCATTTTACTTATATGGGAACTGGTTGTATATTTACTTATGAAAATAATAAAAATATTTTTAGAGAAGAGGATACTCCTAATTTTTTTGGAAGTGGTTATTCAACTGTAAAAGGTTTTACTGATAGATTAATGAATTTTTTTGATGTTCTTAATTTACGAATTAGAATGCCTATTATAGGAAAACACCATCCTCGTAATTTTATAACAAAAATTACAACATACAAAAAAATATGTAGTATTCCAAACAGCATGACAGTATTAGACGACATGATTCCAATAATTATTGATATGTCTATAAAAGGTGTAACAGGAACAGTTAATCTTACAAATCCTGGAGTTATTACTCATAACGAAATATTAGAAATGTATAAAAAATATGTAGATTCTACAAAGACATGGGAAAATTTTACAGAAGAAGAACAGTCGCAAATTTTATTATCTGGTCGTTCAAACAACGAATTAGATACAACAAAATTAGAGAAAATGTATCCTTCTATAAAAAATATTAAAGATAGTGTTGAAAGTCTTCTCAAGAATTGGAATGATAATAATGTTAATAATGTTAATAATGTTAATAATGTTAATCATTAAGAACATTTGGGTCTATTCTTTTTATTGAAAAAGTTGCATGTATTTGTAAATTATCATCAGGCTCGTACGGAGATTTTAAATCATTTTCAATAGGTTCAAATAATTTTCCATTTGGAAGAGTAACTGAAAATCTAAAATTATCATTTGGTTTGAATTTTACGATTTGTGTCATCGAACAATTAGGTTTTATAAAATTAGTTATTTCTGGGTCTACTACATCAGTAATAGCTGCGGTAAATAAAGCTCTTCCGCTATTAGGATTATTACTATATATAATATTTCTAGAATAAGTATGAGCAGCCGAAACACTTGAAAGCTCAACGTAAACATAAGGGTAAAAAACAATCTTTGACCCTGTTTTTAAATCTACGTTTGGCAATATAAGTTCTACAAGAGATACTTCATAACAAACACTATCATTTTGGCTTACAATTGTTCCTGTGTAATTTAAAGGAGAAAAATTTTCATCATTTAAACTTACTATGTTAATAGTATTTGGTGTAATAATAGAATAAGAGTTTCCTTGTGCTGTTGACGTAAATGGGATATCAACAGTAGTCTCTTTTGTAATTCCATTATAACTTTTTATAATACGTCTTTCGTTAGTAGTATTATCTACAATTATATAATTTTTATAAAAGTCATTAATTGAACTCGAACTATTTATTAAAAACTGATTTACGTTTCCCGTTCCTGGCAAAAATATTCCACTACTTATAACAAAATAAGGCAAACTAGACTTATTTAAATCATAATCAATAAATGCTTCTCTTTTATAATTTCCCCCTCCTAAATCTGTAACTTTATAATCTTTTATATAAAAGTTTCCGTATATAGGTTTAAAATTATCTCTTTCTTGTAAAGGAGGATTGTTAGACGAAAAATAAATATATTTTCCTCTATAATATCCATTAACGGTAGATGCTCCATTAGGTAATGTTATAACAGGTCCTAACGGACCGTAACTTCTATTATTATTAATAAAAGTTAATATATCTAAATTCCATTTTTCAATTGGCAAAGTTTTTCTTAATGTATAACTATCATCTACATTCCATGATAAGGGAAAAGGAGAATCTAGATATGCTAATCTTAAAATATCATCATATTTTATAATTTTTCTAGCTACAATATCAATTCCGTAACTAAGAGTTTCATCCATTATATAATAATTATCATAATATCTTTCTCCCTTTTTTAATGTATTTCCATTTTCATCTTCATAAGGGAGATGTATAACAGAAGATGTACTTCCGTCATATATAGAATACAAATCCCCAGGAATAATATTGAAACCTTGTCTATTTAAAGTTATCGATGATGTAGTTGGATTATAACTTAAAATTGTTCTAAGTGTAAGTGTGTTAAAATCGTAAAAATTTAAACCGTTATAAGCATCAAAAACAGTTGGCTGTTGTGTTAAAGTTATACCATTAATTGGTGCTAAAACGGGAGAAGAATCAGAAGAGTTTGTTTCTAATAAACCTGAATCAATTTGAGACGAAGATGTCCATTTATAATAAATAGCACCGTTAATAATAGGATCTATTGGAGTAATAGAATAATTAGAATAATTAGAATAACAAAATGGTATTTCAAAATAAGATGTTAATGGATATTGCTGTCTATTTCTATGTGCGCTGTATATTTCGATATATCTAGCCATATTATTTATATTATTATACTATATTATAATATATAATAACTTTTATAACTTTTATAACTTTTATAACTTTTATAACTTTTATAATTTATTAAATTCAGGTGCTAACATCCAATAAGGCATCGTAGGAAATCCCGTTTTCATAATTAATACATTTTTCTCACTTGCTGGAATTCCATATATTTTAGTATTTGGACCAACAACACTTCCTCCCCATTTGTACAGATTACCACTTATAACATCGCTAAATGTATACGAATTATTCTCTGGATTAATAATTAACGAATATGGAGAAAAATAAGGCATACAATATATATTTCCATTTGTCGACAAACTTCCTCCATGCCATAAAGGAAAAGTTTGCGCCTGATTTAATCCGTTTATGCTACTTATATCGTATGTATCATTTTCTGGGTTTATAATAATAACAGAATCTGATTGGAATGGCACTCCATATATCTTTCCATTAGGGGCTAAAGAACCTCCTGCCCATCTCACAATAAAATTAGGAGGGGACGGTGACATTAAAATAGTATCAATATAAGATACATTATCATTTTGCGGATTAATTACTAATATTTTAGTAGAATTAGCAGGCATACAATAAATCTTTCCATTTGTACTTAGAACTCCTCCGTACCACTTAACAATTTCTGGTAATAATATTGGAATATTTCCTACTACCATATTTAAACTTGGATCTACCACCAAAACAGAGGGAGCATTTAATGGAATAAAATAAATTTTTCCATTAGGAGCCAAAACAGCTCCTGCCCATTTTTGTCCACCAGGTTGAACTCCATACATTTGCAAATTAATCTGATCAATATAATTTGTAACTGTATCTATAATCAAAATTTTTGTTTCTCCATAAGGAACACAATAAACTTTTCCATTAACAAAAACTCCTCCGTTCCATTTTTCAGAATCGCTATTTATTAACGGAGATGTGAGATAACTTATAGTATCGTCAAAAGTATTAATAATAGCTACACTGTTTGCATTATGAGGAACGCAATAAATTTTATTGTTTTCAGCTAATACTCCTCCGCTCCATTTATTCTGTGTATCACTTAAATTTGATATTTTTGTTATATTAAAAGAATTTTTAGGAAAGATGTCATACTTAAAAAATGACGATCCTGTTATCCCAATAGGCCCATTTGGACCTGTTAAACCTGTTGGGCCTATGGGACCTGTTGGTCCTTCGTCTCCAGTTGCTCCAGTTGGACCTTTGTCACCATTATCTCCTATAGGCCCTGTAGGCCCTGTAGACCCTGTTGATCCTGTTGCCCCTGTATTTCCAGTTGGACCAGTTGGTCCTCTATCACCTGTACTTCCTCTAGCTCCTGTAAAACCTAATATTCCGCTAAAACCAGTTATTCCAGTTGCTCCAGTATTTCCCATAGGACCAGAAAACCCTCTTGGTCCAACCCTTCCAGTTGCACCAGTTACCATATTTATATTTCCAGTAGGTCCTGTTATTCCTATAGGTCCTCGTAGTCCTGCTCTTCCAGTTGGCCCTGTCGTTCCTGTCGCTCCTGTATTTCCAGTTGGACCTGTCGGACCAATTAAAGATGAAATAATAAGAGGATTTACGTTTTTTGCAAAATTAGATACTTGTGTAGGATTTGTTACTGGTATTGATACTTCGTCCATTTCTTTATATTATATAATTTAAAATTTGTTAAAATATGGAGATATCATCCAAAATGGTAATTTAGGCAAACCTGTTTTTATAATTCCTACAGAGTTCGCAAAAAGTGGTGCACAATATATGTTTCCATTATTAGCTAACACCCCTCCTCCCCATTTAATTCCTAAAGATGAATTTATGTTAGTAATATTATTTGTTAAAGGATCAAGAACCATAACTTTACTTGATTGAGCCGGAATAAAATAAACATTTCCATCAGCGGCGTATGTACAACCTCCCCATTTATTCGTTCCAGATTCCGAAATTCCTAGTGTATCAATTGTGTTTAAGTTTGTATCTATTACTAAAATATTATTAGTATCAGCAGGAGCACAATAAATCTTGCCATTACTTGCTAAAGATCCTCCATACCATTTATTCATATCGGAAGAAACTCCGGTTATCATGGTTACAGAATTTATTGAGGGGTCTATTACTAATACAATATTTGCTATATAAGGAATACAATAAATTTTTCCATTAGGGGCTAATACTCCTCCTGCCCATTTTCCTGGGCCTGCTAATCCTGAAATAGATGTAGTATCAACCGTATTTGTTTCCGGGTCTATAATAAGAACATAAGATTCACTCGAAGGAATACAATAAATCTTACCATTAGGAGCTAAAACGGCGCCAAGCCATTTACTTGACAAGTCTCCTAATCCTGATATAGTATTTGTATCTACTGTCTTTGTCTCTGGATCTATTATTAATACGCTACTTGCATCAATAGGTGGACAATAAATCTTTCCATTATTAGCTAATACCCCTCCAAACCATTTATTAGAGGCATCGCCAAGACTTCCAAATGTAGTAAATGTATTATTTGTAGGATTTACTTCCAAAACACTATTTGCATAAATTGGTGTAAAATAAATTTTGCCATTATTAGCCAATACTCCTCCTCCCCATTTCAATCCTATAATAACAGGAAGATTAGTAATTGTTGATACATCTAATGTATTTTGTGGAAAAACGTTTCCTAATGATAATAAATTCAAAGTATTTGAATAAGGATAACCTACGTCTCCTGTATTTCCTACAATTGTACTATTAGGCCCAGTAGGTCCTGTTGGCCCAGTAGGTCCTGTAGATCCTGTATCTCCTTTTACAAGACTATTAGATCCAGTAGGTCCTCTTTTTCCCGTTGGTCCTGTTGGACCAAACGGACCTGTATCTCCCGTGTCTCCTCTAAATCCCGTGTCTCCTCTAAATCCGGTAAGTCCTGTAGGACCTGTAGGCCCTGTAGGTCCCGTGTCTCCAGTAGGACCTCTTTGTCCAGTAACTCCTGTAACCCCAGTAGGTCCTGTTATTCCTGTTGAACCAGTTGGACCATAATATATTGGACCTCGAGGTCCAGTAACTCCAGTTGAACCAGTAACTCCAGTTGATCCTGTTATACTAAACCCAAAAGGACCTCTAAATCCAATAGGTCCTGTGTTTCCATGAATTATTATTTGGCTCATTTATATTATGTCATAAAAATGATTTATTTATAATTTATATATTCTTTAATTATATTTCTAAACTAAAATGTCTATTGAGAAAATCACTCCATTCTACTTGTTCTTGAGCCAAAATATGTGGAGTATTCGAGAATATGGAATGAATCCAAGCGAAACTGTGCAAAAAGCATACGAAATCTGGAAAGAAATGAACTTTGAAGATAAAATTCAATATTTTTTGAAATGCAATAACAGCGAAAAAGAACGCAATTTTAATTTTGAAGATATTTAAGATATTTAAGATATTTAAGATATTTAAGATATTTAAGATATTTAAGATAAAATATTTTTATATATAAATATAAAAATAAAATGAGTGCACCTTCAAAAGGAATTGCAATGTTGCTATCTTTTTTATTCGGTCCATTTGGAGTAGATAAATTTTATGTAGGGTCAACAGATCTAGGTGTATTACAACTATTATTAACATTAAGCATTTTAGGAATGCTTGTCTCAATTCCATGGGCATTTTTATCAACTATAGTTCTTGGTCTTGCTATACTGACTGGTTCTATTCCAGCTTTATATCCAAATGTAAATTGGGCTCCTTCAAGTGGAACTGATAAAATTATAGTTGTATCAATTATTGTTATATGTTTTCTAGGTTATTTTGCAAGAATAATGAAAAAAAACTATGATAAAAAGAAAGATAAAGAAATTAAACAAATTTAAAATTTAAATATTATAAATTATAATAAAATAAAGGATGGGCATCATTAATAACGATTTATTTGAACTTTCAAACGGTGTTCAAAAACTAGGAACTTATATTTCATTTAACAACGAGACTATTTATTTACGTCGAAATAATATGTATATGGCTCCTGTATCATCTAATGTTAGTTATATGGTCAGCGGAAACTATCGTATTTATTGGGATAAAAATTCAAAAAATAACGGAAAAAACTTTATGGAATCTCGTTTTATCTCTCTAACTCTTTATGAATCTGAACTAAGTGCCAATCTATACGAAAGACTTTATGAAAAATTAAAAGTTCAATTCCCTAATTCGGTTGACGATTTAGAGCCTGATGTTGTTCAAAATTCTAATGTTAATGTCCCAACACTTGTATCAGTACCTCTAGTCAATCCTCTCCTATCTAGCTCAGGACATTCTGGATCATCTCAACCTCTAGTCAATCCTCTCCTATCTAGCTCAGGACATTCTGGATCATCTCAACCTCTAGTCAATCCTCTCCTATCTAGCTCAGGACCTTCTGGATCATCTCAACCTCTAAGCGATCCTCTCCTATCTAGCTCAGGACCTTCTGGATCATCTCAACCTCTAAGCGATCCTCTCCTATCTAGCTCAGGGCCTTCTGGATCAAATATTCTTCCATAAATATTAAATAATATAAATTTTAAGTTAATAAATAACTTAAAATACACCCTTTAAACAAATATTTTCAAAATCTTTATTCATCCAATTCGCTTCATATTCTTTATTTAGATATGAAATTTTGACAATTCCTGAATAAATATGATATTCCCATTCACAATAAGTTGTTTTGTCAAATGGAGAAATAAGCATAGCATAACCAGGCTGTTTTTTAAGAAAATTGCATACTAAATTTGCTGACAATTTTTCCATTTTCAAATGACCTTGTTTCTCAAAATAAGAATTTAAAAATTTTGACAACGCAAGACCATGGCTAGTTGGATAGCCTCCAAATTCTAAATACATTTTAACAAGAATATTTCCAGATTCATCATAAACATAAGTAATAGAACTCATTTTATATTACTATATTCTATATATAATTATAATAAATCATTTTTATATAGTAATATAAGCATGCTTCATATTTTTATTATTAATATCTGGATAATTCTTTATTAAAAAATCTGATAATACCTTTCCTGATATCTCCTTTCCTCTATTGGTTACAAACCATTCTCTAGCTTTGTAATTGTCATAATTATTTAATAACTTATCTAAAGCTGGAATTATGTTTTTTTCATCTGTAAAAAATTCACCAGTTACTCCTGGAATAATATTATGCCAACCTCCGAATATATTATAGTTAACTAATGCTGGAACATTATAACACAAAGATTCAGTAATAACACGCGGAGAGGCATCAGAAATATTTGGAACAAAAAGAAATCTAGATTTTTGTATTTCTCTCTGAAATTCATGAAAAGGTAAAAATGGAATAACTTTTACGATTCCATTACACTGATCAGTAAACTCGCAATTTTCTCGTCCTATTAATACTCCTCTTAATTTATACACTCTACACATAACTTCTAGACACTTTTTAGCTAAATCCCAATTTCTATTATAAGACTGCCAGCCATCTGTGCATTTATCATTATCTTTCAAACAACAATATATAAAATCATATTCCTTTTTAATTGTTATATCTGGTTTATATGCAACAGTGTCTTTTAGATCCGCCTCTGTCATTAGTAATAATGGAAGTTTTGAATTTATCATTTCTTTTGTAGGAGAACGAAAGCAATAAAGCCATGAAGATGCCATATTTAAATAATCATGACCACGTTTTTCATGAAAACGATCTTCAAATGGATTTTGTATTTTAGAAGGAAACTCCAAATAACTAGAAATGCCACAAAATTTCAATCCTTTCTTTTTATATTCTTCATACAATTGTTCATGTTTTTCTTCTCTAAAAGGCGCAGAAAGTAATATAATATTAAGTTTTTTTCCTTGGTCATCGTATAAATTTTTAAATGGAAATTGTACACTAGGAATATCATCAGTATAGTATTCATAAATACTAGAAAAATAATATACTGATAACAAGGCTAACATAAAAAATAATACAATTTTCACAATATGCCTATAATTCATTTATTAAAATTAAATAAAATAAAAATGAATTTTAAACTTATATAATTATATAAGTTTATAAATTAATCATGTCAGTCACCTCTGTAAATTCTCTAAAGAACTTTTCAAATTTTCCTCTATATCTTTCTTTGAAAAAAGATGATTTTAAGGAACTTACAAATGAAGAAAAAGACAACCTTGTATCAAATATTAAAATTATGAACGAAGATCAACATGAAAAAATATACGCTCTTGTTCGTGCTTATCATTTAGATCATGATAGCAATATCCAACAAATTCCATACAACGGAAAAAATCTAAAAAGTGGTCTTAAATTTGATCTAGACTGCATCCCAAGTAAACTACAACATATCCTATACGAGTTCTCTAAAATTAAATAAGAAATATGACGTAATTTTCTAATTTTCTAATACTTTTATTTAAGTATTAGAAAAAAATTAAGAAGAGATGTAGAAAAAAATATGTAGTTTTAAGAA
>Ga0194123_10000669_pt1 | contig 62133 bp, 59 predicted proteins | sample TA2MahsurfametaG_5_FD_155479 | JGI IMG/M metagenome (GOLD analysis project Ga0194123, IMG submission 155479) | Freshwater microbial communities from Lake Tanganyika, Tanzania - TA2015023 Mahale A surface | ecosystem: Environmental > Aquatic > Freshwater > Lake | place: Tanzania: Lake Tanganyika... | reverse complement strand
TTCTGTGGCACTTTCCCTGAGGTCGCCCCCGCCGGCCATTAACCGGCACCCTATTCCCGTGGAGCCCGGACTTTCCTCCAGCCCGTGATTACCTCACGAACCAGCGGCCGCCCGGCCGTCTGACGCTATGGGCATGTGGGGCTAGGCGGGTGGGGTGGTCAAGGGGAATCACCAAGCCCGACCACGCGCAGCCTGGGCCAGCGGGCAAGCCAGCCCTTCGCTTCAAGCCGCGCCAGCAGAATTTCTGGCTTGGTACGAAAAGCCGGTGTTGGGCGAATAATCATCGCCAGCATAACTTCAACGCCAAAGGGTGCGAGGAGCTCAACGCCCTTTGGCCCAAGGCGCGCCGCGATTGCGGTTGCGGTTTCCGGCCAATGGGCCAGGGCATCGGCTACATCGCGATAAGGACGATGCCCGTTTCTTTCATGCATGCGCGCCTGATTGCGCACGGACCATAGAAGGTCGGACGCGGCGACGCACAGCGCGGCCTCGTACGCTGCATCCTGCTCAGCGGTTGCATTGACGGGATCGTGAAACACCACATCCAGATCAGCGAGTGGCGTGGCTTCCGTATCCTGCCCGGAAAGATGATCCCATACGGCATTACGCACAAAGCCTGCGCCAATCCAGGCGCCAGCAGGTCCATGCGCGGCGAGTACCGCAAGGCAGCGCATCATGCGCGGGTTATGCGCGATGAAATCAGCGATATCGGCGGCGTTGCGCATGCGCCTAGGCAAACAGGCTCGCCACCGCCGCCACCCGCGCCCGCGTCGCCGCATCCGCAATCCCATCCGCGCGCCCGGGCAGCCAATGGCGCTGAAATGCTGTCAGCAAAACGGAAAGCGGCAAATCGGTGCGATAGCCAATCGCACCAAGCAGGGGCAGCAACGCAGCCTCCTCCACCGGCGCCGGATCAGCGCCCGGCCAAAGCCCAACGCCATTCGCCGCCAAGCCCTGCCAATCAAACAACTCACCAGGGTCCTGCTTGCGATCGGGCGCGATATCCGAATGTGCCACCACATTGCGCGGATCAATGGGGTGGCGCCCCATGATCTCAAGACACAAATCACAGACGGCTGCCATTTGCAGCGCGGGGAAGGGGCGATAGCCCCATTCATGGCCGGGATTCACAATCTCAATCCCAATGCTGTTCGCGTTCAGCGCAGTTCTGCCGCGCCAGTGTGAAATGCCGGCATGCGCGGCGCGGCGGGTTTCCGCCACCAAGCGACATACTGCGCCATCTTCTTCCACCACATAATGCGCGGAAACCTTGGCGGCAGGGTCGCAGAGCCGCGCCATCGCTTCCTGCCCGGAATGCATGCCGGTGTAATGCAAAACAAGTGTGTCAATCACCGCGCCCTCGGGGCGCGCTTCGTGATTGGGGCTGGGCACGTCACGGATGCGCAAGGCGCTACAAGCCCCGCTCGCGCTTGATCCTGTCCCAGGCGGCGTTGATCTGCGCCACTTGTTCCGTGGCGCGCTTGACGAATTCTTGCGGCACGCCGCGCGATGCCAGGCTATCCGGATGGTTTTCCCGCATCAGTTTGCGCCAGGCGAGGCGCACTTCCTCATCACTCGCCTGTCTTGTGAGGCCCAACATGGAATAGGGGTCTTCGCCCTGCGCTTCAGGCGCGGCGGCGCGGCGCGTGCCGCCCTTGGCGCGTTCCCAGGCGGCGGCATCCAAGCCAAAGCGCACATGCATACCGCGCAGCATATCGCCTTCGGATTTCGTGACTGGGCCATCAGCGCGCGCAATCTGCACCAAAGCCACCAGCACATCTTCCAGCATGGCCTTATTGTCGGCGAAGGCCTCGCCCAGTTTTTCCGCGAAAGGCTCCCACCCATCAGCGGATTCGCGTGCCTGATCGAACAGGCGCCCGACCTCACCCAGCGCTTCTTCCGGCACATGGAACAGGTTGCGGAAGGCCGCGATTTCTTCGCGCTTGATCGGGCCATCCACCTTCGCAAGCTTGGCGGAGAGCACGACGACCGAGAAAGAAAACAGGTTTTCCTTGCTGCCGAAAAACGCCATCAGGTCAGGTGTGGCGGCAGAAATGGCGCCGCCCTTGCCGCCAAGCGCCCCGGCATCCGCCGCATGGCCAAGCGCCGCACCCACCATGGCACCGAGCGGGCCACCCATGGCGAAGCCGGCCACACCGCCCAACATCTTACCCCAGAAACCCAAAACGCCTCCTACGCGCGGAAAACAGACGGCCTGCTACCACGAAAGCATTGCCAGCCTGTAGATGTGCCGAATGGCGTGCCGGGGCAAGCTTTGGGGCCTAAAGATCGAGCGCGGCAGCGTTGGCCGAGAACAGGAAGGACGCCATGGCGGCATCTGCCCCCGGTCGGCCGAATAGCAGCGCGCCCACCGGCATGCCGCTATCGGCAGCAAGGCCCGCACGCAATGTCACCACCGGCCCGCCGAGCACCGTGGTTGGGATGACAAAGGAAGGATCGCCCGTGCTGCCGGCATCCGGCGCCACATCCGGCGCGGCGGGGGTCAGGATGAAATCATCCGGTCTGAACCCCGCCCAGAAGCGGTCGCGAAAACCAGCGAGGTCACGGAGTGCAGAGTGATATTCCGCATCGGGGATGGCCAGCCCCTCAGCGATGCCATCGGCAACGGCAGTCGCGATCCGGTCGCGCGGCAGCCCGGCATGGGTGCGGCCAAGCTCCGCCAGCATTACGCGGCGATGGCGCGCGATCATTTCCTCAAACCCGGCATCGGCCTTGGCGCGATGCAGCGTAAGGCCGGCAGCGCCAAGCTGGTCCGCAAGGGCTGCGACACGCGCCGCTGTTGCAGGCTTTTGCAGCTTTTCGATCAGCGGGTCCTGCAACAGCACAATGCGTGGCGCGGTGGCGGGGCGGCTGGCAAGCCGCAGATGATCCGCCGCGTAGCCTGCAGCCAAGTAAGCCGCATCCTGTGCGCTTCCGCCAAACGCGCCGACAGTGTCGAAGGAAGGCGCAAGCGGCACCACCCCCACCCCACCAATCGCGAGTGTCGAGGGTTTGAACGCACACACGCCAGTATAGGCCGCCGGGCGATTGACGCTGCCTGCGGTTTGCGTACCAAGCGCCAAAGGCACCATGCCGGCGGCAATCGCAGCGCCAGAACCGGCGGAAGACCCACCCGGCGTGCGCGCCAAATCCCACGGGTTGCGCGTCGGCGGCAGGCTTTGGAAGAAGGCATATTCCGTGGTGTGCAACTTGCCGAGAATAATCGCGCCCGCTGCACGCAAATGCGCCACCACCGTGGCATCGGCGCTGGAAGGTGCGATATCGGCACGGGATGGGCTATTGGCGCGCGTTGGCAGGCCGCGCACATCAATCACATCTTTGATACCAACCGGGATGCCATGCAGCGGGCCACGCAGCTTGCCCGCCTTGCATTCCGCATCCAGCGCGCGGGCTTCGGCAAGCGCGCTATCGGCCAGCACATGAATCCAGGCCTTCACCTGGCCATCAACGGTAGCGATGCGGTCCAGATAGCGGCGCACCAGGGCTTCAGCGGTGATCTCACCCTTCGCCATGGCAGCGGAAAGATCACGGATGCGGCCAGGATCTTCGATCAGGGGATTGGGCATGGTGTTTCTTCCATTGGCGTCATGGGTTTTGGCGTCATCTTAAGGAGCGACTTTTTGAACGTAAAACTGCCAAAGCGGCAGCCATTGATAGAGCGCCAGCTTGCGATGAAAGATATTCACGAAAGCATCAATCGCGGGCTTCGGCATCCGCGACGGCTCGCGTCTTTGGGGGGCCTGGTCAGACCAGACATAATCATCAAAAATCAGAGTGCCTCCCACGCGGAGCAACGGGAAGGCCATAACGGCATCCGTCAAGACATCCGTGGCTTCATGCGACCCGTCAATGTAGATAAGATCGAAGCTTTCCGCTTGTCCGGATGCGATAAGGCGCGCCAACGCGTCACGCGAATCCCGTTTTTCCTTGCGCAAGGACACAGGCGCCGCGCTTCGCCCAAGCGCCAGCCGCGTATTGTAATCAAAGCGGCGCTCTACCTCGGACATGACAGCCTCGACAAAACCTCCGGCTTTGTGTTCCAAGCCGCCCTGCCAATTGTCGACACAGGTAATTGAGACAGGGCCATCCACCAGCTTCGGACATTGTTCGATCAGATAGCAGGCTGAACGTCCTTCGAAGGATCCGATTTCCAAAATTCGCGTGGGTTTCAAAGCGGCCAGAATACGATTCCATGTAGGGATATGGCGTGAAAACCAATCCTCAGTGAATTCAAACGCCGGGGCCGTTTCGGTGGTGGGGGCTTCAGACATTATCGCCCCCCGGCGCTTTGGCGCCGTTATCGCGTATTTCCATCATGCGATCACAAACTCCCGCGCGATGCCGCGGCAATCCATCTCAAACTCCAGATCAACCACGGGCGGGCGGCAATATTGCCAGGTCAGGCCATGGCGCGCGGCGCCACGGCGGACGATTTCCTCGGCAAAAAACCCGCCCATGTCATGCACCGTATAGGCCTGCACGCCGGTGGTTCCGCGCCAATCAGCGCCAAGCAAACCCATGCGGCGTTCCATTTCGCCCAGCACCCAGCGCGCCTTGGCGCGCATGCCCGCCGGCGAGGTGTCGCCAAGCGCCACCGTATTGCTGCGGTAATCGCCCTTGCCTTCCGCCGCTTCACCGCTGCCCGCCACCGCGAAGGAAGGCGCGGCGCCGGCATCCGGCACAGCATAGACAAAGGCGTGAAAGCAGGGCTCAGCCGGCGGGGCGATTTCCGGACAGACATTGCTGCGCGCCACGGGGTTCACCCCATCGCGAAACAGCCCCCATTCTTGCAAGACACCACCATAAATACGGTTGAAGGCGGCGAAGCCTTCCTCGGTAAATGGCGCTGGGGAGCGTAATTCACACGCCGCAAAGGCCAGTTTGGGCCGCCCAAGCGATTCCAGATGCGCCGCGATGCGCGCAAAACCTGCCATCAGCGGCACGGCTTCGGCAAAGCGCACGCGTTCCAGACGAAAACCCGGCTCCGCCGCGACGCCTGCGCTGTATTGATAGACACCAGGAATGAAGCGATAGCCCGCTTCTGGGATTTTCTGGATCATGCGCGCCCTTCCGGCCTTCGGGTTGCGGTTCCGCCATGGTGATGGCAGTCAGGTTTTGGAACAAGCCCTTCAAGGATAGCAGCCACATGTCCCAACCCGTTACGCTTGGTATCATCGGCCTTGGCATTATGGGTGAGCGTTTGCTGCGCGCGGCCTTGGAACATGCCGCCGAAAGCGTCACCCCTGTTGCGGTCTGGGACCCCTCCCCCGCCGCTGCCACAAGGCTGGCCGGTATTCCAGGCGCGCTGCGTATGTTGGCGACTCCGGATGCGGTCATCGCCGCCTGTGATTGCCTCTACATCGCCGCACCCCCGGCCGCGCATATCCCATTGGCCGATGCCGCCATTGCCGCAGGCCGCAGCGTTTTCATCGAAAAGCCTTTGGCGACATCGCTTCATGAGGCGCGCGCTTTTGTCGCACGGGCTGAGGCAGCCGGCGCGCGCGCGGCGGTGAACTTCCCCATGGCGTCATCGCCCGCCGTGGCGCAGCTTTCCGCCTGGCGCGCGGCACTGACACCGGAAAGCCTAGCCATCGAAGTCGCCTTCCCGACCTGGCCGCGCGGCTGGCAGCAGTCCGCGGCAAGCTGGCTCGCTAAACGCGCTGAGGGCGGGTTTACGCGCGAAGTTGTCTCCCACTTTCTGTTCCTCACGCGTCGGCAATTGGGTCCGCTCACGCTCATGGCGGCGCAGGTTACCTACGCGCCCGGCGATGGTGCGGAGACCGCCATCACGGCGCGGCTGACGGCGGCTGGCGTGCCGGTCACGCTGCAAGGCTCAGTCGGCACCACCACGAAGGATGACCACAATACCTGGACACTGAATGGCGCGATCCGGCTGCGCGATTGGTCCTTTGCCGAAAGGCTCGGTGCGGATGGCACTTGGGCGCAGGCACCGGATGCGCTGCCCAATGAGAAAATGCGCCCCCTGGTGCTGAAGGGCCAATTGGCCGAGGTAGCCGCCATGACGCGCGGTGAGGCGCATCGGCTGGCAACACTGCGCGAAGCCTTGGAGGTGCAGGAGATTGTGGAGGCTATACTGGCATCTTGAGCGTCACGGCCCGCGGATTTAGGCTGAGCCCATGCTGCAAGACGCCCCCGCTATCCCGACCACGCTGATGGTGCAATTCCTGCGCTGGCTGGAAGAACGCCCACGCAGCTATGCTGACACCATGGATGCCTGGCGCAGCAATTGCCCCCGGCTTTCCGCCTGGGAAGATGCCTTGGAAGAAGGCCTGATCCAGCTGGAACCCGCGCGTGATGGTGCCGCTGACATGCAAGTACGCGTCACCGCCAAAGGGCGCGCGCGCTTGGTCGGCTGATCAGCTTTTCAAAATTTCCTTGTTATGCGCGCCAAGCCTTGGCGCCGGCCCAGCCATGCGCGGCCTTTCACCGTTGAAGGAAAGCGGCATGGCGACGAGGGAGAAATCCTCATTCGGCACCGGCTGCACCATGCCAAGTGCCTGGGTTTGAGGTTCCGCCAACACTTCGGGGATGCTGTTCACCGGCGCGCAGGGCACACCAATCCGCGTCAGCCTTTCCAACCATTCGGCGCGTGGCGTGATGCGCATCAATGCCGCAATCATCGGCAGCAGCAGCGGCTTATGTTTCAGGCGCGCGCGATTGGTCGCAAAGCGTTCATCGCTCGCCCATTCCGCATGGCCCAATTCAGCCGCGAATTTCGCAAACAACCGGTCATTGCCGCAACAAACCAACACTGGCCCATCAGCCGCATCGAACGCCTCATACGGTGTCAGATTGGGATGGCCGGAGGCATGGCGTTCCGGCAGCTTGCCCATATTCACATAGGCGCTGATCTTCTGCCCCGCCCACAACAGCGCCGTTTCAAACAGCGATGTATTGACCACACCACCCTGCCCCGTGCGGTGGCGCCGTTCCAGCATGGCAAGCGCACCGAGTACGGTCCAAAGCCCCGTCCCCTGATCAACCACCGATGCCCCCATGCGCACCGGCGGTCCATCCGGTTCCCCGGTGATGGAAGAAAGCCCACCAAAAGCCTGCAACAGAGGTTCATAGCCAGGGCGCAGCTTTTCCGGCCCAACATGGCCAAAGGCCGACATCTCACAATAGATCAAATGCGGATGGCGCGCGGTTACAGCTTGCGCGCCAATCCCCAAAGCCTCCGCCGCGCCGGGGCGAAGATTATGCAGCATGATATCGGCCTGCGTGAGCAAGCCATGCAAAGCCTCCACCCCCGCGGGCGATTTCAGATCGAGCGTCACGGATTTCTTACCACGATTGAATTCATGGAAATTCAGCGCATCACCATGGCGGAAATCCGGGCCCATCCGGCGTGCATCATCGCCGCCATCGGGCTTTTCCACCTTGATCACATCAGCGCCAAGATCGGCGAAAATCGCGCCCGCGAAAGGCCCGGCCAGCACCTGGCCAAGCTCCACCACGCGCACGCCAGACAATACGCCCGTCATTGCAATTCAATTCCGGCTTCGCGCACCAGGCGCTTCCATTTCTCGATCTCGCTTGCCTGGAAACGCGCCAGATCATCGGGCGATCCCGGGCGCAGCACCATGCCGTTGGCGGTCAGGCGATCGCGTACGGCCGGGCGTGCCATGATCTCATTCACCAAGCCATTCACGCGCGTGACGATTTCGGGCGGCGTGCCGGCCGGTGCGTACATCGCATTCCAGGACAGCATTTCATAACCCGGGAAGCCCTGTTCTTCGACCGTCGGCAGATCAGGCATCATTGAAACGCGCTGGCGGCTGGTGACACCAATTGCGCGCACGCGGCCTTCACGCGCTTGCGGCATGGAAGTTGTGGCATCAACAAACATCACCTGCGCCATACCGCTGATCACATCCGTGATGCCAAGCGGGTTCGACCGATAGGTGACATTCACCATATCCACCCCGGCCATGGATTTGAACATTTCGCCGGCCACGCGCGATGAGGCACTGCCGGAGGCGAAATTGAGCTTGCCCGGATTGGCGCGTACATAATCGGCAAGTTCACGCATGCTGCGCACCGGCAAATCATTATTCACCACCACCAGCAGCACACCCACACCAATCAGCGCAACCGGCGCAAATTCCGCCACCGGATCATAGGGCAGGCGATGAAACAACGCCGGGTTTGACCCATGCGTGGTATTGGCCGTGGAGAGAAACGTATAGCCATCAGGCCGCGCCCGCGCGACGGCTTCTGATGCGATGAAGCCATTGGCGCCGCCGCGATTATCCACGACCACGGGTTGGCCAAGCTCCGCACTCAGCGCATCGGTGAAATTGCGGGTGGTGACATCAGTGCCGCTGCCGGCGGGGAAAGCAACAATGAAGCGAATGGGCCGATCAGGCCAGCGCCCGGCCGGTTGCGCCGCGGCGCTACTGGCTCCAGCCAAGCCCAAAGCCCCCAAAAGCGCCGCGCGGCGCGGCAGCGTGGTGTGTTTCATGGCGTTTCCCCTTGGCTCTGGCGCGGCATCGCCTGCAGCGCCATAGTCATGCCTAAGCGTCATCGCGAAGGCCCGCGCTGTCAACGCCGGCGCGGAGCATTTTCAAGCCAAGTGGCTTCACTTGGTCACTCGGAAAATGCAACCAAACTAAGCTATGGTGCGTGTCCGGTGAACGCATGTGAACCGGCCACGCACCAAGGGGAACCGCCATGTCCGATCTGCCAAAGCATGTCCATTTCCACGAAGAAGGCCCGCGTGAGGGGTTTCAGATCGAACCCGTGATCTATCCGCTCGCTGATCGCGTCGCACTGGTGGAAGCGCTGGCCGAGACCGGCCTTACCGCCATTCAGGTGGCGTCCTTCGTCTCCCCCAAGGCGGTACCGCAAATGATAGATTCAGCGGAATTCTTTGCCGCCATCAAAAAGCGCCCCAGCGTGCGTTATGAAGCGCTCTGGCTGAATGAACAGGGTTTCAATCGCGCCCGCGCCGCGCAAGGTGTTGATCTAGTCGGCAAGATCAGCCTCTACACATCGGATGCCTTCGCCAAGCGCAACAATAACTGCACCGCGACTGAAATGCGCGAACGCGTGGTACGCTGGCTTGATCTTTACGCCGAAGCCGGTGTCACGGTGGATCGCGCCTTGGTCATGACGGCCTTTGGCTGCAATTATGAAGGCGAAATTCCACCCGACAGACCCGTGCAGGAATTGCTCTGGGCGCATCGGGTTTGTGCGGAACGCGGCATAAACCTGAAGAAACTCTATTTCGCGGACACCATGGGCTGGGCCAATCCGCAGGCGGTGCGCCGCCTGGTCGGCATGCTGCGCGAAAAGCTGCCCGATGTGGAAGTGGGGCTGCATCTGCATGACACGCGCGGGCTTGGCACGGCCAATGTGCTGGCCGCGCTGGAAATGGGCGTTTCGCTGTTTGACAGTTCCGTGGCGGGCCTGGGCGGCTGCCCCTTTGCCGGCCATGGCGATGCGCGCGGGGCGGGGAATATCTGCACGGAAGATATGGTGTTTCTCTGCCATGAGATGGGCATTGAAACCGGCATTGATCTTGACCGGCTGATTGAAGCCGCGCGGCTTGCGGAACGCATCATTGGCCGCCCATTGGCAGGGCGGATCATGCATGCCGGATCGCTCCGGCAATATCGCGCGGCGTAAGCGCGCCTACACGCGCAGCCAGGTCTCACTGAAGGCGAGCATGGCGGTGCTGATCTTGTGCCCCGCCACTTCGCGCGGAATCGGCGCACCGGGGCGACGGATACCATTCACTGTCACAGCAGCGCTTTCGCAGCCGATGAACAGGCTCGGCATTACATGCTTGCCGGTGGCCGATTGCGGGGGCGCAAAGGCGAAGCAAAAGGGCTCACCCAGCCCCTGCCACGCCATGGAAACCGTCATATCCCCCGCGCGCACGCTTTCACTGTAATGGCTGCGCGGATCGCCCGCGCTTTTCACCTCATCCAGCTTGCGGAAGCGCAGCCCCGCCAGCCCGGCAATGCCGCGATAGGCGCCGAAATGGCTGAGGTATTCGGCAATCAGCCAGCGCGCGAGAGGTTCATTATCCGTCAGGCACCAATTTGCTGAACCTTCGGGTGGGTTCGCCTCATGCGGGGATTGCATCAGGACCAGCGCATGGCCTGCGCCATGGGGGGAAAGCACCACACGGAAAAAGCTCGCCAGCGTCGTGAAGGGGCCATTCGGGTCCTCCTTCAGGGAAATCCCCGGATTTTCGCCGGACCATTCAACCTTGCCGGGAAACAGGATGGCTTCTTGCATGGTGCTCCTCCTTTTGAACCAGCATCAGCGTGACCCAGCCATGCGCCAGGATCAATGGCAAAAAGCGGATGGCGCTTGACGCGGCACGGCGCGGGGGCGCAAGGGAAGTTTCGCTTTTTGCTGAGATCAAACTTCCCATGTCCTTTTCCGGTATCCCTGCCGCGCTGCAATCAGCGCTGAATTCTCGTGGCTACGCCGCGCCAACCCCCGTGCAAAGCGCGGTCCTGGCCGAAGATTCTGCCGGACGGGATTTGCTTGTCTCGGCGCAGACTGGCTCGGGCAAGACGGTTGCTTTTGGTTTGTCCATCGCGCCCGAATTGCTGGGCGGTGCCGACCGCCTGCCGCCACCCGGCGCGCCGCTTGCCATTGTGGTCGCGCCCACGCGCGAATTGGCCTTGCAAGTGAAGGCCGAGCTTACTTGGCTTTACGCCCCCGCCGGCGGGCGCATCGCCTCTGGCGTTGGTGGCATGGATCCCATTGCGGAAAAGCGCCAATTGCTCGCCGGCGCGCATATCATTGTCGGCACACCAGGCCGGCTTTGTGATCATCTGGAACGCGGCAATCTGAAGCCCGATGCGCTGCGCGTTGTGGTGCTGGATGAAGCCGATGAGATGCTGGACCTCGGCTTCCGGGAAGAATTGGAAGCAATCCTGGATCGCCTGCCGCCGGAACGCCGCACGCTGATGTTTTCGGCCACCGTGCCGCGCGCCATTGCCGCACTTGCCAAAAGCTATCAGCGCGATGCTTTGCGCCTTGAAGTGGGCGGCGGCGGAGAAGCGCATGGCGATATCACCTATCGCGCCATGCTGGTCGCACCGCATGAAATTGAACGTGCGGTGGTGAATTTGCTCCGCCTGGAAAATCCGCCGCTCGCGATGGTGTTTTGCGCGACACGCGCGGCGGTGGCCCGGCTGCATGGCAATCTGGCGGAGCGCGGCTTTCCCGCCGTGGCGCTTTCCGGCGAATTGACCCAGGCTGAACGGCTGCGCGCCCTGCAGGCGCTGCGCGATGGTCGGTCTCGTGTTTGTGTCGCGACCGATGTCGCGGCGCGCGGCATTGATTTGCCGGAATTGGATTTGGTTATTCACGCGGAATTGCCGCGGGATTCTGAAACCCTGCTGCATCGCAGCGGCCGGACAGGCCGGGCCGGGCGCAAAGGCACCAGTGTTTTGCTGGTGCCCCATCCGCGCCGCCGCCTGGCGGAACGGCTGATCGGCGCGGCCAAGGTTGCTGCCACCTGGGGGCCTGCGCCATCGGCGGACGCGGTGCTGGCCCGCGATGCGGAACGGCTTGCGGAACAGGCGCGCGGCGTGCTGGCTGAAGAAGCGTCAGAAGAAGATCTGGCACTGGCGCAGCGCCTGCTGGCCGATAGCCCCATCACCAGCGAAACCCTGGCTGCGGCCCTGATAAAAATGCTGCGCGCGCCTTTGCCGGCGCCCGAGGAAATTGCCGAACAACGCCCCGAAAGGCGCGAAGCACGGCGGGAAGCCCCCGATGCCGATGCGCCGCGCGGCGGGGAAGGCGTGTGGTTCCGGCTCAATATCGGGCGGAATGGCAATGCCGATCCGCGCTGGCTGCTGCCCTTCCTGTGCCGGCGGGGGCATCTGACACGTCAGGAAATCGGGCGCATCCGGATCCTGGGCCAGGAAACCATGGTGGAAATCGCGCCTTATGCCGCGGAACGCTTCGCCGCCGCTGCCCGGCAAAACAGTGGCGAGGATCGAGAGGATATCCAGATCCAGCCCATGCAGCCCTTCCGGCAGGCCGCGCGCGAGGCACCGCCCAAACCGGAACGCGCCGCGCCCGTGCGTGAGCCGAGGCCCGTCAAGGACGCCGCCACCCCAAGGCCACCCAAACCCGGCAAACCGGGCAAGCCACCCAAGCGCTTTGAAAAGAAAGCCAAACCCACCCCCGGGCAGGAAGGCCGCAAGCGTCCTGGCGGTGCCCCCCGGCTTGGCAAGCGCGGCCGGGTCGCGTAACCCGCGCGCGCTGGCATGGCGCCGGCGCTACATGGGGGAAGCAGATGGCTGACATCATCATTGATATTGGTGGCGAGATTTTTGAGGCGTTTTTTGAAGACGCCGCCGCGCCCAAGACCTGTGCGCGCTTCCGCGCCCTGCTGCCCTATCAGGATCGCATCATTCATGTGCGCTGGTCCGGTGAGGCCTGCTGGATCCCGATGGGTGAACGCGAACTCTCGATCCCCTGGGAAAACGCAACCAGCTACCCCGCGCCCGGGCAGATCATTGTGCATCCAGGCACGATGAGCGAGACGGAAATCCTGGTCGCCTATGGCCCGACCTGCTTTGCGAGCAAGGCGGGCCAATTGGCCGGCAACCACTTCCTGACGATCCGTGAGGGCCTGGATCGCCTGGCCAAGACAGGCCGGGCGGTACTCTGGGAAGGCGCCAAGCCAATCACCTTCCGCGCCGGCTGAACCCATGCGGGCGCGCGGCGGTAGCCGCCCCGCGCCCCTTCGGCAAAAAGCTACAACGCCTTCAGATTGATAGCCGCCGGCTTGCCGCGTTCCTCGGCGACATCAAAGGCAACCTTTTGGTTATCCTTAAGCCCTTGCAGCCCCGCCTTCTGCACGGCGGTGATATGCACGAAAACATCCTTGCCGCCATCATCGGGCAGGATGAAGCCAAATCCCTTGGTGGCATTGAACCATTTGACAGTGCCATTCGGCATGATGTGAGCCCCTTTTCTTGGCGCGGCAGATGCTCTGCCGCTTCTTTCCGGTTTTCCCGGACGGGCCCGATAGCGGTCAGAAAGCCGACCACTCGGCAAGGCACGGCACGAAAATTCCGGTGAAATCAGACAATTTTCGCCCCGGCGGCGTCAAGCTTTTTGCGACAGCCAGGCGCGGATTTCGGCATTATGTTCACCCAAATCAGGTGCCCGGCGGGCAATCCGCGCCGGCGTGGCTTCCAGCCGGAGAGGTGACGCCAGATGCTGGATGGGGCCCCGTTCGGGATCTTCAAATGTGCTGACCAAGCCACGCGCCTGCCCCTGCGGATGGGCCAAAGCCTCGTCATAAGACAGCACGGCCTCAGAAGGGATGCCCGCCTTGCCAAGCGCGTCCAGCCATTCGGCGCTGCCGCGTGTTGCTAAAATTTCCTGCAGAATCGCGATCAGCGCGTTGTTGTTGGCCACGCGATCCGCATTGGTCTTGAAACGCGGATCGGTCGCCAATTCTGCCCGGCCAATGATGCCGCACAGCGCCTGCCAGAATTTCTCCTTGGAAGCGCCGAGCGTAATGTAGCCATCGGCGGTCTGGAACACGCGATAGGGCGCCGATCCCCGATGCAATTGCCCAAGCCGCGAAGGGCGCGTGCCATGGGCGAAAACATGCGCGGCCTCATAAACGCCAAGCGCCACCCCCGCTTCGAACAGGGATTGGTCAATGCGTTGGCCCTGCCCGGTTTTCTCGCGCGCCTGCAAGGCGGCCAGCACCGACATGGCGGAGAACATGCCCGCCGTCACATCAGTAATAGTGATCGGCAGGCGATAAGGTTCGCCATCCGGCGGGCCATTGCCGGCCATCAGGCCCGACATGCCCTGTGCCATCATATCCAAGCCGCCATGATCCGCCCAAGGGCCGGTCTGGCCAAAACCTGAAATCGCGCACCAGATCAGGCGGGGATTGGCGGCACTTAATGCCTCCCACCCCAGTCCAAGTCGGGCGAGAGTGCCAGGGCGGAAATTCTCCACCAGCAAATCGGCGCGGAGCGCCAATTGGCGTACCAGTTCAATATCCTCGGCCTGTTTCAAATCCGCGGTAATGCTGCGCTTGTTGCGGTTCCAGACGGCAAAGGGCTGGCTGCGGCCATCCACAAAGGGCGGCATGCGCCGCGCATCATCGCCGCCATCGGGGCGTTCCACTTTGATAACATCAGCGCCCAAATCCCCGAGCAACATGGTGCAATAGGGGCCAGAGAGAAAATTCGTCAGATCCAGAACAACCAGCCCATCCAGCGCAGCTTTCACGATTGCATCCTCGCTCGTCAGGCCAAAACCTCAGCAGCCAGGGAGACCCTGTCAAGCAGCGCAAGGGGGCTGGGCCAGGGCGCCGCGCGGCATGGCAGCCGCCCTTGCGCGGGTTTTGTGCGACCGGGTCAGGGTGGATTGGCCCGCTGCAACGCTGCCGAGATCATTGTGGAGCGCGGGAGGAACTTGACCGCGCAAGGCAAGGGGGTTTGAACAGGTTATGGCCGATTCCCCCCAACTCCTTCCCGCGCTTGGCCGCCTGCTCGGCCCTGCCGGGCTGCTCACCGATCCAACCGATCTCGCGCCCGCTTTGGCGGATTGGCGGAGCCTTTATCAGGGCCGCGCCATGGCGCTGCTCCGCCCCGCCAATACGGCCGAATTGGCCGAAGCGGTTAAGCTTTGCGCCGCTGCCGGCATCGCCATTGTGCCACAGGGGGGCAATACCTCCATGGTGGGTGGTGCCACGCCGGATGCTTCCGGGCGCGCGGTGATTGTCTCATTGGCGCGCATGAACCGCATCCGCGATCTTGACCCGGTGGATATGACCATGACGGCCGAAGCCGGTGTGGTGGTCAAAACCGCGCAGGAAGCCGCCGCCGCTGCGGGTTGCCTATTCCCGCTCAGCTTCGGTGGCGAAGGCACGGCCATGATCGGCGGCGTGCTTTCCACCAATGCCGGTGGCAACAATACGGTGCGCTACGGCAATGCACGGGAATTGATGCTGGGGCTTGAAGTTGTGCTGCCCGATGGGCGCATCTGGCATGGGCTGAGGCGTTTGCGCAAAGACAATACAGGCTACGCGCTGCGCCATGTTTTTGTGGGCGCGGAGGGCACGCTTGGCATCATTACCGCCGCCGTCTTGAAGCTTTTCGCCCGCCCCCGCGCCAGTGAAGTGATTTTCGCGGCCGTCCGCGATGCCGATGCCGCCCTTGGCCTGTTCCGCCGCTTTCGGGACAATGACGAAAGCGCGATCCGTGCCTTTGAATATATGTCGGGCGATGGCGTTGACCTGACGGTGCGGCTGATCCCTGGCGTGACCCTGCCTTTGGCCGAACCCGCCGCCCATTACGTGCTGATTGATTTGGCCTCCACCCGCCCTGATGCGGATTTGCGTGGCCTGGCGGAACTTGTGCTGGCACCGGCGATGGAATCAGGCGAAGTTGTGGATGCCGTGATTGCCGAAAGCGAAGCGCAGCGCGCGGCACTTTGGCGCATTCGGGAAGAACACACCGAAGCGCAGCGCAAGGCCGGCGCTTCGGTGAAGAATGATGTCTCTGTCCCCGTCTCCCGCGTGCCGGAATTGATTGAACGCGCCTCGGAAGCCTGCCGCAAACTGATGCCCGGCATTCGCCCCATGCCCTTCGGCCATATGGGGGATGGCAATATCCATGTGAATCTGGTGCAGCCCGAAGGCGCTGACCCGGCCGCCTTCCTGGCGCGCAGCCATGACATCATGGATTGTGTGAATGAAGTGGTGCGGGATTTGGATGGGTCCTTCAGCGCGGAACATGGCATCGGGCAGCTCAAGACCGATATGATGGAAGCGTGGCGCGGCGGCGCGGAGCTTGCCGTGATGCAACAAATCAAGGCCGCGCTGGACCCGCAGGGGCTCATGAATCCTGGCAAGGTGCTGCCCTGAAGCCCAGGCCGCTTTCGGCTTGGGCGCCAAGCGGGTAGGGTGGTTGGGCCTATGACCCTGCTCGACCGCTATTTGTTTCGCCAGCTTGCGCTGGCCCTGCTTGCCGTCACGGTGGGGCTGGCGGCGCTTGTCTGGCTGACGCAATCCTTGCGCTTCATTGAATTGGTACTGGATCGCGGGCTGTCACTCGCGGTGTTTTTTGAATTGACTAGCCTTTTGCTGCCATCCTTCTTTTCGGTCATTCTACCAATCACGACCTTCATCGTGATGCTGTTTGTGCATTTGCGCCTGGCGGGCGACCGTGAATTGGTCGTGATGCGCGCGGCTGGGCTTTCCAATTGGCAAATCGCGCGCCCTGCCGTGGCGCTGGGGCTTTTGGTAGTGGCGTTGATGGCGATGCTGAATTTCTGGCTTGTGCCACTCAGCCATTCCGCCTTCCGCCAATGGCAGTTTGAAATTCGCAACCAATTGGTGGGCGTGCTGTTGCAGGAAGGGGTGTTTTCCACCCTTGGCAGTGATCTGACCGTTTATGCCCGCATGCGCGAAGCTGATGGCACGCTGCGCGGCATTCTGGTGCATGACCAGCGCGAGGCCGCCGGCGCGGTAACAATCCTGGCGCAATCCGGGCGCATCGGCCAGGGCACGGAAGGCCCGCGCGTGACGCTGTATGATGGCGTGCGTCAGCAGATGGAAAAGGGCGCCGCCGGCGCACCGCCACGCCTGACGGTGTTGAGCTTTTCCGAAAACAGCGTTGTTCTTGCCCGTGTTGCGCGCAATGAGGAAACCCGCAGCCGCGACAGCCGCGAAAGATCCATCGGCGAATTGCTGGACCCTGATCCGGCTGAGGGGCTGCGCCCACGGGACATCAGGCGTTTCCGGGCAGAAGCGCATCAGCGCATGGCCAGCCCCGTGACCGCACTTTCCTTCGCGCTGGTCGGGCTGGCGGTGGCGCTGACGGAGCAATTCCGCCGCCATGGCGGCGGGGCGGGCGTCGTGCTTGGCATTGGCATCATGGTGGCGCTGCTCGCGCTCGGCCTCACCATTGGTAACGCTGCGGCGCGGCGGGATGGCTTGATTTGGCTGATCTGGGCGCATGCCATTCTGCCAGGTGTGATTTCCGCTTGGTGGCTGGGCGGCGCCCCAGGCCTGCCGCGCAGCGCCCCGCCGCGAGGGGCGCTGCCATGACCCTGCCTTTGACGCTTATGGGCTATGTGGCACGGCGCTTTGCTGCCATGACCTTGCTGATGGTGCTGGCGCTTTCCTGTCTGGTTGCCTTGTTTGACCTGATTGAATTGCTGCGCCGCGCCGCGACACGGCCTGATGCCAATTTCGCGCTTGTCTCTCAGATTGCGGGTCTGCGGCTGCCTTATGTGGCCATGCAGATCCTGCCCTTTGCCGTGCTGCTGGGGGGCATCATTGCGTTCTGGCGGTTGACGCGGTTTTCCGAATTGGTGGTAGCGCGAGCGGCGGGTATTTCGGCTTGGGGTTTTTTGGCCGGCCCAGTGCTTGTGGCGCTGGTGCTGGGTCTTGGTGCCAGCATGGCCCTTTCGCCCTTGTCTTCAGCCATGTTGGCCCGGGCAGAAAGGTTGGACCAGCTTTATCTCCGCAATGTGGGCGGCATCACGGCGCTGGCCGGGGGCAGGCTTTGGCTGCGGCAAGCCGATGATGGGCTGCAGCCCCAAGGTGTTGCGATCATTTCTGGACGGCCCATCGCAACACGAGAATTGCGTCCCGGTGAAGCGCTCCGTCTTGCTGAGGTGAGCGTTTGGCGCCTTTCAGCGGAAGATCGCCCCCTGGCGCGTATCGAAGCCACTTCGGCCTTGCTCCAACCCGGGCGCTGGCGCTTTGAAAGCGCCGTTATCTTCGGCGCAGATCGCATGGGTGGCGCGCCGCAGGGCATGGATTTCACAACGGAATTGACGCCGGAACGGATCGAAAATTCCTTCGCAAGCCCAGATACACTCGGCCTTTGGGCCTTGCCGGAATTCATCAAGGTGCTGGAAAATGCCGGATTTTCAGCCATTCGGCATCGGCTGCATTTCCAATCGCTATTGGCGTTGCCCTTGCTTGCCACCGCCATGGCGCTGCTGGCGGCCGGGTTTTCCATGCGTTCTGCCCGACGCGGCGGGGTGGCGCGTATGATCGCAGGGGGTGTCAGCGCCGGCTTCGCCCTTTTCGTGCTGAACAAGATCACCGGCGAATTTGGTGAAGCCGGGACGCTGCCTGTGGTATTGGCGGCCTGGGCGCCCGCAGGCGCCGGTTTCCTACTGGCGGCAGCACTGCTGCTGCATCTTGAGGATGGTTAGAATGCAGCGCCAGGCTGGGAGAGTTTTTTGCTTTTTGGCGATAGCCCTGGCGTCGCAACAAGCATTGGCACAGGCCACGCTGTTGCCACCCATCACCTCACCCACTGCGGTGGCACCAAGCATGCCGGCAGGCACCACAGCACCGGCCGCCGCCGCGCCTGCTGCGCCCTCGCAGAATGCGCCAGTCACTTTCACGGCAGATGAAGTGCAATACGACCAAAACGCTGCCCTGGTCGTGGCGCGCGGCAGTGTGGAGGCCTTCCAGGGCGGGCGCATTCTGCGCGCCGATGAACTGACCTATAACCGCAATACGGGCGTCGCCACGGCGAACGGCAATGTGCAGCTGATTGAAGCTGATGGGCAGGTCATGTTCGCGGAAAGCGCTGTCTTGTCCAACCAGATGCGTGATGGTGTGCTGGAAGGGCTGCGCGGATATTTGCTCCAGAGTGGCCGTATTGCCGCCAATGGTGCGCGGCGCACCGATGGGTCTATTTTTGACCTTTCACGCGTTGTCTATTCTGTCTGTGATCCCTGCAAGGATGATCCGCTGGCGCCACCCCTTTGGCAATTGCGCGCGCGCACGGCAACCTTGGACCGCACAGAACAACAAGTGCGCTATCGTGGCGCTTCGCTGGATATGGCGGGCGTGCCGGTGATCTGGCTGCCCTATTTCCAGCACCCGGATGGTTCTGCCGCTCGGCAATCAGGCTTCCTCAGCCCCAGCTTCGGTGTCACCAAATATCTCGGTGGCTTTATCGAAACGCCGTATTACTGGGCAATTGATGAAAGTCAGGAACTTGTGCTGCGGCCCACAACCTCCACGCGGATCGCGCCCAATCTAGGGGTAGATTACCGTCGCCGCTTCAATGCTGGCGAGGTGGAAATGCTTAGCTCCGCCGGCTATTTGGATGGGCGCGATGGCACGGAAGAAGGCTTTGCCGGCCATATCTTCGCCAAGGGCCGCTTTTCACTGGATGAGACCTGGCGCGCGGGCTTTGACCTGAACCGCGCCAGTTCCGAACAATATCTGCGGATCTATCGCTATGGTGCGCAGCGTCTCTTGCCGACAACGCTATTCACCGAAGGCTTCTGGGGCCAGGAAGGTTTCGCGCGCTTCGACACCCGCGCCTATCAGGGCCTGCGCCGGACCGATGATGTTGATCGTATTCCGTTTGTTCTGCCCAATATCTATGCCGATTGGGAATCATCTGAGGATTCGCTTGGTGGGCGCGTTACCGTAGATACTTGGAATTTTGCGATCTTCCGCGGCTCGGGCACCAGTACGCGCCGGTTGTCTTCACGCATCGGCTACGCTCTGCTGCGGATGGATGAAATGGGCGGCATCTGGACATTGCGCGCGCAAAGCGATGTTGCGGCTTATGATTTTGAAGATATTACCCTTGCGCCCAATTACGCGACCGGCAGCCCAAACGGACAAAACGCCGCAGCCAATATCCGCACCGCACTTGATTGGCGCATGCCCTTCCTTCGCGATGGCGGCGACTGGGGGCGCCAAGTTATCGAACCGCGTATCCAATTGGTGACCGGTCCGATGACCGGCAGCCAATACCGGATCCCGAATGAGGACAGCATCGTTTTCGACTTCACTGACGCAAATCTGTTTTCACTCAATCGCTTCACTGGGCGTGATCGGCAGGAAGGCGGCACCCGCGCCGATATGGCGCTGCGCGGCGCGTGGTTCCTGCCGCAGGATCGGCAGTTGGAAGCGATTGTGGGGCGGTCCTTTCGCGTCCAGGACGATGGCGGGCCTTTCTACCCCTATAGCGGGCTTGAAAATCGTGCGTCTGATTGGGTTAGCCGGCTCACCTTCCGTCCCGCTTCCTGGCTTGACCTGACAGGCCGTACACGACGCGGTGGAGAAAGCTTTGCCGCACGCGCTTATGATATCAGCAGCACATTGCGACCTGCGGATGACACTTCCTTCACCCTTGGTTATCTGCAAGCGCCACCGTCGCCTTATCTCAATCCCGTGGCACAGCGTGAGGAAATCTATCTTGGCGCCTCCCAGCGGTTGGGCTTCTGGCGTTTTGCCGCTTTTGGCCGGCAGGATGTACAGCTGGATCGCCCGGTATCCGTGGGCTTATCCGCGACCTATGAGGATGAGTGCTTCATTTTTGAAACCCGTTTCATCAAGCGCTATGCTGAAAACCCCGCGACCAATGACCCATACCCAGGGGCTACTGTGTTGCTTTTCCGCTTCGGCTTCAAAACCATCGGCGATTTGGGATTGAGGGCGCTATGAGCTATTGGGCCACCCCGCCCGCCACAGGCGGCAATATGCAGGAGGCGTTGATGCGCGCCGTAACCTTCTCCCGAACACCATTTCTGATGCTGGTGTTGCTGGCGTCCTTGTTGATGCAAGCTGACCCCAAACCCGTTCTGGCACAGACTGCCGGCGGCAGCGTCAATAGCATCGTCGCCGTAGTGAATGGTGATGTCGTGACGCGGAGCGAAATCGAAAGCCGGCGCCGCTTGCTTGCCCTTTCGGCTGGTGTCACCGGCGATGCCGGCGCGCAGGGTGGGGATCAAATTCTGCGCCTGCTGATTGATGAAAGGCTGCGCATCCAGGAACTCAGCCGCCGACGCATCCCGGTGACGGATCAGGATATCGCGGGCTCGGTCGCGAATATCGAAAGTCGCAATGGGCTGCCGTCCGGCGGGGTGGTGCAGAATCTGCGCCGCGCCGGCATTGAACCACGCGTGCTTTATGATCAGATCCGCGCGCAGATCGGCTGGGCGCGGCTACTGCGTGGGATGCTTGGCGAACAGGCCAATATTCCAGAGGCGGAGGTGAATGAATTCCTCGCTGCCCAACGCGCGCGGCTTGGGGAACCTGAATTTCTGGTATCCGAAATCTTCATCCCGGTCGAAAATCCCGGTCAGGAAGCACAGGTGCGCCGCTTCGTGACTGATGTCATTCAGCGCCTGCGCCAAGGCGTACCGTTTGCAATGGCGGCCGCGCAATTCAGCCAATCTCAATCCGCAATCCAAGGCGGCGCCATGGATTGGATGACAGGGGATCGCTTTGATCCGGCTGTCGCCACTATCCTGAAGCAAATGCCCGAAGGTGCCATCAGCAACCCAATCCGCGTGCCCGGTGGTTTTGAAATCGTCCAGTTGCGCGACAAGCGCATTTCAGGACGCGACATGGCGGTCATGATGACCATGCGCCAGGTCTTCCTGCCCTTTGAAGGCCAGGTGAACCCGCAAGCCCCGACGGCGCAGCAATTGGCGCAGTTGCAACGCGCCCAAACCCTGTCCGACCAGGCGCGGGGCTGTGATGCGATGGATGCCGCCGCGCGTGGCAGCCCACGCCCGGCTGATCCGGGCCCGATACGTTTGGATAACATCAATCCACCCGAATTGCGCGATCTTCTCGGCAGCCTGCCCCTCGGGCGCGCAACCCAGCCGATCATTTCCGTGGATGGAGCGCTGATTTTCATGGTGTGCGCGCGTGAAGCCCGCAATCTGGCGGAAGCCAATCCGCAGCAGGCGCGCGATATCCTGTTGCGTGACCGGATTGAATTGCTGTCCCGTCAGCTGCAGCGCGATTTGCGCCGCCGCGCCCAAATCGAAATCCGCACCAGCAACACCGCGCGCCCAGGCTGATGGCGTGACAAAGCCCGACTTGCCGAGCCTCAGCGATACCATTGCTCGGCATGGGCTTGATGCGCGCAAAGCGCTTGGCCAGCACTTCCTGCTTGATCCGACCATCTGCGCGCGAATCGCCGCCTTGGCTGGTGATCTTACCGGGCGACATGTGCTGGAAGTGGGGCCGGGGCCGGGTGGGCTAACGCGCGCGCTATTGGAAACCTCTGCCTCTTCGGTGCTGGCGGTGGAATTGGATTCTCGTGCGGTTATCGCCTTGCAGGAATTGGTAGCGGCCTATCCCGCGCGGCTTCGCGTGTTGGAAGCCGATGCGCTTGGCATTGACCAATCTGCCGCCCTGCCCGCGCCACGGCGCATCATCGCCAACCTGCCCTATAATGTCGCAAGCCCACTGCTGGTGCGCTGGCTGCGCGGCGCTGCCGCGCTTGAAGGCATGACGCTGATGTTCCAGCTTGAAGTGGCGGAACGCATCACGGCGGCCCCGGCCACCCCGGCCTATGGGCGGCTTGCCGTACTGGCGCAATGGCGCTGCCGCTGCGATTTGCTGCTGCGCCTGCCGCCCGGCGCCTTCAGCCCGCCGCCCAAGGTGTGGTCTGCCGTGGTCGGCTTTACGCCGCATGAGGATGACCCACCGCCTGCGCTTTTCGCCGCTATGGAAAAACTCACCGCCGCAGCTTTCGGGCAAAGGCGCAAGATGCTGCGCGGGGCGTTGAAGTCACTCGGCGGCGCCGAAGCGCTATTGGATCAAGCCGGCATTGCCGGGGACAGGCGCGGCGAGACGCTCTCTGTCGCCGAGTTTGACCGGCTGGCACGGATTCTGGCTCATCGCTAGAGTATCCGTGATGGTCGTTCGGCCATGGTCCAATCCAGCGGATATGGCTGAGGGAACACGCACCCCGCACACGATCAATCACAGTGGAAAACGCAGCCGGATACATGATGATTCGATTCAGATATGATCAGGCGCGCGCCGTTTCGCAGGTTCCTCTTTCGGGGGCTCGGCGTGCCGTGATCAACACGCCAAAGCGCCAGCACACCGCAAGGCGCCGCTTTCGGGGTCATGCGTGCAGCAACATCTGATCAAACGCTCCTTCCGATTGGCCGGGCATGCAACTTCGGTCGCGCTTGAAGCGGAATTCTGGGCCGTGCTGGAAGAAGCCGCGGCACAAGGGGGCGAAAGCCTCTCAGCCTTGATCGCAAAAGTGGATGCGGCACGCGCGGCCCAAGGCTTGCCGCTGGCCAGTGCGCTGCGTCTTGCGGCGCTGCGCGCATCTTCAGGCAAAGCGACCTGACGAAAACCCCGCCATGTCCCGGGAAGGGACACGACCAGAAACCGCGCTGGTGTGAAGGAATGCCCCCAGGGAGACTCGAACTCCCATGCCCTTACGGGCGGACGATTTTGAGTCGTCTGCGTCTACCGTTCCGCCACAGGGGCAACGCATGGACTTCCTAACCCAAGCCGGGGTCCGGGGTCCAGAGGGGGGTATCAGAACAGGGAATAGCCACCATCAATCACCAGGCAATCGCCGGAATGATAGGCGGCAGCATCACTGGCCAAATAAACCGCAATGCCGCCGAAATCTGCGGGCTGACCCCAGCGCCGGGCCGGGATGCGGGGCAGCACGGCGCTGCTGAAACGCTCATCCGCCACATTGCCGGCGGTCATGGCGGTTTCGATCCAGCCGGGCAGTATGGCATTGGCGCGAATGCCATGCCGGGCCATCTCAACGGCCAGCGCGTGGATCATGGCCACCAGCGCGCCCTTTGTGGCGCCGTAATGCGCATTGCGCGCGGCGCCTTCAATGGCCGCGAGGGAGGCTGTGGCCACCAGCGAACCACCACCGCCGCGTTCCACCATATGCCGCGCGGCGGCGCGCAGGGTGAAGAAGGCGCCATCCAGATTGATGCGCATCACGCGCTGCCATTCTGCGGTATCAAGCGCGGTGAAGCGCGAAGCATGACCATAAGTGCCGGCATTGGCGAAGCAGGCATCCACGCGGCCAAGCTGTGCAACGGTTTCCGCGAAGGCATTGTCCACCGCCGCTTCATCGCTGATATCGCAAGCAAGTGCGTGAAGGCGCACGCCAAATGATTGCAAGCTTTCCAAGGCGGCCGCATTTTTCGCGGCATTGCTGCCCCAAATCGCGATATCAGCGCCAGCTTCCGCAAGGGCTTGCGCCATGCCAAGCCCAATACCGGAATTGCCGCCCGTGATAAGCGCAACCTTGCCGCTGAGATCGAAGGGCCGATAAGCCATGGGGGTCAGTAACCCACCTTGCGGTCCACCACTTCCTTGAGCGGCGCGCCATCCAGAAAGCGGCGCAGGTTTTCAACCAGCAGCGCCGCCACCATGGAATCCCGCGCCGGATGCAGCCCGCCAATATGCGGCAGTACCAGGATGTTTTCCGTGTCCCAAAAAGGATCATCCTTGGGCAAGGGTTCCTGGCGGAACACATCAAGGATGGCGCCCGCAATGGTGCCGGATTTTGCAGCGGCGACCAAGGCTGCATCATCAATCAAGGCGCCCCGGCTAAAATTGAGCAGCCAGGCGGTTTTCTTCATGCGCGTCAGACGCGCGGCAGAGATGATGTTCTCGGTCTCCGGCGTTGCCGGCAGCAGCAGCACCACAAAATCGGATTGCGCCAGCACTTCATCGGTTTCCGCCGGTGAATAGACGCGTTCCACATGCGCCAGCGTGCCGCCAGCGCGGCGCGTGCCAATCACGCGCATTTCAAGTGCTGATGCCTTGCGCGCCAATTCCTGCCCAATGGCACCAAGCCCCAGAATACCAAGCGTTTGCCCGGCCAGCGTTGACGATACGCGCCGCGTCCAGGTGGCGGCAGCATTGTCACCCACAATCGCAGCATAGGGTTTGGTGATGTGAAACAGCGTGCCCAGAATGTTTTCCGGCATTTGCACGCGATGCGTGCCGCGTGCGCAGGTGAGCGTCAGGCCAGGCGGCAGATCAGCCCGCGCCAACCAATGTTCCACACCGGCAGTCAAGGCTTGCGCCCAGCGGAGCTTTGGCATTTGCGCCAGCGTCCCGGCGGGTGGCCCCCAGGTCAGCATCGCTTCCGCTTCCTGCATTTGCTCCGCACTTGGGGTGGCGTTGCGCGGCAATTCTTCAAGCCTGATGCGCTGGTCAAGCCCCGCATCGGTGATGGCCTTGCGATAGGCATCCGCGCCATCGGTCCAAAGCAGGAAAAGCGGCTTGTTCATGGTTTTGCCTCAAGCTTTCACAATCAGCGCATCCACCGCCACAGCATCGCTGCCGGCAATGATGATGGGGTTCACATCAAGCTCCGTGATCAGGTCACGCTGATCGGCAGCGAATTCCGAAAGGCGGACGATGATGTCCGAAAGCCGGTCCATATCGGCCGCCGGCGCACCGCGGAAGCCTTCCAGCGCCGCGCGGCCCTTCAAGCGCCCCAACATATCGCGCGCTTCCGTCTTGGCGACAGGTGCGAGCGCGAGGGCAGAGTCACGCATCAATTCCACCAGCACACCACCAAGGCCCGCCACCACCAGCGGCCCCATCATCGGGTCAATCCGCGCGCCGACCATGACCTCCACACCCGGCTTCGCCATGGGCTGCACCAGCACGCCATTGATACGGGCATTGGGCGCATGGTGCTTGGCATTGGCGATGACAGCGCGGAAAGCTTCGCGCAATTCAGCTTCATCCTTCAGTTTCAGGCGAATGACACCCGCTTCGGTCTTATGCGGCAAATTCGGACTTTCCACCTTGATCGCGACAGGCCAGCCGAGTGCCTTGGCGGCGGCCAGCGCCTCATCTTCCGTTGTTGTCAGGCGTTCCGGCACCACGGGCACGCCATAGGCCGCCAGCACCTGCTTCGCTTCGCGTTCTGTCAGCGTGCGATCCTGCGCGGCGTTGATCAGCTTCGCTGCTTCCTGCGCGGCTTCGGGCCGTGCCAGGCGTTGATATTGCCGCGGGCCGGAAGCGCGCCGTTCTTCACGCTTATGCCAATGATCCAGCGTGGCAAAGCAACGATCCATGGAACGGAACAGGCCAATACGCGGGTTTTGCTCAGCCTCACGAGAGCCATGGCCTTCCAGCCATTCCGTGGTCCAGACCACGCAAATCGGCTTGTCATGCTGTTCCGCAATAGCAGCCAATTCGCCAGGACGCTTTGCTGAAAGCTCGGTCGAATAAATCTGCGCGTATAGCAGTGTGCCATAGTGATCCTCCCCCAGCATAGCGGAAGCACACGCCGTCAGGCTTTCCGGATCATTGGCAACTTGCGCGGTGACATCGCAAGGATTGCGCGCGGAACCGAAATCCGGAATGCGCGATTCAAGAATGGCCTGCACCGGCGGTGTTGGCTGTGGCAGCGGAATACCGCGTTCTTCGGCGCGGTCCGCCGACATGATCGCTGCGCCGCCGGAGACCGCCACCACTGCCACACCCCTCGCCTTGGGCTTGGGTGCCTTCGCCATGAAGGCAGCGGTTTCCACCATGGCTTCGAAATTATCCACGAGTATCGCGCCCGCCCGTTCAAACGCTGCGCGATAGGCAGCTTGGGAGCCCGCAAGTGACCCGGTATGCGACATCGCCGCTGCCGCACCTTGTTCGCCCGTGCCTAGTTTGAAAACAATCAAGGGTTTGTCGGCAGCATCGGCAATCTGCGCCGCTTCAATGAAGCGCATCGGGTCCGGCATACCTTCAAACACGCAGGCAATTGCGCGGCAGCCTGGATCATCCGCCAGGAAGGAAACGCAATCCGCGACATCAATATCGGAAGAATTGCCGGTGGTGAGCAAATGGCTCACGGAAACGCCGCGCATCACCGCCTGCGCCAAGGAAAAGCCAAGCGCGCCGGATTGACTGACCAGGCCCAGCGCATGCGGCAGCGGCGCTTCCATGGGTGGCGGGATCATGAAGGTCACGCCTGCCTTGCTGCCAAAATTCAACATGCCGATGCAGTTCGGCCCAACAATACGCATGCCCGCATCGCGGCCAATCGCGGCCAAGCGCTGCTGTGCCGCGATATCCTCTGGCCGCCCGGTTTCCGAAAAACCAGAAGCATAGATCATCACGCCACCAACACCTGCCTTGGCGCAGTCGGTTGCGATTTCTTTCACCGCATCCTTGGCAGCAACCACAATGCAGCAATCAGGCACTTCCGGCAGCGCGGCGACAGAAGGGTAGCAGGGGCGCTCGCCAATTTTTTCATAGCGGCTATTCACCAGATGCAGCCGGCCCGTATAGCCGGACAGCGCGCTGATGGTGCGATCAGCGAAGGACCCTGCGCGCGGCGAAGCACCAATCACCGCGATGGATGCAGGGTTGAACAGCCGCTTCATATCAGCATGGCGATAGACGCCGCGATGGGTGATGGACATTTTCCTGCTTCCTCCTGCTCCGCCGGCTTATGGCGCCGGTCTGGTCAATCAGGGGCGCGTATCATGGCGCGCCCCTTTTAGTTCATGAACGCGCGGCTTCCGCCAGATATTCCATCGCCGCCGCCACACCACCTGGCGCGTGCGGCACGCCATTCAATTTCAGCGCCATTTCCACAACGGAAAGCGTGCCCAGAATCATCGGCTCATTCAAATCACCCAAATGACCGATGCGGAACACCTTGCCACCCAAAGGTCCAAGCCCGCCGCCAAGTGAGACATTGAAGGTTTGTAGCGCGGTGCGGCGCACCGCTTCCGCATCATGGCCTTCGGGCACCAGGATGGACGTTACGGTATCGGAATTTCGATCAGGATTGGTACTGAAAAGCTGCGGCCCGGCATTGCCGGACCAATGGCGTACGCAGCGCCGCACCGCTTCCGCAAGGCGTGAATGGCGCGCAAAGACCTCATCCAGCCCTTCTTCTTCCAGCAGCCGCAGGCTTTCTTCCAACCCGTAGAAAAGCGAGGTCGGCGTGGTGCCGATGAAGGATTTCAATGGCCGAGACAGCATCTTGGTCCAGGAGAAATAGGATTTCGGCAAGCGCGATGTCTGGTGTGCTTCCATTGCCTTGGCTGAAACACCGGTGAAGGACATGCCGGTAGGCAACATCAAGCCCTTCTGGCTGCCGCCCACGGCGACATCCACACCCCATTCATCCATTCGAAAATCAATCGAGCCAAGTGAGGAAATGGTATCGCTCAGCAGCAGGGCTGGGTGCCCCACCTCATTCATCACGGCGCGCACCTGTTGCAGGGGCAGCACCATACCGGTTGCGGTTTCATTATGCACCGCGCAGACCGCCTTGATGCTATGCGTCTTGTCTGCGGCAAGCGCCGCGCGCAGCGTTGCGAAATCCAGACCACGGCGCCAATCAGCAGCGATGGTTTCAACCTGAAGCGACAAATCCTCAGCCATCTGCGCCCAATTCTGCGAAAAATGGCCGGTTTCAATAATGGCAATCTTGTCGCCCGGAGAGAAAAGATTGACCAAGCTTGCTTCCCATGCAGCGTGGCCAGAACCCGTATACATGAAAATCTGCTGTTCGGTTTTCAGTACGCGCTTCAAGCCTGCCACACACTTTTCATAGACCTTGATGAAGGCAGGATCATTGAAATCAACCGTGACATGCGCCACCGCATGCAGCACGGAATCAGGGATATTGGTCGGGCCGGGATTGGCAAAAAATTGCCGCCCGCGCGGCAGACGAGGCTTAGTGGCCATGAAACAGCGTTTCCTTCTTACGATGATTTGATTGCGGCGCGCGGATCATTTCGCCAATTCCCGCGCCATGGATTCAAGCCCCGCCAGGGTCAGCGGATGCATGCGGTTTTCCATCAGCCCCTGCATCATGCCGATGGAATGGGTATAGCGCCAATGCTGTTGATCCACAGGATTGAGCCAGGCAGCGCGGCGGAAATGCCGCGTCAGGCGCCCCATCCAGACCACGCCTGATTCCTCATTCCAATGTTCAACGGAACCGCCAGGCTGAGAGATTTCATAAGGCCCCATGGTGGCATCCCCCACCAGCACAAGCCGCCAATCCGGGCCATAGGTGCGCAGGACCTCTTGCGTTGATTTCTCGGTTTCCTTGCGGCGGCGATTTTCACGCCACAGCCTCTCATAGGGGCAATTATGGAAATAGTAGAATTCCAGATGCTTGAATTCACCGCGCGCTGCCGAAAACAATTCCTGACAGATGCGGATATGATCATCCATCGAACCGCCAATATCCATCAGCAGCAGCACCTTCACCGCATTGCGCCGTTCCGGCACCATGTGCAGATCAAGCGACCCACCATTGCGCGCCGTGGCGCCAATCGTGCCCGGCACATCCAGTTCTGTCGCCGCACCCGTGCGCGCAAAGCGGCGCAGCCGGCGCAAAGCGACCTTCATATTGCGAGAGGATAACGCCTCATCCTCATCCAAATCCTTATAGACGCGCTTGTCCCATACCTTGGCAGCGCGGCGATTGCGGCTTTCTTCCTGCCCAATCCGCACACCTTCAGGATTATAGCCATAGGCGCCGAAGGGCGATGTGCCGGAGGTGCCGATCCATTTTGATCCGCCCTGATGCCGGCCCTTTTGTTCTGCCAGGCGCTGGCGGAGCGTTTCCATCAGCTTGTCGAACCCGCCAAGCGCTTCGATCTGAGCGCGTTCTTCCTCGGTCAGGAGTTTCTCCGCCATTTTCCGCAGCCATTCGGCGGGGATTTCCACCGTGGTTTCCGCTGTGCCAGGCGGTGATTCCAAGCCCTTGAAGATTTCCCCAAAAACGCGGTCGAAGCGGTCCAGATGGCGTTCATCTTTCACCAAGGCCGCGCGCGACAAATGGTAGAAGTCTTCAATATCAAACCCCGCCACACCGGCTTTCAGCGCGCGCAGCAGCTCCAGATATTCCGTAATGGAAGCCGGCACACCAGCCGCGCGTAGCGCAATGATGAAGGGCGCGAACATCGTGCCTCGCCTATCGGTGCGTCTGCCGCATCAGACCTTCCGCCGCGTCAGAAAAGCCAGGCGTTCGAACAAATGCACATCCTGTTCGTTCTTCAGCAACGCCCCATAAAGCGGCGGGATCGCGGTTTTGGCATCCTGGCTGCGTAGCGCCTCAGGCGGCATATCTTCAATGGTCAGCAGCTTCAGCCAATCCAGCAATTCGGATGTGGCGGGCTTTTTCTTCAATTCATTCACATTGCGCACATCGAAAAACACCGTCAGTGCTTCGCGCAGCAAATCCTGTCGGATATTCGGGAAATGCGTCTGCACGATCTTTTCCATCGTCTCCCGATCCGGGAAGCGGATGTAATGGAAGAAGCAGCGGCGCAAGAACGCGTCCGGCAATTCCTTTTCATTGTTTGACGTAATGATCACCACCGGCCGATGCCGCGCCTTCACATTGCGGCGCAGCTCATAGACATAGAATTCCATGCGATCGAGCTCCAGCAGCAGATCGTTCGGGAATTCGATATCGGCCTTGTCTATTTCATCAATCAGCAGCACCACGGGATGGTCGGCTTCAAAAGCTTCCCACAATTTTCCACGCACAATGTAATTGGCAATGTCATGCACGCGCGGATCGCCAAGCTGGCCATCACGCAGCCGGCTCACGGCATCATATTCATACAAGCCCTGCTGCGCCTTGGTGGTGGATTTGATGTGCCATTCAATCAGCGGATAGCCGAGCGCCTTGGCGATTTCCTGCGCCAGCACGGTCTTGCCCGTGCCAGGTTCGCCCTTGATCAGCAGCGGGCGTTCCAGCGCCACCGCAGCATTGACCGCGACCTCCAGCTCTCGGGTTGCGACGTATCTTTCAGTGCCTTTGAACTGCGCCACGCTCTGCTCCGTCTTTCTCGGCTTATGGTCGGGCGAGCGCCCCTTGCGCGCAAGCCCCCGAATCACTCGGCGGGCGTCAGGCGCAGAACCGCGCCCTCCGCGCGCGGGGTGTCGCGGGTGGCAACCCGCACATCGGCGGCCACCAGCGCGCCTTCGGCATCCATCACCGCCAGGCGGTAAAAGCCAGGGCCGGGCGGGGTCCAGCCCAGTTCGCGCCGCGCCGCATCCCGCGCAATCGGCGCGCCATCAACCAGAAAGGTGAGCGGCCGCCGCCCGCCGGCAACGCGCAGCACCACGGGTCCTGCGCCTTCGGCCAGAACAGCGCCAGGTGGGGGGAAAAGCAGGCGCAAGGGATCACTGCCGAAGGCGGCCACCGGCGCATCGGGCCGGGATGGGGCGCGTTCCAACGGTGCCTCCGGCAACAACGCAAAAACCCGCGCGAGCACGGGCAGCGCCGCATCCCGCCCGGTCAGGCCCGGAATTGGCGTACCATCGGGCCGCCCCACCCAAACCCCGGCGACATGCCGGCCATCAAAACCAAAGGCCCAGGCATCGCGCCCGCCCCAGGAGGTCCCGGTCTTCCAGGCCACGCCGCGCGGCCCGCCGCCCGGAAATTCCTGCACCAAAAGCCCGGCCACCGCTGCGGCGGCACGCGCTTCCAACACCGGCGCGCCAGCGCCCTGCCCAGGCGTGAAGCGCAGCCCGCCTGCCCGTCCGCCATTTCCCAACAGCGCATAAAGCCCAACCATGTCGCGCAAATTCGTCCCCGCACCGCCCAGCGCCAGCGGCAGAGAAGCCTCCACCCCGCGCGGCAGCACCGGCGCGGCCCCAGCAGAGCGCAACGATGCCGCAAACCGCGCTGGACCAATGCCATCCAAAAGCGCGCCCGCCGGCAGGTTGAGCGAAAGCCGCAAAGCCTCGGCCGCCGTGATGCGGCCCACAAAACCGCGATCGAAATTCTCCGGCGCATAGGCGCCAAAGCGGCGCGGCAAATCAGAAAGCAGCGTATCGGGCCTGACAAGCCCCTGTTCAAAGGCCATGGCATAAAGAAAAGGCTTGAGCGCAGAACCAGGCGAACGGGTGGCGCGCGTCAAATCCAGCGCGCCGGCGCGCGTCTCGGCGCCAAAGGCACCGCCCACTAAGGCGCGCGTTTCGCGCGAATGCAGTTCAGCGATGATCAGCGCCACGCTGGCCCGTTCCGGCAACCGCGCCAGCGCCTGCTGCGCCAATCTTTCGCTGGCGCGCTGCAGCCCGGCATCCAGGCTGCTGCGGATGGGGGAATCGCCGCGCCGCGCCAATTCCCGCGCGAGATGCGGCGCCAAGCCAGGCATGGGCAGCCGCGCATTGGGCAAGGGTGCCCCCAGCGCCAGCGCCTGATCTTCTGCGGAGAGCATCGCCGCACCGCGCCGGCGGAGCACATCATCCCGCGCCGCGCGCGCGGCTTCCGCGTGTCGGTCAGGGCTGAGCGCTGCCGGGCGGCGGGCGAGCGCAATCAGCAAGGCGGCTTCCGCTGCATCAAGACGGCCGGCGGGCCGGCCAAACCAGGCCAGTGCGCCGGCGCGCATGCCTTCAATATTGCCGGTTTGCGGCGCAAGCGTCAGCCAGATGCCCAGGATTTCCTGCTTGCTGAAGCGCGCTTCCAATTGAAAGGCGCGGAAGATTTCAATCGCCTTGGCGCGCAGCCCGCGTGGGCGCGGTTCCAACAGCCGCGCCGCCTGCATTGTGATGGTGGACCCGCCCGAGACCACGCGCCCCGCGCGCAGCCATTGCCCCGCTGCGCGCGCCAGCGCCAGCGGATCAACGCCGCCATGGTCAAAAAAGCGCCGATCCTCTGCCGCGATCAGCAGATCGAGCAGAATGGGGGAGACATCTTCGGGCCGTGTCGCCAGCCGCCAAAAGCCGCCCGGCGCGGGCAGGACAGATAGGATGCGGCCATCACGATCCTGCACCTCCACGCCCACAGCATGCAGGCGCGCAAGGTTGGGCGGGAAAAGCCGATCCAGCGCAAAGGGCGCGAGCAACAGCGCACCAAGGCAAGCGGCAAGCGCCCAAAGCCGCCGCTTGCGCAGCATGCTGCGCGGCGGCGTCACGGGCAGGCTCTGTTCTGCTGCATCAGGCGCATGTCATTCGCGGTCACTCTATCATGTCAAGCAAAAGCCGGCTCCTGCCCCTGGGCTGCTTCCCGAATTCCGATAAGCTTCGCCGATGCGCGCGCTATTGGTGGGCGCGTGATGAAGGGGGCGGCCATGGCGATCAGCATCGGCATTGTGGGCTTGGGGCAAATCGCGCGTAAGCGGCATGTGCCGGCGATCATGGCCGATGCCGGTTTTACCTTGGCGGGGCTTGCTGATCTTGGTGGCGGCGAACCCGTTGCTGGTTTGCCTATCTACAAAGATCATCAGGCCATGTTCGCCGCTTGCGGGCTGGATGCGGTGGCGATCTGCACGCCACCCGCCGCGCGCTTCGCCATTGCGCGTGATGCGCTGCTGGCGGGCAAGCATGTGCTGTTGGAAAAGCCACCCGCCGCAACAATGGGGGAGGCAGAGGCGCTGGTGCAATTGGCGGCGCGCTACGGGCGCGTTCTCTATGCGTCCTGGCATTCGCAGTGCAATCGCGCGGTAGAGGCTGCGCGCGTTTTTCTCGCGGATAAGCATTTGGCCAGGCTGCGCGTGCATTGGCATGAGGATTTTCGCGTCTACCACCCTGATCAGGACTGGATTTGGCAAGCTGATGGGCTTGGTGTTTTCGATATGGCGATCAATGCGCTGTCGGTCATCAGCCGATTGTTTGCGCCACCGCCCTTTGTACAGAGCGCTGAGTTGCATATCGCCACCAACCACGCCGCGCCTCTTGCGGCCATGATTCGTTTCGGCAGCCTTGATGGCGTCGGCCCCTTGGAGCTGCACGCAAATTGGGGCCATGTCGGCCCCGATCAACGAGAGCTGCACATCACAACACGCTGCGGCCATGAAGTGGCGCTGCTGGATAGCGGCGGGACATTGGTGATTGACGGCAAGGTAATGCTGCAGGAAGCGCGGGAGGAATACCCGATGCTCTATGCCCGCTTCGCTGAATTGGTGGTGAATGGCCAGAGTGAGGCCGATCTGACGCCGCTGCAAATGACACTGGATGCGCTGGCGCTCGGCAAGCGCGTGGCACTGCCGCATTTTGAGGCTTAAGCATTTTCAAGCCAAGTGGAAACACTTGGCGACTCGGAAAATGCGACCAAACAAAATTTAGTGCGCGCCGCGTGAACGAATGTGAACGGGGGGCGCACTAATCGCTGATCCGCCCGGGTTGAAGGCCTGGGCGGATCAAGCGTTGAATTACGCCGCCTTCAGCGCGGCGCGGATTTCAGTGACCGCGTCATCAACCATGGCGCGTGTCACATCCAAATGCGTACACGCCCGCACGCGCCCACCAAGGCCACTTATGGCAATACCTCGCATTTGCAGCTTTTCCTGCAAGCGCGCGACATCCATGCCGGTGCCGCTGATATCGAAAAACACCAGATTGGTTTCCGGGTCTTCCACCTTCACGCCTTCAATCTGCGCCAGGCCCCGCGCCAGCGCCTTGGCATTGGCGTGGTCATCCGCCAACCGATCAATATTGTGATCAAGCGCATAGATGCAGGCGGCGGCGCAAATGCCGCCCTGGCGCATGGACCCACCCAGGCGCTGCTTCCAACGCCAGGCGCGACCAATGAATTCATTGCTGCCGCACAGCACAGCACCGAGCGGCGCGCCCAGCCCCTTGGTGAAATCCAGCCAAACGCTGTCATAGGACGCGACCATATCCTTGGGCGCCACACCGGCGGCAACACAGGCATTCATCAGCCGCGCGCCATCCATATGCGTGCCCCAGCCTTCACCATGCGCGACAGCGGCCACCGCATTGAGCTGCGCCAGCGGCCACACCGCACCACCACCGATATTGGCGGTTTGCTCCACTTCCAAAAGCCGCTGCGGCGGGGTGTAGCGGGTTTTCGGGCGGATCGCGGCGCGGAGCTCATCCGCGGTGAACATGCCCTTCGGCCCGCGCATCGGCATGATCTGCACGCCGGTGAGCGCGGCATGGGTGCCGCCTTCGCTATGCAGAATGTGGCTGGTTTCATGCGCCACCACCTCATCACCCTTTTGGCAATGCGTCAGGATCGCGATCACATTGCACATAGTGCCGGATGGCAAATACATCGCCGCTTCCTTGCCCATCAGCGCGGCCATGCGGTCACAAAGCTCATGCACGGTTGGGTCATCGCCATGCTGCTCATCGCCGACTTCGGCGCGCATCATGGCTTCCTTCATGGCCGGCGTCGGGCGGGTTTGCGTATCGGAATAGAGGTTGATGCGCACAGGCGGCGCACCTGGCGGCGGACGGTTCGGAGCATGGACCATGGCGGTATTCCCTGAGTTGGTGAGCATTTTCAAGCCAAGTGGACTCACTTGGCGACTCGGAAAATGCGAGCAAACGAACCATTTAGAGCGTATCCGGGGAGCGGATGCGAACCGGAGACGCTCTAGATGCGCAGGATGCAACGTGCCGAGGCTTTCTGCCAGGGGGGCTGCCCCGGCTTCCTAGAGCGGGGCAAAGCTGCAAGGCTTGGTTGCCGAAACCGTGCAGAAGGGAACCGCCATGCCCGATATCCGCAAACTTGTTTACCTGCGTGAGGAAAGTTTTGCGGAGGCTGGGCGCGTGGCCCCGCGCCCCATCATCCGCGCCGTGGCGCTGATCCTGATCGGCAATCCCTATGCCGGGCGCTTTGTGGAGGATTTGTCACCCTTGGTGGAGATTGGCCCCAAGCTTTCGGCCCAAGTCGCGCCGGAATTGGTCAAGCTATTGGGCGGCCCCGCTATTTCCTATGGCAAGGGTGCCATTGTCGGCGCGGCAGGTGAATTGGAACATGCCGCAGCCATCCTGCACCCGGCCCTTGGCCGGCCCCTGCGAGAGGCGATTGGTGGGGGTGCGGCGATCATCCCATCCTCGGCAAAAATGGGCGGGCCTGGCAGCGCGCTTGATCTGCCGCTCGGGCATAAGGATGATGTCTGGTCACGCGGGCATTTTGACGCGATCACGGTCAGCCTGGGCGATGGCCCGCGCCCGGATGAGATTCTGGTGGTGATTGGCCTAGCCGATGGTGGGCGGTTGTTGCACCGGATTGGGGAAGGGGCGCCGCTGTAGCGGTGCCCCTTGCCGTTCTCCAAAATCGCTTGTGACACGCGTGATGTGCCAAGCCTCAGGAGCGAACCGCCCGAGCCGGTTGAGCGGTAGGCTGTGGAGCGCACCTTTGGCGTGCGAGGGTCGCGAGATAGTCATTGCGCGATTTTAGTGCAGCTTCTTCCTTGCCGGCCGCGTTTTGGAAATCCATCAGGAAAAGAGGCAGAATAAAGAAAGCCCCGGCAACGCCCGCAGCGACGTTCTGCGCGACCTTGGCGCCTTGTTCGGATCCCAACTCTCCAATCCGCTTTGTGTTTGCGTTGACCTCAGCTTGTATGGCCTCGCAACTCATCGTGTCATCTACGTTCTGCACCACGGCCACCGGAGCCGGCGCACGCCCCCGCACACGCAGCGGTGAGAACCACCAACGAAAGCGCGGCCAACGAAAAAGATTTCACTTTTAAGACCCCCCTGAAAACATGGACAGCGGGAGGCTATGATTTTTGTGAATTTAAAGCAATTATACCTATATCGTTTTTGAAAAAAGGATTTATTGAATAATATCTTTTAAAACAGTCGCTTAGAACGAATTTGCAACGCCACTAACAGACAAAAAATTATCCAAGATGCCTCAAAACCATTTGAGGCACCTTGGCGAAAACAAACCGTAGCCCTACGCCGCCTCGCTCTCCGCCCGGCGCGCATGGCGCTTGCGCTCATGCGGATCAAGGTGGCGCTTGCGGAGCCGAATGGCGCCGGGCGTCACTTCCACCAATTCATCATCTTCGATGTACGCGATAGCCTGTTCCAGGCTCATTTTACGCGGCGGAATCAGCAGCAGCGCCTCATCCTTGCCGGCGGCGCGGATATTGGTCAGCTTCTTTTCCTTGATCGGGTTCACTTCCAGATCATTGTCGCGCGAATGCTCGCCCAGGATCATGCCGACATAAACCTTCACGCCGGGGTCCACGAACAGCGTGCCGCGTTCCTGCAAATAGAACAGCGCGTATTGAATGGCCTCACCATCCGAATTCGAAATCAGCGAACCATTGCGCCGGCCTTCAATCGGCCCGGCCCATGGGCGATAACCCAGGAACAGCCGGTTCATCATGCCCGTGCCGCGCGTATCGGTCAGGAATTCGCCGTGATAGCCAATCAAGCCGCGTGACGGGATGTGGAAAGTCAGGCGCACCTTACCGCCGCCCGAAGGCCGCATATCCTGCATCTGGCCTTTGCGGAGCGACATCTTCTCCACCACCACGCCCGAATAGCTTTCATCCACATCAATCAAAGCTTCTTCGAAGGGTTCCTCACGCTCACCGGTTTCGGGATTGTCGCGCGTCAGCACGCGCGGGCGCCCGATGGTTAGTTCAAAGCCTTCACGGCGCATGGTTTCAATCAGCACACCCAACTGCAATTCACCGCGGCCGGCAACTTCGAAGGCGTCAACCTCCTCGCTCACCTTCACCTTGATGGCGACATTGCCTTCGGTTTCCTTGAACAGCCTTTCGCGGATCTGCCGCGATGTGACCTTCTTGCCCTCACGCCCACCCAAGGGGCCGTCATTGATGCGGAAGGTCATGGCAAGGGTCGGCGGGTCCACCGGCAAAGCGGGCAGCGGTTCGGTCACTTCCGGCGCGGCGATGGTATCGGGAATCGTCGCATCAGAAAGCCCGGCAATGGCAATGATATCGCCCGCCTGCACCTCATCTACCGGCACGCGATCAAGGCCCGAAAAAGTCATCAGCTTGGTAAGGCGGCCGCTTTCCACCACGCTGCCATCCTGGCGCAGCACGCGCACCGGCATATTCAGCCGCGCAACACCTTGCTCCACGCGCCCGGTCAGGATGCGGCCGAGGAAATTGTCGCTTTCCAGAATCGTCGCATTCATCGCGAAGGGCTTTTCAAGGTCCACCTTCGGCGCAGGCACATGGGACAGGATCAGGTCAAACAACGGCGAGAGATCCTTGCGCGCGCCTTCCAGTTCCAAATCCGCCCAGCCCTGCCGGCCAGAAGCGAAAAGCGTGTGGAAATCAAGCTGCTCATCGCTGGCACCCAGCGCGGCGAAAAGGTCGAATACCTCATTATGCACTTCATCCGGGCGGGCATCCTGGCGGTCTACCTTATTGATGACCACAATCGGCTTCAGCCCGCGCGCGAGCGCCTTGGTCAGCACAAACTTGGTCTGCGGCAGAGGGCCCTCGGCGGCGTCGCACAGCACAATGGCGCCATCCACCATGGACAGGATGCGTTCCACCTCACCGCCGAAATCGGCGTGGCCAGGTGTGTCAACAATGTTGATCTTCACACCCTTCCATTCCACGGCGGTGGATTTGGCAAGGATGGTGATGCCGCGTTCGCGTTCCAGATCATTGCGGTCAAGCGCGCGTTCGGCGACCTGCTGATTGGCGCGGAAGGCACCGGCCTGGCTCAGCAGCTTGTCCACCAGCGTGGTCTTGCCGTGGTCAACGTGAGCAATAATGGCGACGTTACGAATTTGCATGGAGCACCTGGGTAGGAGCCTGGCAAAAATGCCACTGTCCCGGCTCCCAAGGCTTGGGGCCGGGCGGTGGTTTCCATCCAGGCGTTTCGTTATGGCGGGGAGATAGGCTCTCCCGCCAGAAAAAGCGAGGGAAAAGCGCGGCGCAGCAAAAAAAGACTAGCCGAGCGCTGCCGCCACCCTGCCGGGCCGGCTGCCAACCAGCGCGGCCAGGTCAGCCTGGGGGCGGGCGCCGAAATGGGAAATCACCTCGGCCGCGGCAATGCTGCCCCAGCGGCCGCATTCGGGCAGCGGCAAGCCCCGCGTCAAAGCCGCCATGAAACCGGCCGCATAGGCATCCCCGGCGCCGGTGCTATCCACCAGTTTGGTCGGTTCGGCGCGGACCTCATGGGTTTCGGTGCCGGCGATGATGCGGCTGCCCTTTTCGCTGCGGGTCAGCGCGGCAATGGCGACTTCGGCGCGCACGGCCTTGGCCGCGGCCTCAAAATCATCGGTTTCATACAGGGCGCAAATCTCGGCCTCATTGGCGAAGACAATATCGGCTTCTTCCTTGATGAAGGCGCGGAAGGCAGCGCGATGGCGGCCCACACAGAAGGGATCGGACAGCGTAATCGCCACTTGCCGCCCGGCCTGATGGGCGATGCGGGCGGCGGCGTGGAAGGCGGCCTGGGCGGCGGGCGGGTCGAACAAATAGCCTTCCAGATAGACAATCCCCGCGCTGGCAATGGCGGCTTGGTCCAGATCAGCCTCCCCAAAGGTCACGCAGGCACCAAGAAAGGTGTTCATGGTGCGCTGACCATCCGGGCTCACCAGAATAAGGCAGCGCGCCGTGGGGGCGCCGCCCGAAAGGGGTGCGGTTGGGAAATGCACGCCGGCAGCGGTGATATCGTGGCGAAATACCTGGCCCAGGCCATCATCCGCGACCTTGCCCAGATAGCCCACCTTCGCGCCAAGCCCTGCTGCCACGGCACAGGTATTGGCCGCTGACCCGCCGCTGCTTTCAATGCCCGGGCCCATGGCGGCGTAAATCGCCTCGGCCTCGTCGGTGCCAATCAGCGCCATGCTGCCCTTGGCCATGCCATGTTCTTCCAGGAAGGCGTCCTCGGCGCGCGCCAGCACATCCACAATGGCATTGCCGATGCCAAGAATATCAAGGCTGGGGGGGGTCATGGGCGGGGCTCCGGAAAAGATTGCGCCGGCATTAGCCTTGGGCGAGGGTGGCGTCCACCATGCCGAACGCGCTTTTCCTTGCCTTTCGCCAGATTGGCGATCCCGCTTTTCGCCGCCCGCTGATCCTGGGCGTGCTGGGGGCGGCTTTGGCGGTGCTGGGGCTTATCTGGCTGGCCGCTTGGCTTGCGGGATGGGCCGCGGCCGGCGGGCCAGAATGGCTCACCTGGATCACCCAGGCGGGCGGCGCGGCGGCGGGGGTGTTTCTGGGCTGGTGGCTGTTTCTGCCCGTGGCACTTGGTATTGCTTCCCTGTTCACGGATAGCATCGCAGGCGCGGTGGAACGGCGCCATTACCCCAACCTTGCGCCACCAGCAGGCGCATCGGCGCTGGCGCAGGCGGGCTATGGCCTTTGGTTCGGCGTGAAATTGCTCGCGCTGCAAATCCTGCTGCTGCCCTTATTCTTCATTCCAATTCTGGGTGGGCTGATCGCCTTATTGATTGCCGCGCATGGGTTGGGCGCGGGTTTGCTGCGCGAAGTGGCGCTCAGGCGCATGAACCTTGCGCATTCGCGTATCGCCTGGCAGCGGCTGCGCTGGCAGGGCTGGATGCTTGGCTTTGCACTCGCGCTGATGGCGATGGTACCGATATTGAATTTATTCGTGCCGATTATCGGCATTGCGGCGGCAGCGCATTTGCTGCTGCGCGGTCTTGGTGGTTTCAATACACGCCAAGGCGCATCACCAGAAAACAGGGGATAATTTTTTTTCGCCCGTTGTGGCGCGGCAGAGTCGCATGCTAGCCGAAGGCATCAACAATGCGAATCACCAAGGGGGCCACGATGTCGCTTTTCCGTCGCAAGGATGAAGCCAACATTCCACCAGCATCGGATCCATTCAGCGTGCCGACAGCGCGCGATCCTGATCTGCCTGTGCCCCCCTTCCGCCCTGCGGCAGTGGTGCCACCGGTGGCGAGTGCCGCGGCCAGCCAAGCCAAGCCGAGCATGGCGCCATCCCCCGCCGCGCGACCTGCATCCCCAAGCGCTGGCCGCCCCACTGGTCGGGCGGAAGCCGGCGAAAAGCACGTGCTGCAATTGGGCAAGGGCATCAGCATCCAGGGCAGCGTGACGGAAGCGGAGCGCATCGTCATTGAAGGCACCATGGAAAGCCAGCTTTTGCAGTGCCAAGAATTGGCGATCAGCCATTCCGGCGTCTTCAAGGGTGAAGTTCAGGTGGAAGATGCCGATATCGCCGGGGTTTTTGATGGCACGTTGAATGCCACAGGCAGCCTGACCATCCGCGCCACCGGTCGTGTCCTGGGTGTGGCGCGGTCCCGTCGCCTTTCCGTCGAAGATGGCGGGCAGCTGACCGGGCGCATGGAAATGATCACAGAAACATCGGCGAGCCCTTCAATGCCAGTCGCGCCGCCCGAGCGCGTGGTTGAAGCAAGCGATTCCTGAACTGGCGCCGCGTGCGCCAGGGGCCAAGCGCTGCAAGCACCTTGTCGCGCCGCGACATATCGCGGCGGGTGCTTCATCTTGGCCCCATCAGCGCTGCCGGCCTTGCAGTGGCAGCGTTATTGTTGACCCCAGCCTGCCGCAAATCTGAAGCCGAGGGTGCCACGTTCGGCCTGGAACAGACTTTGCGCGACACCAAGGCCAGCCTGGCTGCGATTGGTTTGCCTTCCTCGCCAGAAAACCAACAATTGGCGCGGCCTGCGCCATTGCCGCCGCCCCCCACCAGCGCCACTGAGCCGCGCCGCCAAGGCAATAGCCCACCGGCAGCAGCAGCAGCCCTGCCAGGGCAGATGCCCGAGGCTGTGATCGCCGCACTTGGGGAGCCATCCTTGCGCCGCCGTGAAGGCGATGCCGAAATCTGGCTCTATCAGGCTGCGGATTGCCGCCTTGATCTGGTGTTTTATCCGCAAGCATCCCGGCTGGTACTGGCCCATGCGGCGGCCAGAGCGCATGGCGCGCGGCGCGTGACGGAATCAGCCTGCCTGGCGGCCGTGGCGCGCGCGCCGAACCCGCCGCCCTGGACTGCGCCCGCCGGTGGAGGCTGAAACGCACTCATGAACCTTTGGCTTGATGCCTTCGTGCCGGCCTTTGCACTGCTGGGCCTTGGGGCGCTGCTGCGGTGCATCCTGCTGCCCTTGGATGCGGTTTGGGCCGGCATGGAAAAGCTGATCTATTGGGTGTTGCTGCCCAGCCTGATCCTTTCCGCCCTATCCGCACTTGACCCCGCCAGCCTGCCGCTGGGCGCCATGGCCCTTACCATCTGGGGGGCGCTTGCCACGGGCACACTGATTTCGGTGTTGCTTGCGCGCTTCATGGGGCATGGGCATGCGGCCATGACCTCCGTCCTGCAGGGCGGCATTCGCTTCAATAATCTGATGGGCTTCGCCATCGTGGGCGCGATTTTTGGCGCCGAGGGCATTAGTTTCGGCGCGGTTGCAACCGGGATCATCGTGCCCTTCGTGCAAAGTGTCACAACGCTGGCCTTCGCCCTGGATGGCAGCCGCGGGCGGCCAAAACCACTGCTGATCCTGCGGCAATTGATCCTGAACCCGCTGATCATCGCCTGCATCCTGGGCTTCACCATCGCGGCGCTGGGCGGCTTTCCGCCAGGCGTTAAGCCAACCATCCAGGCCTTGGGCCGGGCATCAGTGGCGCTTGGCTTGCTATGCGTTGGTGCAGCGCTATCCTGGGAGAGCTTTACCGATCGCGTCCCAACCCAGGCGCTGACGGGGATGCTGAAACTGATCGGCATGCCCGCCATCACCTATGGCTTGGGGACATTTGCCGGCCTGCCCCCTTTGCCGCTGGCGGCAGCGGTGATCTTCATGGCGCTGCCAACAGCCGCCACTTCCTATGTCATGGCGCGTGCCATGGGGGGTGATGCCAAGCTGATGGCCGCGATCACAACTACCGAGCATATCGCTTCCATCCTGACGCTGCCCTTTTGGGTCATGCTGGTGTTAGGATGATCAGAATCTCATCTTCCCTTGGAGTGGCGGGCATGTATCTGTCGATCTTTGTGTTGCTGCTGGGCCTGAGCAGCACCAGCCTGGCGCAAAGCCTGCCGCCGCCCACGCCTGCGGCCCATGGCCCCGCACCGGCCGAGCGCAGCCTGACCGACCGTGCCGGCGCCGCAATGGGCAAGGCGGCGGAGGAAACCACCTCGGCCTTTGGGCGCGCCATGAATTGGACGGGCCGCCAATTGGAAAGCGCCGGGCAATGGACCGCCCGGCAGGGCGAGAACATCGCCACCAACAAGTCGGAAACAGCGACAACCCCCGCGACGCCAACCCCAGCGGCGCCTGCCCTGCCGCCACCTGTTCCTGTGCGCTGACGGCACCTGCCTTCACGCCCGTGTCAGCGGGCATACGCCAAAAAAGTAGTACTAGGTTCCGGACAACCAGCCGCCATCAATGGCAATGGGCGCGCCTGTCATATCGCTGGCATCATCCGAACAGAGAAAAGCCGCCAGCGCGCCAATCTTGTCGGGCGATATCAATCGCCGAGAAGGCTGGCGCAGCGCCAGAAACTGCTCCAGCGTTTCAGCCTCGCTCAAGCCTGACGCCGCTTGCTGGGCGGCAAGATTGCGCCGGGTATTCGGCGTGTCAGCCGTGCCAGGGCAAAGCGCGTGGCAGGTGATATTGAAGGGCAAGCCTTCAAGCGCAACAACGCGGGTCAGGCCAAGCAGCCCATGTTTGGTGGTGCAGTAATCCGCGCGCTCTGGCGTCCCCATAAATGAAAAGACAGACGCAAGATTGAGAATGCGCCCCCAGCGCCGCTGTTTCATCCCAGGCATGGCCAGCCTGATCAGATGAAAAGGCGCGGTCAGATTGACAGCAATGGCGTAATCCCAGCGTTCCACGGGAAAGTCTTCAATATTCGCGCGGTGACGAATGACCGCATTATTCACCAATATATCAATTGCTCCGAGGCGTTGCTCGGTCGTGCGCACCAGATCCTTAATCTCCGCAAGTTTGGACACATCGGCGCCGTGATAGGCAGCATCCACGCCCTTGGATTTGATCTCCGCAAGGCGACTATCAATGAGGGCTTCATCACCAAAACCATTCAGCATCACCTTGGCGCCCTTTTCGGCGAGCGCCTTGGCAATGCCATAGCCGATGCCATCCAAGGACCCTGTGATCAAAGCCGTTTTTCCTGCAAGCATTGCCTGGTCTCCATGCATTTGGTTTTGGCGTTGACCCGCGCCGTTTTACTTGCGCAGCGGGCAGCGCGTTGCTGCGGGGGGGAGGCCGCCAAATCGGCGCCAATGAGTAAAATGAAGCAAGCTTCTACCCAGCGCGCATCCTGCGCGCCGCGGCTTCGCCGATCATCACACAGGTGAAATGCAGATTGGCGCGGCAATCGGATGGCATGATGGAAGCATCCGTAACACGCAGCCCTTGCACGCCGCGCACCTTAAGATCAGGGTCCACCACGCCGCGCGGGTCTTCATGTGCGGTCATGCGACAAGTGCCGGCGGCATGCTGGATATCGCCCGCCTGATCGAGCATGAGTTGATCAAGCGCGTCATCGGCCAATGCAGCCGCTTCCGCCATGGAAAGCGCAGTTTCACCAAAGGTGATGGCATCCGCAATATCGGCGACTGGCGGCAGGGCGCAAAGCCGCGCAAGGCGGCGCACCCCATCACGCATGCGCAGCCGGTCAGCGGGATGATCCAGCATGTTTTCCTCAACCACCGGCTGCGCATCCGGATCGGAGCAGGTCAAGCGCACTTCACCACGCGACAGCGCATCATAAAGCGCAACGCCAATACCGCCATTGGGTGCCACGCCACCTTCGGCCAAGCCGCGATGGTTATAGGCGATGATGATCATGTCACGTTCGCCACCACCGCCCAATTTGCTGCTGTAGGTAAGGCAGCAATTGGTGTGCCGCGCATCGGCACCTTGCGCGCGAAAGCGAGACTTAAGGGCAAGGCTTGCGCGCAGGATCGGGTGATCCATGAAGTGCTGCCCAACAGCAGGCGCATCATGCAGAACGGCGATACCCAAGCCTCGCAAAGCTTCTGCGGGGCCAATGCCGCTGCGCATCAATATGCATGGGCTATGGATGGCACCGGCACAAAGCACAATTTCGCGCGCAGCGATTTCCTCAAACACGCCAGCGCCGAAGCGCACGCGCACACCAGCAGCATGGCGTCCTTCGAATATCACGCGGTCCACCAGCGCATCGCCGCGAATAATGAGGTTTGGCCGCCCGCGCGCCGGTTCCAGATAGCCATCATTGGTGGTGATACGCTGGCCATGGCGCAGATTGATCGGGTTGCAGGAAAGCCCCTCACCTTCCGGCGCATTCAGATCGGGCTTCACGGGATAGCCCGCCAGGCGCGCGGCATCGCGCAAAGCGCAATCAACCGCGCCCCAATTTTCTTCCGGCATACGCCAGACAGGAATGGGGCCACCCAGGCGCTTACCGGGCGTGCCGTAATTCGCATCATCTTCGATGGCATCGAAAATTGGCATCACATTGGCGGCTGACCAGCCTTCGCACCCCGCTTCCGCCCAGGCATCGAAGGCGGCTGGTACACCGCGAATTGCGATTTGCGCATTGACCGTGGAGGAACCGCCCAGCGCCTTGCCGCGCCAATAGAATTTTGGTGATTGCGCGCGTGTGCGCCGCGTCATCAGCCCTGGCCATTGCCAGGCGGCCTGATGCGCCGGGTCATGCATGAAGGTCACGATATTCGGGCTACGGAGTGCGGCGGGTGCTTCTGCCGCGCGCCAATCACGCCCTGCTTCCAACAGCAGAACGCGCCGATGCGAATCCTCGGAAAGCCGCGCGGCCAATGCGGCGCCTGATGAACCCGCGCCCACCACGATCACATCATACATGGCTGAAAACTCCCTGGCTTCACTGTTCAGCGCGCCATCAGCGCTTCGGCCCGCGCACGCTGCGCATCCGGCAAATCCTCACGCGTCAGAAGTTTGGTCAGCGCATCGCGCGCTTCAGTGCTCTTTCCTGTACTGATCAGCACTTCCGCCAGATCCAGCACGGGTTCCACCATGGCGGGCGCAAGACGTGCGGCCTGTTCAAAAGCGCTTATCGCTTCCGTTGGATTGCCAAGCTTGAGCCATACGCGCCCCAGCAACAACCGCAGATCAGCGCTGTTGGAGTCCTGATCCAGCCCGCGCCGTGTTGCGAGCATGGCTTCGCGTGTCCGGTTCATCGCCAATAGCACCTGGCCTTCATGAAACAGCGCCCAAGGGTCGCGCGGTTGCAGTGCCAAAGCCTTTCGGATTTCACCGAGTGCTTCATCCAACCTGCCGCCCTGGGAATAGCCTTCGGCAAGCGCGACATGCACCCAAATGGCACGGGGGTCGAGCTGCTGCGCACGCCGGTAATCCTCAAGCGCCGCTTCAACGCGCCCCAGGCGAAATTGCGCAAGGCCGCGCAAATACCAGGCCGCGCCAAGTTCAGGATTGGCGTTGATCATGATTTCAGCGACATCGAAGGCATCGCGCGCGCGGCCTTCGCGCAAATAGCTGCGCCCCATCAGACCGCGCGCAGTGTTCTCGGTAGCGAGGTCGCCGCCCGCGCTCCGCAGCAGGGCGCGCAGCCTGTCACGCACAATGGCTTGATTCGGTTCATTCTGCGCCACATGCCAAGCATAAAGCCTGGGCTGAATGACGCGCCAAATCTCAGGCGCGGCACGCGCCAGCAATTGATCCACCGCATCGGCGGCCACGCCATCAGTATCAGCAATCAGCCCATGGCCAGCGAGCCTAAGGCGGAGTTTCAACTGATCCTTTTCCAGCACAATCTCACCGGTAATGCGTCGGCTCGGCGTGCCAAAAACGCTGCGCAGTAGCGCCGCCAATGCACGCAGCGACAACCCCGCAATTGGCACATTGAAATCCGGTTGATCACCCGCCAGTTCCAGGCGCTGTTGGCCAAGCCGTTCAGCGGTGACGGTGTTTTGCACCAGCACCACCTGATCAAGCAGGCGCAGCGCGACAACATCCGGCGAAAGCCCGGCTTCCGCCAGCCTTGTTGGTACCTGAATGGGCGCGATTTCAATATCCTGCCGCCGCATTTCGCGCAGAAGCAACAGCACAAAGGCCGCAGCCAGTAACAAAGGCACCACGCGAAAGACAAAGCTGTAAAGCCCATCCCACAGTGCCACCACCAAGCCAATCAGCCCTTCCTTGCGTGGGGGCAGGGCTTCGTCGGTCATGGCCTGTTCAGGAAATCCAGGATGGCGGTGATCTGATCCTGCGCCATCAATGCTGGCGCATGGCCGGCATCGGCAATTTCAACAAGCCGCGCATTTTGTTTGCGCGCCATTTCTGCCGCGACATCTGCTGGCAGTACATCACTGGTGATGCCACGCAGGATCATTACCGGAATTGCAATGGCGGCCCACAGGGGCGAAAGATTGATATCGGCGATCTCATCCGCGCTGAAGGCTTGCGTGATCGTGGGATCGTAATGCAGCCTGAGTGCGCCTTCTGCATCCCGCCGCGCTGAGGTTTCAGCCAAGTGCCGCCACTCGGCATCACTCAATTTGCCAAAGGGCGCATGCACGTCACGCAAATGGGCTTCAAGCGCCGCCATATCGGCAAAGGCAGGAGTAGGGCGATTGATGTAGTCGCGAATGCGTTGCAACGCCGCGGCGGGAATGATGGCGCCGATATCATTCAGCACCATGCGCCGGATCGCATTGCCTGGTGTCGCGGCAATGCCCATGCCGCAAATGCCGCCAAGCGATGTGCCGACCCAATCCACCGGACCATCAATGCGCGCCAGCAGATGCGAAAGCGCTTGGGAATAAATCGGCGGCTGATACAGCGCTGGGTTGGGCAGCCAGTCGGATGCCCCGCGCCCTGGTAAATCTGGGCAGAATACCCGCCGCCCCGCGGCCGCGAGTGCCCGCGCGAGCGCATCAAAATCTCGCCCTGAACGCGTCAGCCCATGCACACAAACCACGGGGGCACCAGAAACCGGCCCCCATTCCAGCCAACGCAGCGTGAAGAACCCCGCCGGCGAGAGCCAGCGGAGCGCCCCGGCACGTGCCTCGGCGGGGGGCGGCGTCACACGATGCCCTTTTCCTTAAGCGCGGCGATATCGGCGGCGCTCATGTTCAGCACAGCGGTCAGCACATCTTGTGTATGCTCACCCAACACGGGCGGCGCACTGCGATAGCTTGGCGGGGTCGCGGAAAGCTTCACGGGATTGGCAATCACCTGCACCGTCTCTCCACTGCCATGGGCCATTTCCACCACCATCTCACGCGCCTGCACATGGGGATCGGCGAAAACCTGTTCCAGCGTATTAATGGGGCCACACCCGATCTTGAGCGCTTCCAGCGCATCAATCCATTCCGCCGTGGTTTTGGATTTCATCACCGGCGTCAGCGTATCCGTCACCAATTGGCGATTTTGCACACGGATGGGATTGGTCGCAAAGCGTGGGTCAGCCAGCAGCGCTTCCTGGCCGAAGGCCTTGCAGAAACGCTCAAAGGTCGGGTCATTACCGACAGCCAGGATGATATAGCCATCCTTGGTCGGAAATTCCTGATAGGGTGCGATATTGGGATGCTGATTGCCCAAGCGCGGTGGGTTTTCGCCTGTCGCCAGATAATTCATGCCCTGATTGGCGAGCCAGGCGACATGCGTATCCAGCATGCCGATATCAATCTGCTGCCCCTGGCCCGTGCTGTTGCGATGGTTCACCGCCGCCAGAATACCGATGCAGCCATAAAGCCCCGCGAAAAGATCCGCGACCGGGACGCCAACCTTTTGCGGCGATCCATTGGGTTCACCGGTGAGTGACATGACACCCCCCATGGCCTGGATCAGCGCATCGTAACCCGGGCGCGGTGCGTAAGGCCCGGTCTGACCGAAGCCAGTGATCGAGCAATAGATCAGCCGCGGATGGGTCTTCGCCAATTGCTCATAGCCCAGGCCGTATTTCGCCAAGGCGCCGACCTTGAAGTTCTCCACCAGGATATCGCAATGCTCAAGCAGCTTATGAATGATCGCCTGGCCTTCGGGCTTGGCGATATCCAAGGTGACCGATTTTTTGTTGCGATTGACGCCGACGAAATAGGCACTTTCCTTCGTGTTCGGCACGAAGGGTGGGGCGAAACCGCGCGTATCATCACCCGCTTCCGGGCGTTCAATCTTGATCACTTCGGCGCCAAGATCACCCAGCATCTGTGTGCAGGTGGGGCCGGCGAGCACGCGCGTCAGATCAAGCACACGCAACCCGGAAAGGGGACCAATGGGGGAGGTCATCACACTCTTCCTCTTGCTATTACAGCCGACGCCTTCAGGCGCCCTTCTTTACCTTGCGTACAGCAGCAGCCAGCGCCGCCACTTGATCCAATACCTTCTGCGCCGTGCCTGGCTTGGCGCGGCCATCGGCGTCCAGATCGCCCGCCAGCACGTCAATCAGGGCAGAGGCCACCACCGCGCCATCAGCAATGCGCGCGGCTTCGGCGGCCTGTTCGGGCGTGCGCACGCCAAAGCCAATCGCGATGGGCAAATTGGTATGCTTGCGAATGCGCGGAATTGCTTCAGCCAGTTCGGCGCCGGTTGCGCTGCGCGTGCCCGTGATACCCGTGATGGCCACGTAATAAATGAAGCCCGATGTCGCGGCCAAAACCTTGGGCAGCCGGGCTTCATCTGTGGTGGGCGCGATCAGGCGGATCATATCAAGCCCGGCGGTGCGCGCCTGGGGTTCGATCTCATCGGCTTCTTCGGGCGGCACATCCACAATGATCAGGCCATCCACACCGGCCGCCGCCGCATCAGCGCAGAAATTGGCGCCATAGGACAAGATGGGATTGTAATAGCCCATAAGGATGATCGGCGTCGCCGCATCACCCGCGCGAAATTCACGCACCATTTTCAGTGTGCCGGCAAGCGTGGCGCCCGCCTTCAGCCCGCGCTGGCCGGCGCGTTGCACCGTTGGGCCATCGGCCATCGGGTCCGTGAAGGGGCAGCCGATTTCAATCAAATCCGCGCCGGCACCTGGAAAACTACGCAGGATTTCCATGGCGGTCGCACGATCAGGATCGAAGGCTTCCAGAAACGGGATCAAGGCGCCGCGCCCTTCGGCGCGAAGGGCCGCGAAGCGCGCGGCGATACGGGACGATTGGTTCATGACACTCACATCGAAACGCCAAGGGCGCGCGCCACGGTGAAGATATCCTTATCGCCACGGCCACACATGTTCATGATGATCAGCTTGTCCTTGGGCATGCTGGGCGCCACCTTAATCACATGCGCCAAAGCATGTGCCGGTTCCAAAGCCGGGATAATGCCTTCCATACGCGAACAAAGCTGGAAGGCGGATAGCGCTTCATCATCCGTGGCGCTCATGTATTCTACGCGCTTGATGTCATGCAGCCAGGCGTGTTCGGGGCCAACACCGGGATAATCCAGGCCGGCGCTGATGGAATGCGCTTCGATGATCTGGCCGAAGTCATCCTGCAACAAATACGTGCGATTGCCATGCAGAACACCGGGGCGGCCTTTGGTGAGCGACGCCGCGTGTTCGTCCGTATCAACACCCTTGCCGGCGGCTTCCACGCCATGCATCGCAACACTCGCGTCATCCAGGAAGGGGTAGAATAGGCCCATGGCGTTGGAGCCACCGCCAATCGCCGCCACCAGCAAATCCGGCAAGCGGCCTTCGGCGGCAAGCATTTGTTCACGCGCTTCCGTGCCAATGACCGATTGGAAATCGCGCACCATCATCGGGAAGGGATGCGGGCCGGCCACCGTGCCGATGCAATAATAGGTATCCTGCACATTGGCGACCCAATCGCGCAGCCCCTCATTCATCGCATCCTTGAGCGTCGCAGCGCCGGAGGTCACGGGCACAACCTCTGCCCCCAGCAGCTTCATGCGAAACACATTGGGCTGCTGGCGTTCCACATCAGTGGCGCCCATGAAAACCGTACAGGGCAGGTCGAACAATGCACAAGCCGTGGCAGTCGCCACGCCATGCTGCCCGGCGCCGGTTTCCGCGATGATCCGCGTTTTGCCCATGCGCTTCGCCAGCATGATCTGCCCCAGCACGGCATTGATCTTATGCGCGCCAGTATGGTTCAGTTCATCACGCTTGAAGTAGATTTTCGCGCCGCCGAGTTTCTGCGTGAGACGCTCAGCATACCAAAGCGGGCTGGGCCGGCCCACATAATGGGTCAGCAGGCGGCGCCATTCATTCATGAAGGCCGGGTCGCGCTTCGCTCCCTCATAGGCCTTTTCGACCTCAAGGATCAGCGGCATCAGCGTCTCGGCAACGAAACGCCCACCATAAGGGCCGAAGCGGCCACGGGCATCGGGCCCCTGGCGGAAGGAATTGGGCAGCGGCTTGTTCAAGGCAGTCTCTCAAATTGCTGGATTAAACGCCTCTTTAAGCCAGAACCCGCCGGGGTCAAACCCGGCGGGCACCGCACGCCTATTCCAGCCGCGCGGCCTCATCAAAGGAAAGCCGCGGGCTACGCGGGAACAGGCCGGCAACATCGCCGTAGCCCAGATTGACCAGGAAATTGGATTTCCAGCCAGTGCCGAACAGGAACAGCTCATCCACCTTGGCATTGTCAAAGCCGCTCATGGCGCCAACATCCAGCCCCACAGCGCGCGCCGCCAGCATCAGATAAGCACCCTGCAGCGACCCATTGCGAAACGCGGTTTTTTCCGCGAATTCCGGGCTGGATGTGAACCACGGCTTGGCATCCGCATGCGGGAAAAGCTGGCCGAGCTTGTCGTAGAAATAGCTGTCGTAGCACACAATCGCCGTGACCGGCGCCGTCATGGTCTTTTCCGTATTGCCGGCAGAAAGCGCTTCCTTGAGCTTCGCCTTGCCTTCCGCCGTACGCACAAACACAAAGCGCGCGGGTGAGGAATTGGCCGAAGTTGGGCCCCATTTCAGCAGGTCATACAGTTCATGCAGCTTGGCATCCGGCACGGGCCGATCCTGCCACTTGTTCTGGGTGCGCGCGGCGCGGAAAAGTTGGTCAAGCGCCTGATCATCAAGGGGCGCGGCAGTTTCGGACATGGTTTGGCTCCGTCAGGGGCAGTTGCAGCGGGGGGTATAGCGTCAGGCTTCCACCTGCTCCACCGCCACCACTTCCGGCACGTAATGGCGCAGCATGTTTTCCACGCCATGCTTCAGCGTGGCGCGGGAAGATGGGCAGCCGGAACAGGCACCCTGCATGCGTAGCCGCACAATGCCATCCCGGAAGCCGCGAAACACTATATCGCCGCCATCGCTGGCCACCGCGGGGCGCACGCGCGTATCCAGCAATTCCTTGATTTGCAGGACAATTTCCTGATCCGCCGGCTCAAAATCCTCGGCATATTCTTCGGCGGCGGCGCCTTCCAGAATGGGCATGCCGGCCAGATAATGTTCCATGATGGCGCCCAGCACTTGCGGGCGGAGCATCTGCCAATCGGCATCGAGCGCCTTGGTAACGGTCACGAAATCCGAACCGAAAAAGACGCGCGCGACATCGCCAAGGCCGAAAAGCCGCTCGGCCAGGGGGGACCGGCCCGCAGCTTCCTCGGTGCTGGTGAAATCCGCCGTGCCGCGATCACCCAATACATCCCGGCCCGGCAGGAATTTCAGCGTGGCAGGGTTGGGGGTGGCTTCGGTTTCGATGAACATGGCTTGGCCCTTTGCTTCGGGGGAGTATCCGGACCTATCTGGTCCTTTTTCTCCCGAAAGGCAACAGGCGCGGCTGTTCAAACCCGTTCCGGATTGCCCCGCAGCAGGTTGAAGCGCGTGGGGGCCATGGCGCCGGAAAGATCAATCGCCACCAGATCCTGCCCAAGCTGAAAATAAACAAAGCAGGTTTCCCGGCCGGGATTGATCCTTTCCCAGCTTGAACAGACCTGATCACCGCGGAAGGCCACACGCCCGCGATCGGTTGCGGTTTGCCCATTCACGCCTTGAAGCTTCAGACGCTGGGACCCATCAGCCGCCACATGGATCAGCAGGCGTGACCCATTGGACATCCGCCGATCAAGCGTATTGCCGGCGGCCAGGCGACGAAACTCATCCGCCGACAGCCGCTTGCCACCTGCCACATCAAAAGCAGCCGGGCTGGCCTGGGCGGGCGGGGCGCCGGCAAGCGGCGAAGGCGTGCCAGGCGGTGCGCCATTTTGCGCGCAGGCCGCCAAGGCAAGGCCAAGGGTGAGGATAGAGAAACGAAGGTGGCTCTTCATGGCGCGGTTTCCTTCTGCGCTTTGAGGGGATTATCGGGGAATGGCGCGCTGTGCGCTGATGGCGCTTTCCAGCACGCGGTTCTGGCCAAACTGGTTCAGCATGCTGCGCATGCCAGCGACATCAACTGTTACGGTTGCAAAGCGCTGCACCTGCTGGCCATTGGCAGCATTCTGCACAATGCTGGTGATGCCATTGCTGATCATGGTCTGGATGCGGGTCGCGCCATTGGCGCCGAGCGTTTCCACCATGAAAGGTGTGCCGGACATGGCGACCTGCCGCGCCACGCCATTCGCATCCGTGACCGTCATCATGGGTGTCGCCATATTGGGGCCAAGTGCAGTGTTCGGCATATTCAGCCGTTCCGCCGTGACCCCGCCAAGGCGCGTTTCGATATCGAAACCGAAAGACACCATCATACCGCCTGGCATGGCGAAGCCGCCGCGCAATTCGGCCAATTCATCCGTAGCAATGGCAGCTGCTGCAACACGCAACCTTGGCGTGACCGCCTCATCAAGCCCAAGCGCTTCAGCATAGGCTTCATGGATGTCAGGCGCTGCCTTTCCAGAGCCCGCACCGATCAGGGTGACAGAGAGAATCACGGCGGAAAGGAGAAGGGAATTCCGTTTCATGACTGATGCCTCCTGCTCAATAAATCCATGGACGGATTTGCGTGCCACCCTGAAACAAGGGCGCGCCTGGCATGCCGAAGCCGTTCAGGCTGCGGTCCAGCGCATCGCGCACCAGCATGCCGGGGGCGCGGCCCCGCATGCCCCAATCCTCGGCTAGGTTGAAATTCGCTCGGCCGATTTCGGGACGATCCAGAATGACGAAAACCACGCCATTCCAGCTTTCCTCAAAGCGCACGCGGGGCATGCTGCGCGTGCCAAGCGCGGGGTCCGCCAGCAGAATGCGATCCGCTGAAATGCCGCGCAGCAGCACAAAATGCCGATAGCCATTGGTATCCACCAGGGCGATGGCGGGAACACCCGCTTCGGCCAGTTTGTCCAGCGGCAAGCGGAAGCCTTCGGCACGCAAGCCGCGCCGAGCGAGGAAATTGCGCATATCCAGCAGCGAAAACCCAGCATTGCGGATGCGCGCTTCATCACCGCTTGCGATCATTTCCTTGAGGATCGCCTCCTCGGTCATCGGCATGCCATAGTGGTAAGTCAGAAGCGTCGCGAGTGCCGCCGACCCGCAGGAAAAATCAAATTGCTGCCTTGTGATCCGATGAAAACGCCGGGATCGGAGATCGCTCACGCGCGGCGCGATCGCCGCCCCGCCAGTCAGCTGGGGGGATATGGTCAGATTGACCTTGGCGTCATTGGATGGCGGCGCGGGTGCCAGCGGCTGCGTGGCACAACCGCCAAGCAGCACGACCAGCGCGAGCGCCAGGGGGGTGGGGCGCATCAGCGGATCAACGGAGCGTGATGTTCACTGTAGTGACCGATTGGAAAAGGGAGTTATTGCCGCTGTTCTGGAACACTGTGGTGAAGCCACCCGTGCTGTTCAGCGAACCCGTGATGCTATTCCCACCTGTGACAGTGCCAGCGCCGACGGTATTACCTTCCACCAGGGCAGAACCAACCGAGACAGGTTCCACATCCCCGCGCCCGGCATGGCGCGATAATTCACTTGCTGTAAGTGGTTTCGCGCCGGCAAAAAGATCCAGCCCTTTGGCAGGATCAAGCGCAAGGGCGCCTTGCAGTGGCAGTGTAGCCATCAGGGCGAAGCAGGCGATGAATTTACGCATGGCGTCATTCTTTCCTTCTCACATAAAAACCAGTCGGATTACTGGCATGTGCGGGTTCTTCAGTTCCCGTCGGGAAGCAATAGGCGAACGCGCCGACGGTTGCCCGCCGACGCGCCCGAAGCCGATCAGTTGGTACGCTGATAGATCGCACCAATCGCAACCGCATTCTGCGTCATACTGTTCGCGCCAGCATTCTGCGAAACCTGCGTTACGCCAGTTGAGCCATTGAAGGAATTGGTCATGCTAACACCAGCCGAACCAAGGCTTGCGCTGGCATGATTGCCGGTTACGCTACCCAGATTGCCCGCCGCCGCAATGGTGGTGGACAGATCCTCGATCGCGCAGTTGCAATAGGTGATGGAGGCGAGCGCGGAGCTGTTCTGCATCAGGCTATTGGCGCCGACATTTTGATTGACATTGGCCGCGCCCTGGAAGCCATTGAAGGAACCAAGGATATTGCCCGTCGCAGTGTGCTTCACATCCGTTGAATGATTGCCTGAACCAGTCACTTGGCCGGCATTCACCGCAATCGCCCAGGCCTCACGATCCTGTTCGATACCGCGGATGTTCTCCACGCGCGTCAGCGCTATTGCATTTTGCATCAGGCTGTTGGCGCCAGCGTTCTGGTTGACCTGCACAAGGCCGGTCGAGCCATTGAAGGCGCCATCCATTGTGGCGGTTGCTTTCGTACCTGGGGCCAGAAGCAATGGCGAGGTGTTCTCGCTGGTATTGCCAACCACCTGTCCGACGTTAACGGCAACGGAATTGGAATTGGCATCGCCACGTGGCGGCCCGAAGAAGATCGGCGACGCCACTTCGCAGTCGCACCCTTCAACATAGGAAATAGCAACCGAGTTTTGCAGTCCCGAATTGGCACCCGCGTTCTGGTTCACATTTGCGACGCCGCGGAAGCCCAGGAAGCTGCCACGCATGGAGGCGCTTTTTTCCTGACCCGTGCTGGTCATGGAACGGTTGCCACCAACTTCACCCACATTCACCGCCAAGGCGGCCGCATAGTAATCCTGCACGTTCTGCAGTTGCGAAGGCCAGCCATTGGCATTGGCAACACCGCCCAGCGCCAAGACGCCCGCCGAAGCCAAAGGAAGTTTTTTCATGATGTTCACCTCTGTCCTCATGTTGTTGTCCGGCAGCGCCGGCGCGATGGGACTAACACAGGCATTCGTAACCGCGCCGTGTTTCAAGCCGAGTTGATGGGAAAGGCAGTTCACGGAAATGCACAGACACAATCAGGCGAAGCATTAGGAAATATCGCGCTTCTGTCATCGCTGATCACAGATTTCCTATTTGCGATGTTTCGTTCTGCGAAACATCCTTACGCGCAAGCGTATCATCCTCGGTATTTCCATACCTAACGGTCGGTGCGCCTTATTTTCTCCAACCGCGAAGGTCGTCATCATGCCAGAAAAAAACAGGAAACCTGGACACTTCAGGGCCGGAAAAACATTCGTCCCGCCAGGCGCGCGCGACCTGGCTTTCTACTTGTTGCCCACCGCCGCGAGCCTTTTTCTGGCGATCAACGCAGCGGAAGCGCAAGGCACCACGGCGGGCCAGGCACCAACCGCACAAACAGCATCCACCGCCGCCGAAGCTGCCGCTGCGCAACAGCAGGAACAACATCGCGTGATCTCAACCGACCCAACACTTGCACGGGTAGGTGGTGTGCTGACACCGCGCGGGATGTTCGCGCTCGAGCCTTCCTATGAATATTTCTATGCACAAAACACACAGGCCATCGTCAATGGCTTCACCATCATCCCCGGCATTACCTTCGGTACGATTGATATCCGCCAATCCACACAGCGCGGTAACCTTGGCGCGCTCACGGCCCGTTATGGCGTGACGGATCGGATGGAAGTCAACATCCGTGTGCCGTGGCTCAGTCAAAAGGGTACGATCCAGACTGCGCCGGCGGATACCAACGCGCAACCCATCACCATTGGCCCGTCTGGCAGCGGGCTTGGAGATATTGAATTCGGCACCAGCTATCAGATCAATGATGGCTTGAATGATTGGCCCGTCTTTATCGCCAATCTACGAGTGAAAAGCGATTCCGGGCGCAGCCCCTTTGATGTGCCTATCTATACCATTGCGGACCCGCAGGGCGGCTTCACCCGCGGCTTGCCGAAGGAATTGCCGACCGGCACCGGCTTCTGGGCCATTGATCCGGGCCTTACCGTGGCTTGGGCTTCTGATCCGGTAGTTTTTTTCGGTAGTCTGCGCTATATCTGGAACATCGCGCGCGATGTGGATTTGCCGGATAGCGCGGGCGGCCCACCCGCGCGCACCACTCTTGATCCTGGCGATGGGGTTGGCATCAATTTCGGTGTTGGCTTTTCCTTGAATGAGAGAAGCTCCATCAGCATCAGCTATGAACATGTGCGGATTTCCGCATCCCGTTCTGAAGGGCGCAAGATTGTTGGTTCAGATTACGATACGGGCACCTTCAATTTTGGCCTTTCCTATCGCGTATCAGACCGCATGAGCATCAATCTGGGGGTAGGTATTGGTGTGACGGACCAAACCCCGGATACGCGCATCATCCTGCGCGTGCCAATCCGGTTTTCTTTGTAAGCTACGCGGCGGGGGCTTGGCACAGCCCCCGCCATTTCATGTGCCGCAAAACGTTGCCAGCACGCGTTCTTCGGGCTTGGGCGGGCTGGCATAGTCAGCGTTTTCCGGCTGATCCGCAAAGGGTCGCGCAAGAACTGCCATCAGCGCCTCAAAGGGGCGAAAATCATCGCGGTCCTCAGCGGCACGGATCGCGGCTTCCACCAAATGATTGCGCGGGATGAAAGCAGGGTTGCTGGCGCGCATGAGCAGCGCCGGCGCCGCTTCCCGCCCAAGCCGCGCCCACCAACCCTCGGCCCAGCTATCAAATGCTGCAGGGTCACTGAATTGCGCCCGTGCCGCGCCCGCATTGCCTTCTGAAGCCGCGGCCAAAGCGCGGAAGGTCTGGGTAAAATCAGCGCCGTGTTCGGCCATGCGGCGGAGCAAATCCTCGATCAACGCATTGTCTTCCGGTGCGCGTGCCGCAATGCCGATCTTGCGCGCAAGGCCATCATAATAGGCGGCCTCAAAAGCAGGGGCGAAGGCGCCAAGGGCAGCTTGAGCAAGTTCCAGCGCCGCTTCTTCCTGTTCTGCCAGAATCGGCAGCAGCGCTTCGGCCAGCCGCGCCAGATTCCACTGCGCCATGCGCGGCTGATTGGCATAGGCATAGCGCCCGGCATGATCAATGGAACTCAATACAGTCGCGGGATCATAGGCATCCATGAAAGCGCAGGGGCCGTAATCAATCGTCTCACCGCTGATGGTCATATTGTCGGTATTCATCACGCCATGGATGAAGCCGATGTGAAGCCACTGCGCGATCAGTTTCGCCTGCCGCGCAATCACGCCGGCCAGCAGGGCAAGATAGGGATTTTCCACCATTGCCGCGCTTGGATTATGCCGCGCAATGGCGAAATCCGCGAGCAGCTTCAACGCTTCCTGATCATCCTGTGCGGCGAAATACTGAAAGCTGCCAACACGGATATGGCTGGCCGCCACGCGCGCCAGCACCGCGCCCGGTTGCAGCCTTTCGCGCAGCACCGCCTCACCCGTCATCGCCACCGCCAATGCACGGGTGGTCGGCACACCAAGCGCCGCCATGGCTTCGCTGATGATAGCCTCCCGCAGCATTGGCCCCAGCACGGCGCGGCCATCACCGCCGCGCGAAAAAGGCGTGCGCCCGCTGCCCTTCAGATGAATATCGCGGCGCGCGCCATCGGGCCCGATCACTTCACCCAAAAGCAGGGCGCGGCCATCACCAAGGCGTGGGCTGAAGCCGCCGAATTGATGGCCGGCATAGGCCATGGCAAGGGGCTCAGCTCCCTCCGGCACCAGATTGCCGGCGAAAATCGCGGCCCCCTCGGCGCCGGCAAGTGCCGCTGCATCAAGGCCAAGCGCCCTCGCAAGCGGCGCATTGAAAAACACCAGCCTGGGTGCCGCCACGGCAATGGGTTCCTGCCGGATATAAAAACGCGCCGGCAGGCGGGCATAGCTATTGTCGAAGGAAAAGCGCGTGCTCATCCCAAACGCGGCATGGGGTTGGCGATGGGCATAGCCATTTTCGTCTTGCCGAGCGCATTCCAGCCACGATCATATTGCGGGGGCGTGGGTACGGCTTCGGTGCGGCCAAGTTCGGCTGCTGCATGCAGGGGCCAATAGGGGTCGCGCAGCAGCACGCGCGCCAGATAGATCCAATCCGCATGGCCTTCATCCAGAATGGCCTGCGCCTGCTTCGCTTCAGTAATCAGCCCGACCGCGGCGGTGACAATGCCCGCACCTTTTTTCACCGCAGCCGCACCTGGCACCTGATAGCCAGGCCCAAGCGGGATTTGCTGGCGCGGGTCATTGCCGCCGGACGACACATCCATGAAATCCACGCCAAGCGCCTTGAAGCGGCGCGACAGTTCCACGGTTTCTTCCGTGGTCCAGCCGCCATCCACCCAATCCGTATGGGAAACGCGCACACCCAGCACCGCATCTTCTGGCATGGCAGCGCGCATCGCGGCGGCGATTTCAAGCGGCAGGCGCGACCGGCCTTCAAAATCCCCACCCCAACGGTCATTGCGCTTATTGGAAAGCGGGCTCAGGAATTGATGCAGCAGATAGCCATGCGCCGCATGCAATTCGATCACGCGATAACCCGCATTGATGGAACGCTTGGTGGCGGCGACGAAGGCTTCGATGGTGGCCGCGATATCGGCTTCCGACATGGCGCGCGGCGGGATGAAATCGCCAAAGGCATCGGCGGAAGGGCCAAGAGTTTCCCAGGAAGGCTCGGCCGGGCCGGGCAGCCAGGCCTGCTTGCGCGATGCCTTCCGCCCGGCATGGGCCAATTGAATGGCCGGCACGCTGCCAAGTGCTGCAAGCGCTGATGCCAATTGCGTGTGGCTTGGCAGATGCGCGTCAGACCAGATGCCAACATCGCCAGGGCTGATGCGACCATCCGCGGTCACGGCGGTGGCTTCCACCATCACCATCCCCGCGCCGCCAGAAGCGCGCGCGCCCAGATGAACCAGATGCCATTCGGTCAGAATGCCATCATCATGGCAGGAATACTGGCACATGGGTGCGACGCCGATGCGATTGGAAAAGGTAACGCCGCGCAGCGTCAGGGGGGAAAACAGATCAGTCACGGGCGGGAAGCCTCCGGGTTGGGCGAAGTGGTCCAGGGCGGCAGCCGCCCCAAGCGGTTTTCGAATATGGCGAACCATTGCGGCGCGCCAGGGGGGGCGGGCAGCAAAATCCCGCGCCGGTCGGTTGGGAAGCGCGCCATGGTCACCGCATCCTGGATATTGCCGCCAATCGCTTCCACCATGCCGTGATGGTTGCGGATGACAATATCGCAATGCATGGGCCGGAATCGCCCGTGATCCGCGGCGCGATCCCGCCAATGCGCCAGCACCCAGCGCGACCGATCGGCGCAAAGCAAATCCCCCGGCGCTGCAACGCGATCTTGTACGCGATGTGGGATGAAGGGTGCCTGATGCGGAAATGCCCGCGCATCCGCAATCATGCCATCAATGCTAGTGCCATGCGCGGCAGAGGGCGTGAATTCCCGCGCATCAATCCCGGCGCTGCGCATGACAAAGGAAATAAAGGCGGCGGACCAGGCATCATCGCGCCAAAGTGCCTCATGCCCCACGCGATAAAGCGCGCGGTTGCGGGTGATGATGGCGCTGCCTTCGGGCACTGCCTGCCAATAGGCTTGCAGGCGCGGAAAGCCGGCCAAATCCCATTCCTGCGCCGGACCAGGGCGGCGATCCGAAACCTGCCGCCCCCATTCTTCCCATTCCGCAATGGCGATGCGGATCATGCGTTCGCGCGCCAGCGGCGGATAGGAAAGCGGCGCTTCCCGGGGCGCGGGTGGCGCCACGGCGCAGGCGGCCAGCAACGTGGTCAGCAGCAATGCCAGATAAAGCCGAGCCTTCATCATGTTTGAGTTCAAGCCTTATCCAAGGTGGCGAAGGCTTCCTGCGCGATATTCAGCGCCTTCAGCATGAAGGCGAAGCCATTATAGGGTCCGCCCTGGATCAGCGCCTCAATGATATCACCCTGGCTGGCACCGATATTGAGCGCGGAGAGGATGAATTTACGCAGCAGAATATCGTGATCAAGCGCGGCGAAGGATGCCACGGCGCATAGCGCGCGGATGCGTCGGTCCAGCCCTGGCCGATCCCAAATCTCGCCATAGCAATACTGCACCACCAGCGGATAGATGCTGCCCGTGACAGGATTATCCGGCGATGCATGGCCTTCATGGCGGCGTTCGGCATGCAAAGCGCCTTGCAATTCCCGCCCGCGCGCCATCAGCGCATCCAAAGGGTCAGCGCGCGGCGGGTCGGCTTCAAGCGTGATGCCTTCCTCGGCAAAGACGGCAAGGGCAGTTTCCAGCGCGGATTCCGATGCCGCGAAGCCACGATAAATGCCGATCTGGATCAGGATTTCCACGATAGCGCGCGGCGTCAGGCCAAGCTTCAAGGCAGCCGTGATATGGCGGCGCAACTGCGCCTGGTTTTGCACGGAACAAAGCACCGCCAGCGTCACCGCCATACGGTCCTGGCGGGAAAGGCCGGGGCGGTTCCAGATATTGCCATAGACAAGCTCAGCCATCAGATCGCCGAAGCCGAGGGCGCCATTGGCAAGTGCCGCTTCACCCGCGCCAAACATCTCAGCGCGGAGCGCCGTGCCGCTGCGGTTCAAGTCCTGGCGTTCAGTCATGTGATGCCCCCAAGCGCCGCGCGGGGCGGCTTCGCCGCGCAAGCTAACGCCCGCCGTGGATCAGGCAAGCGCCGGGGGCCTTCCCCTTCGCGCCAAGGCGGTCCACATGAAGGCCATGTTCCGTCGCGCCCTGCTTGCCGCCCCCCTTCTGCTGCCGCTCCCCGCCCTGGCCCAGGCCCAGGCGGCGGCGCTTTCCGAACGTGACCGGCGCGATATCGCCGCTGTCGAGGCGTATTTGAACCGGATGACGACGCTCCGCGCGCGGTTTCTGCAAATCGCGCAAAATGGCGCGTCCGCGCAGGGCTGGGCCTATATCTCCCGTCCTGGGCGGATGAGGTTTGATTATGACCCGCCGGAGCCGCTGCTACTGGTGGCGGATGGCAACCAATTCCTGCTCTATGACCGGGAATTGAAGGCGCCGACCACCCTGCCCACCGGCGCCACGCCGCTTGGCCTGCTGCTGCGCCCGGAAATCCGGCTTTCGGGTGATGTCACTATCAGCCGTGTGCAACGCGATGGCGGGTTTCTGCGCATTACCCTGTTCCGCACTAATGACCCGCGAGAGGGTTCATTGACCTTGGTGTTCCAGCCGGAACCGCTTGAATTGCGCCAATGGGCGGTTGTGGATGCCCAAGGGCGCGAAACCCGCGTGACGCTGACGCAGATTGAAACCGGGCTGGCGCTGGAAGCGCGCATGTTCCGCTTCAACGATCCGCGGTTTTTTGAACCGGGCGGGGCGGGGGGAAGACCTTAGAGCAGACCACGTTCAGATGAAAAATCTGAACGGGTGAAGATGCTCGAAAAACAACGACCTAAAGTAGATCACGTTCAGATGGAAAAACTAGCGCCCCATTGAATGCCGGGTAGCGTCCGTCAACGTGGTGGAAAATGTTGGTGGGCTTGAGGTGGCCACGGCTCAGGCGGCTTTGGGTGGGAGTTGCAGGGCTTCGTTG
>Ga0194123_10000668_pt1 | contig 62138 bp, 69 predicted proteins | sample TA2MahsurfametaG_5_FD_155479 | JGI IMG/M metagenome (GOLD analysis project Ga0194123, IMG submission 155479) | Freshwater microbial communities from Lake Tanganyika, Tanzania - TA2015023 Mahale A surface | ecosystem: Environmental > Aquatic > Freshwater > Lake | place: Tanzania: Lake Tanganyika... | reverse complement strand
CACCAATAGAAACACCAATAGAAACAACACCAATAGAAACACCAATAGAAACTCCAAACGAAACACCAATAGAAACACCAATAGAAACAACGCCAATAGAAACACCAATAGAAACGCCAATAGAAACGCCAATAGAAACACCAATAGAAACTCCAAACGAAACACCAATAGAAACACCAATAGAAACGCCAATAGAAACACCAATAGAAACACCAATAGAAACACCAATAGAAACCATGCCAATTGATAAATTAGAAGAAAAGTATGGATATGATGATAATGAAGTGTCTTTGTGTATGATTATTGATCATTTTGAAGATATAATAAAAATCAATAAAATAAGTGAAATTTTTAAAGATAATAAAATATTTATAGGAATTTACGAAAAATTATACAATTTATACAATATATCTAATAAAAATAATTCAAATAATTCAAATAATGTTTTGATTGCAAAAATAAATAATAGAATGTCTAAAGATATTGTTAAAAAGCATGCTATTGATTTTTGTATAAAAAACAACTTTAAATGGTTAGTTTATATAGATCCTAAAAATGAAACAAATATAAAAAAGATAGACATAAGACTTGAAGATTTTGAACGATATAAAAAAATAGTCATCGTCAAAGATCAGTATTATTTTATCAATCTAAAAAATAATACTGATCTTGAGTATATATTTAGATAACATTTAACTAACTTTATTATTTAAATAATAAAGTTAATACCCCAGGCAGGACTCGAACCTGCAATCTTAACCTTAGAAGGGTCACGCCTTGTCCATTGGGCCACTGAGGTTTTCTATATATTATTCTACATCTTTAAGTATTATTTATAAATTTATTTACTTTGAAAACATTTTTCAGTTAATGTTGCGAATGCTTCCATCCATTTCCAAATAGCAGCTTGATCTTCTTGATCAAGTGTTAGAAATAATCTTTTAAAATTTTGGGCTTGTTGTTCTCCTACGTAAGAGAATAGAACATTATCGTCAAAGAAACTCTTATCTCGATTTTTAATCTTATCTCGTTGAGGAAGAAGTCCGCTATAAAATTTAGAAGCTACTTCTGTGATTGGAGCTCTATCTTTAATAAGAATACGAAGAGCTACAAAATCTCCTTCTTTTGGAAACATGTCAATTAGTTCGTCAAAAAATGCGATTAGAGTTTTTTGTAGATCGGTATATGCTTTCAAATCACCATAACTCATATTTATAAGATATAATTTATATATAATATTATTCTTATAAATTATAATATTAAAGTACAAATACAATTATATTTTGTTGAATTAAATTTTGTATCTGTAATCATTGCTTTTATAAAAGTACTTTTATCAATAATATCATTATCTTTTTTGAATTTATCTTTTTCAAACTTCCATCCTGGCATATTTGATTCTGGAATAAAAACACTTATATTATCATAAATTTTTCCAAATAATCCTCTCTCTAAAATAAGAGTTGGCTTAAAATTTATAATATTACCTTTTTCTGGTTTTACTACTGTTGCAAGAAAACGGATAGAAAATAAAACACTTATTGAATCTTTTCCAATTATATTGTCGATAGATTTTATATCTTCATTGTCGATGTATGTAATCATTCCGTCGTTTTCGTTACAAGTTTTTTCGTATTTCAATTTAAGTAAAGATACGACATTTTTAATAATATTATAATTAATAAGATTTGGTGTAATAGATATAGTTTTTACTAATTCAACTTTCTTTTCCATTCTTATCTTGATTTAATAAGATGTTGTCTTTTCATATTTATTTTCATTTTTATATTTTATATATTTATATAAATTATATGCAAGTCATAGAAGGATATTATAATGGAATACCATCTTATAAATATAAAATAGATTGTGATTGTATAAGAAATAAATATAACTATATTTTATTAAAAAATAAAAAAATATTAACAGGAATAAAGTGGGAATGTGTCGAATTCGTTAGGAGATATTTAAGTATTAGATACAATATTACTTTTGATCTAGTAGAAAACGTTTATGATATTTTAAATCTTCGATATTTTGTTGATTTTGATAAAATAAAACCTATTTATTTCAATTTCTTTTCCAAAAAATTCAATGTAAAACCAAAAGTAGACGATTTAATATTATTCCATTATAAAAAAACTGGTCATATTGGAATAATATCTAAAATACTAAATGATAATTATGTTGAAATATGCGAACAAAATTGGGAAAAAGATTGGGAAAATATTAAATATAGTAGAATAATAAATATAGATAATAAAATGATAATTGGATTTTTACGTTTTTTATAAAATATAAATTTAATATTTTATAAATTTATAAAATGAGTGAAATAAAAGATTATTTATCTAAATATATCGAAACAAAAAATAAAATAAAAGATTTAGAAAAAAAAGCGGAAAAGTATAATAAAATAATACAAGATTATATGACAAAAGAAAGTTTAAATACAATGGAACATTTTCATGATGACTCTACGTATAATTTTAAAAAATCGATAGTATCAAGAGAATCGATATCAAAAAAAGAATTGCCAAGAGACGTTTGGGAAAAGTATTGCAAATCATCTTCTTATGTCATGATAACTTTTAAAGAATCAAGAGATTCGAAAAAAAAGTAAATTTATTTTTTATTTTTAAATTTTTAAAGATGATCTGACGATTTAATAATAGCTTTTTGCAATTTGATAGTAGAAACACGATGATTAACACGATGATTGTTTTTATTAGAATTTTGAGACGAAGAAGGAGAGGATGAGGTCGAGGAAGAGGATGATGATTGTATAGCAGCTTCAAATACATTCTCTTCTACCACTTCTTTTTTTGATGGAAGTTTTCCAGCTTTTTTACTGATTGGATGATTTAAAAAATTTTGTGAAATTCCGAATGAACTCATTTTATTTATAAATAAAATAATCTTTTATATTACTTTTTTTACTTTTTAAAAACAATAAATAAATAAAATGACAGCATCTCATGGATATTCAACATACAAAGATCTTATTCAATCATATGACTTGTCTGATTTAAGAAGAATAGAAAACAAAGAACCAATTTATAGAAAAAACTCTGTTATGGGATTTTTATCAAATCATAAAGACTTTAAAATTTTTTCTTATTTATTAAAAATAGCAAACGCAAATATAACTGCAGATCAAGTTCAATTTAATTCTACTGTTTTTATTTGCAATGATGAAACGTTGAAACAAAAATACGGAGAAGAGTTTTTTATGAATTTAGATAGAAATAGTGCTCTTAAAATATTAAATTCTAATATTCTTCCAAGGATAGTTGGCAAGAAAACTTTACTTGCAAGAAGAGTTGCAATTTTGGATACAAAAGATGGAAGAACGCAATTGACACTATTAAATAATAATGGAAATCTTTCTATATCAACTAGATGCACAAACCTTAATTTTATATCAGATGAAATAAGATTAGACAACGGAAATGTATATGTATTAGACGGTCTTTTTATACCAGAAAATTTCTGTTTTTAATTTTATATTTTATATTTTATATTTTATAATATATAATATATAATATATATGTAATTTAATACATATATATATATTTAATCGATGACTACAGGATTCGAACCTATGAGGGATGATCCCAATTGATTTCTAGTCAATCGCTTTAACCACTCAGCCAAGTCACCTTATTTAATTTTATTCTTAATATCTTATTTATTTAACACTTAAGCTTTAAGCTTTAACAAAATGGTGTTGAATATGCTTCTGTAGATTGTAATAAGTTAGAGGCTCACTTGTGCCTAGTAGTTTCGATAGCTTCTCGTCTGGAGTAAATTGACGACGATCGCTCTGATTCTGAAGATTGTTTGTCTTTACATATTGACAGATAGCCTTGGTTACATCAACACGAGATACTAGTTGATCATCTTTTAGACCAGTGAATTTTTGCATGTCACGACTAATCTTTACTGGCTTCATAAAACCCGAATTGGTTGAACGAGGAGCGTTTTGACGACGTACGCGACGGGATGAAACGCGTAGAGAATCAGTTCGTAGTTGTTTAACCTGTTTTAATACAGAGCGTAGAAAACGCTGACCAACTGGACGAGCCTTCTTGCCGTCCTCGCCTCGTAGCTGAGCAACCTCGCTCTCTAGAGATGATACTAGAGTATCGAATTGTTGTTCAAGATCCTCGCGAGTAACTTGACGGCGTTGTTTGCGACCAGTCTCGCTTGAAGAGGCATCAGCGGATGCTGATGCTGATGCTGAAGCTGATGCTGATGCTGAAGCTGATGCGGAAGCGGAAACGGAAACATCTACTACTGAAGCTGGGACTGATGATTGATCGCGTTTTGAACGGGAAGCTGATTTTTGTACTTGCTCTACGGCTGCTTTAGCGGCTTCTACAACTGAAGGAGTAGAAGGAGTAGAAGCGGTTTTTGAGCTTGAGGTTGATTTAGTTTGCTTTGCCATTTTTTAATAAAGGAATAAATCTTTAAACTGTAATAAAATATTTTAGACTTTTGACCGATAATAAAGTTTAAAGTATAAATATTTTATTTTATTTTTCATACTTTCAATTTCATATATAAAAATTATTTATTTTTTTAAAGATTTATAGTTTTATTTAAATAAAAAATGGACAATTCTAAATATTTAGCAATAATTATGGATGTTTGTGAAAAGTCAATGAAAACATCAAAAGAACTTAACAAAGCAAACGTAATTCAAGTCTTACATTCTGTAATGCAAGCAGTAGAAATGGTATCTAATTTAAGTGGACAAGAGAAGAAAGAAATAGCAATTAATTCAATGAATTATATTGTAGATAAACAAGATATAAAAGAAGAAGATAAATTTGAGTTAAAAGCATTAATTAATGTTTTAGCTCCTACTGCAATTGATACAATTGTATGTGTTGGCAAGGGTGTAAGCAATTTGGTTAAAAAATCATGTTTTTGTTTTTAAATTATTTTTTTTCATAAGCCTCGTCAAATTCTAAATAATACTCGTCGTCTTCTCCGTATAATGGATAACCAGTTGAGTATTCTGGTATTTGTCTCTTGTTGGAACCTTTATTTTCCTTGTTATCTTTTATAAATTTTTCTTTTGCTTGCAACTTACTTGTTACATCCATAAGAAATTTTCTTATTTGAACTTCATCATGATCTCCGTCGTATCTAATAAAAGGTTTTCCATTTACATATAAAATAATAAGAGGAACATATTCAATAGGAACTATAGTATTTCTACTCATTAAAACGATTGTATTTTCTGTAGTAACATTAATCATTCCAAACTGACATCCTCCGATCGTTCCTGGTAATTTTTTAAATATAGGAATCAATCTTTGACAATATCCACATTTTGGAGAATAAAATAATACCAAGCTTACACCTCTTATAACGTTGCATACTATATCCCCTTTTGTTCCAGCTTGAACATTAAAATCCTCTGATCTTAAAAATAATAAACCGCTCATTTTATTTAGATTAATCTTTATTTTTTATATTTCTATTTTAGAAAATAAAAGTTACTTTTTCTTTTTTTTTATAAAAAATATAAAAGTCCAACACACAAATTTTTTGTGTGTGTTGATTTTTATAAAAATTTATAAAAATTTTATAAAATTTTAATTTTATAAAAATCTTAGATAATTAAACTTGAATTTAGTTTAAATTTTTATAAAAAACTAGATGTTTATTTTTTTAAAAACAATGCATTTTTAAAATGCATTATTGCAAAAATAAAATGCAATAATGCAAAAAATGCATTTTAAAAATGCATTTTTGTATTATTTTAAAGCAAAACCTGGATTAACATTTTTTAAAATATTTTAAAAAATGCATTTTATTTTAACAAGCTATTATAAAGAATAAAATTAAAAATAAATAAAAATAACACATTTTATTTTTTAAAGGCATAAATAAAGATTAAAATGGAAAATGATCATATAGAATGTATTTTTTGTAAAAAAATTTTTAGTAATAAGATAAATTTATTACAGCATCAAAAGACTGTTAAGAGATGTTTAAAAATACAAGGAAAAAATGAAGATGATACAGATATTGAATGTTCTAATTGTAAAAAGAAGATAGGAATTAGATCATATAAACAACATAAAATAAAATGTGATATTTCTTTTGAAAATAAAGAAGATAAAAAAGAAGAAGATTTTAAAAAGTTAAAAATAAGTGAGAAAGAAAATAAAAAAATAAAAAAAGAATTAAAACAAAATAATGAAATCGTGGATAATTTAAAAGTAGAATTAAAAAAAGCTTATGAAATAATTGAAAAAATGAAGATGGAATTAATAGAATATAAAACTAGTACAAATATACTTAAAGAACAAAATGAAAAGTTACAGCTATCATGTGAAAATATAACAATGAAATTAGCTGAAAAATCAAATATGATAAATACTATAAATAAAACAGTTGTAATAAATACAAACCAATTAACAAACGAAGTTCTTAGACAATGCGCTGAATCTTTTTCTATTGATAATGCTTATAATATTAATGGAATTACAGATCATTTTACAACATCTTTAGAAGATCATATTACATGTAGTGATCCTTCTAGAAGTATTTTTAAATATACCAATGATAAAGACGAAGAGATTGTAGATAAAGATTTAGACAATTTACTTCCGCAATATCTTAGTGTAATAAAAGATAGAAATAATTTTTTTTACAAAGAAGTAATGGATTATTTTAAAAAAAATAACGTTCCATTAAGCGAGCAAAGTAATTATGCTGTATTCTATCAAACTTTAAATAATATAATTGAGAAAATAGGAAATAAAATGTCAGAAAAATGTAAACAACATATAATTAGAGAATGTAAAAGAAAGTTTTTAGAAAAAAATAAAAATAAAAATAAAAAAATAACAAAAGAATTGACATTGGATGAAGTCATGTCCAATATAATAGAAACTGGGGGAACGATAAATGATTTTATAAAAGTTTATTTTGGAGAAGATTATGATATAGAGGATGAAACAGAAGAAGAATGTAAGAAAAGAAGAGATATAGAAGATATGTTTATAAGAAAAAAGAGAGAATTTAGAATAAAAATTTAATAATAATTTTTTTATTAAAAATAAAAGAGATGGCTTATATGACAAAAAACGGACAAATAGTAGAACGTTCAATGAAAGAGAATTTTTCATATAGTTTTTCATCTGGAAATGGTAGATCTGTTATGACTATCATTTTAGTATTAGTCTTACTTGCATTAGTAGGAGGAGGTTGTTATATGTATTACAAAAATAAAAATAAAAGCGAATAAAAAAAATAAAATAAGTTTAAAGATTGATTCTTTATAATTATAAAAGCTCGTGTAGCTCAATCGGTAGAGCGTTGGTCTTATGAGCCAAAGGTCACCAGTTCGATTCTGGTCATGAGCATAAATTCTCCCTTTCTGGAGCTATAATAGATTTTTTTATACATTAAAATGATGTATAAAAATTATTATTTCCATTTCCATTTCCTTCTATAGCATGTTCTAATTTATTTTTATAAATCCGACCAATATTTATAGATATAATAAAATCTGTCTAAAAAACATTTTTTAGCTTTTTCGTTATTTTCATAATCGCAATAGGTACTTATGAATTCATTTATTTTTTGATGAGAAACAATGTGTCCTTGTTTCTTTAACATTGATATAATTTCTTTTTTGTTATTTTTATTAACATTATCAATATTACCAATTCCGTCTCTTCCTGTTATATAACTTATAATTACATATTCTATTGCAAAAAAATCGTATTTGGCGTTATAAAAGCTTCCATTTTTTATATAAGAAAAATTATAAGAAATAGTATTTTCGAATTTTATAAAACCTAAAAAAACTTCAAGAATTTTTGCGTCAGATAATATATAAACGTAATCATAATTTATAAATTTATTGAAATTAAATCTTTTTAATAGCTCTTCTAAAAGATGTAAATCTAATATGCAACATTTACGAATTGAACAAACATCAGGAAAAACATCTTTTGATATAAGAAAATATACTAATTCTTCTTTTAATTTACAAATTGAATGATACAATGGAGTTCCTTTTACGTAGTCGTTTGTAATTTCTTCATTTATATTAGCGCCTTCTTCTATAAGTTTTTCTATTTTATCAAAATCTTGAAAATCTTGAAAAGTAATATTTTCTTTATTTAATAATTTTTTAAAAAATCTTTGAAATTCTTCTGTTTTTGTCATATTTTCTATATTTCTTTGTATTTTATAAAGAAATATCAACAATTTCATTTTTATATAATTTTTATCCTAATTTTATTATTCTATTTGCGACATCTAATCCAGATAAATATGCACCATGTACGGTAGCAGGGTATAACGAAGAACTTGCTTCTCCTGCAAAAAATACTCTATTAAGTATTGGAGACATTAATTCATTTCTATCCGAAGGTTGTTTTGATCCTAATCCGCTATAAGAGTAAGATCCTAAAGTATGGGGGTCACTATTCCATCTAGTTACCGCATATTTTATTGGATTAGGTATATTTGGTCCATATATTTTTTTAAGAACAGTCATTGCTGAATTAATAATTTGGTTATCATTCCAAGTTTCAATTTCTTTAGATAAATCTCCAGTAGAAAACATAACTAATACCGGTTTATTTACAACATTAGCAAGATTAAATGTTTCATTCCATATTCCTTTTGATTCTGAAACATAGTTTATAACTTCTACATTCTTATCCCAAAAAACTGTCGGAAATTCTAATACCAATTTGTTTAATACGCCCATATTTATATTTTTCATAGAATTAATTTTAGCCTGAGGCAATGGAGGGTTGAATGATATCTTTCCTGATTTTAATACACCAAGAGAAACTGTAACAGCAACATAATCTGCTTTATATTCTTTATTATCAGAAGTTATTACCGAAACTCCTTTATTTGTATATACAATTGATGAAACTTGTTTATTTAATTGTACATCTATTCCTTTTAATAATTCCTTTACTATTTTATCGTATCCTAATATCATTAAATCGTTTCCTTTAAATTCCTCTCCTTCGTCGTAATTTTTGAGAGACATGTATTTAACGTCTGATCCGTATTCATGTTCTAAATTGACGTTTATAGCATAATTTAAGTCTCTCTTATCTTGATCAGTCATATTTAGAGGAAGATTTTGAGAGATACATTGTCCAATTGATATGTCTTCCTTCAAACTTTTTCTATTGCTGTTACATTTATTCATAATTGTGTTATACATATTATCTATTTTTCCATCTTCTAACTCCTTTCCGTCTGTATTATAAAGTTGATTGTTATCATAATTAGTTGGTTTAGATTGGATTTTAAAGTCTTTTACAAGTTTTGTTATAGGATTTCCAGATTGTTGATGTATCCATCCTGCTCCTAAATCAACTGGTACGGATAAAGAAGATGAATCAGTATACATTCTACCTCCTACTCTATTTTTTGCTTCTAAAACTAAAACTTTGAATCCTCTATCTTTTAACGTTTTAGCCATAATAGCTCCAGAAATTCCAGCGCCTACTATAATAATACTTTTGTTTATAGGATTTGATTTAGGTTGAGACTTTCTAAAACTTAAAAAAGGTAATAAGGGAGGTTTTGATCGATTTGAAATATATATCAATAAAGCTATAATTGTTATAATAATTATAGAAATAGAAATAATTGTCAAAGCTTTCATTTTATATATTATAAAATAATATAATGATTTCAAAAAATATACTTTTATTAATTTTACTTTTATTTATAATTATAATTTCTATAATATTTTATTTCTTTTTCAATTATCATGAAAGTTATACTGAAAAAGAAATAAAAAAAGCTATAAATGATATAAGTGATACAAAAAATATAAAAAATATAAAAAATATAAAAAATATTCCTTATACACTAAGTATAGGTTTATTGATAGATTCTATTATAATAAAAAGCATACTAAAAGATAAGGAAAATAACTATAATATTAATTATGAAGAATATAATTATAAAAATAATAAAAATCATAATGATTCCTATTTGTTTGTAAATTTAGATATTACAAACTTTGATAGATTAATAAAAGATAAATTATCTCCAAATTATATTATTTGCAAAACAAAACAAACTTATGAAATATTAAATATAAAACTTAAAAACAAAAAAATTTTTTATTCTGGATTTACATCGCTTGATCGTTATAATCCTTCTATAATAAAAAATTACAAATCATTTATTCATAATGTAGGAAAATCTCCTTACAAAGGCACAAAAAATGTAATTAATGTATGGAAAAATAATCCTCATTTTCCAACTTTAACTGTAATATGTAGAAATAAAAAAGTTTTAAATGAAGATGACATTAAAAATATTAAAAATATAAAACTCCTATCAAATCATCTATCAGAAAAAGAATTAGAAAATGAAATAAATAAAAATGGCATTCATATCTGTCCTTCAAATCATGAAGGTTTTGGTCATTATATAAACGAAGCAATGTCCGCAAAATCAGTTGTATTATTAACAAATGCTCCTCCAATGAATGAATTTTATGGAATTCCAATTGATATAAGATATAAAAGTTTAACAAATAATGGCTGGTGTCCTTATTATGAAATAGATGAAAAACATTTAGAAAAAATAGTTAATAATATAATTAATATGAATGACAATAATATTAAAAGTTTAGAAAAAATAGGAAATACGTCAAGGGAACTTTATTTATCAAACGATTTAAATTTCAAGAATAGAATTAAAAATATTTTTATTTAATATTTTAATATAAAATATGAACATATTAACATTATCAATCCTATTAATAATAATGATGTCTGTAGTGTCAATAGTAGCATACAAATATTATAATTCTGACGATTCTGAAGACTATGCTCAAGAGTATTCCGGATATAGACCAAAATGTTCTCAAACGTATAGAGGTTTCTCTATGGATCAAAGCGACGATGTATTACAAAAAGATAGATGCAAATTTTGTAAAGGTTATAATAATATACAATATGAACCATATTGTCCTCATAATTGCAGACAATATGGAGTATCTGGAGTATCACAATGTGACCAAGGAAAGATATTATAGATATTATAGATATTATAGATATTATAGATATTATAGATTATGAGCGATATCCTCCTACTCCTACTGATGATTCTTGTTCTCTTTCTTTCTGCATTTGTAAAGCTTTTGAAATTGTACTTCCACCGCCATTACCTGCTTTTATAGTTCTTTCTGGTGCCATTCTTTGAGAATTTTCAGATTCTATATCAAATTGAACTGTTTTTGGAACATGCATATAAGTGTTTACAGCGTTTTCTTTTCCATCTCCTCGGTCTGCTATGTCACTCTCTAAATCAGTAAGTTCTTCCAGAGAAGAAAGATTATTTATACTCTGTTGCATTTTTTTTATACTGTCTTGCTTAGGTTTAGGAGGCGGAGGTAATTGAGAAATAGACATTTCATCTTCATCTTCAACTACAGAAGAAACTTGAGATACTGTTGCTTTTCTATTTTGATTTTGAGGCTGCAAAGGTTGCGATCTTAAAGGAGCATTTTGAACAATAGGGGAATTCTGGACATTCTGAACATTCTGAACATTCTGGACATTCTGAACATTCTGGACATTCTGAACATTCTGAGATTGTTGTTGTAATAGTGTCATATTAATATGATTTTGAAGCAACAAAAAAGCTTTTTCTCCTTCAAATATTTCGCTAAATCCTGTTAACTGGTTTATTCGTACAATAGAAGGCACTTCTCTTATATTTAATTTATCACTGTATAAAATTCTTTCTCTGGTTTTTTTGTTATCTATACACAAAAGATTGCTAGGATCTATAAAGTTAGAGTTCTCAAGAAGTTCCATAAATTTTCTACATGCTTGAGAGAATTTACTATAAATTAAAATGTTTATGTTGTTTGATGGATTCATTTTTTTAATATTATTTAATTCTTAAAATTGATTTAACATTAAAATTTGATAAATCTAACCTTTAACTTTTATAATATTTTTTAATTTACTATTTGAAGTTAATATTATATAGTTTTTAGAATTTATATTAGGAACATTAGGAACATTAGGAACATTAGGAACATTAGGAACATTAGGAATAATAGATAAAGAATTTACATTTTTTTCTATATTATTTTTAAAATTTGGTCTAAAATTTGGGTTAGGATTTATTAAATTATTTTTAATATTTTTAATATTTTTAATATAAGGATTTGTATTATCTTTTCTTATATTATTTTTAAAATTTGGTCTAAAATTTGGGTTAGGATGTGTAAACATAAATATTTATATATTTATTTATTTATAAAATATAATATAATAAAAACAATGGAAAAGTATGGAAAAATAATAGATACAGGTTTTCAGGATTTAGGATTTTCATATGATACTCCTTTAGCAGAAGCACTTGAGATATCTAATAATGTAAACATAAATAAACAATATGACAGAAAATTAGATTTTAATCAGTTTGTAGGTTGGGACCAGCAAGCATCTTGGAACATTTTATTGGATAAACTATTCAGTAAATATACTATAAAATTAATACAAGAAAAGACTGCCTTTTATTTAGATGGTGTTGATAATAAGGGAAGACGAATAATGCCTTCTGAGAATGTAGTAGAAACAGCTTTATTAGGAATATTTAAAGATTATAGACCTAGAACAGGAGATATATATGGAAAATACTCTGTTGTAAATCCTAATGAAAGAGATGATTATAATTATATTGTAGACATGACTATATCTTTTTTAGTAAGAGAAATTAGAAATGATATTGAGATGTCTCAAAATAATGAAAAATTGACAATATGGACTACTTTATTAGGAGATTTTAATGAACATGGTCTTAGACAATATCCTCCAATTAAAGTTAGAAATAAAAGACCAGATCCTATGTTATTTCATATGAAATATTAAATTTTATTAAGATATTATATAATTATATAAATGAGATATGTTATATTGTTAATAATATTATTAATAATATTAAGCATTTTTGTTTTATACAAAAAATATAAAGAAAGTTATATTAATGATAATAAACCTCTTATAACTTTTATAATACCAACTATAGGTAGACTGACATTAAAAAGAACACTTGATTCTTTGAAAAAATTAAATAACAAAAATTGGAGAGCTATTGTTATTTTTGACGGAGTTGATTCTAATGTAATAGAAGAAGATGATAGAATAAAGATAATCAAACACGAAAAGAAAATAGGAGATGGTTATAATGGCGCTGGAAATGTAAGAAATTATTCATATCAATTTGTAGAAACTCCTTGGGTAGGTTTTGTAGATGACCATGATACATTAAATGAATACTATATAGATCATTTAGAGAAAGAAATTGAAAGAAAAAATATAGATAATATAGATGTTTTAATATTTAGAATGATATACGAAAACGGACAAGTATTGCCAAAACCAGGGGATATAGATTTTAAAAAAGAGGAAGTTGGCATATCATTTTGTTTAAAGACATCTCTTGCTAAAGAATTTTTATTTACTCCGAATCAATTTGAAGATTTTAATTTATTGAATAAATTAAGAGAAAATAAAAAGAAGATTAGGATGTCTGAATATATTGCTTATAATGTTAGAGTATGATATTTCATTTATATTATTTTTATATTATATAATAAATGAAATATCATATAATTATTTACATAGTTTTGATTATATTTTTTTCTACAATAGGAGTTGTATCTTTTCAAATGTTTAAAAAATCTCAAAACGAAAAGTTAAATTTAACTAAATTGGAAAATTATACAAAAGAACTTTTTACAATTATAAATTCAATGACTAATTTAAAATGTATTACTCCTGAATTAAAATCGGCAAATGAACTTATTAAAACAAATAATATTGAAGCTGAAAATATAATAAAAGAAATTGCGATTTCTGGAAAAGCGGCTTCACCTACATCAATAAAAACTTATAATGATTCTTATCAAAAATATTCTGAATTATATTCTAAACTTAGTGATTGTTCTATTTATTGCTCACAAGCAGATTCCAAAACTGGAAATTGTGTGTGCCCTACTACATTTCCTATTCCTGTTCAAGTTGGAGACAAATTGTATTGCACTAATGAAGATTGTACGCGAATACCAAATGCAACATTTATGCCTTCTAGTTCTTCTGATCCTTCTAAAAATAAATGCGAATGTCAAACTGGATATTCTAAAGATGCTATAGGAGGATCTTATTGTTATTCAAACGAAATAACTAATAAGATTAATACTTATAATGATAATATACAAAATGCAATAAACAGTATAAATAATTCAACTACGTTAAATGTATTCGGAACTTATGATAAATTGAATATAATAACAAATTCCGATGTTCCTTCTGATTATGTTATTAAATCTACATTTACTAAATTATCTTCTATTGATTGTGCAAATGAATGTCTTCAAGATACTTCTTCTAACTCATTTACTTTTGATGTAAATACTCAAAAATGTAATCTATATTCATCTTCGCCAAGTATATCAGAGATATCAGATATACAAGGGACAAAAGTAGTAGGAACAAAAAACCCAAGAGTCTAAAATAAAATATTAAAATATTAAAATATTAAAATATTAAAATATAATGTTATTATTTATGTTTATATAAATAATATGGATACTAGATTTTGGGGAAAACCTGGTCACAAATTATTACATTCTATAGCATACTGTTATTCTTTTAATAACGATGATTATAATAATTATAATAATAATAATGTAAAAAAAATGAATATATTCATGACTTCTTTAAAACACATCTTGCCGTGTATTTATTGCAGACGTTCTTATTCTAAATATATAAAAGAAATTCCTATTAAAGACTTTAATAATGAAGAAAATAAATACAATATTTTTAAATGGTTATATCTTATTCATAATAAGATTAATGATAAATTACGAAAACAGGGTTATTTAAATGAAAAAAATCCTAAATACGCTGATGTTTTGGAAAAATATAAAAGATATGTAAAAAATATAAATTGTATGGTTGGATGGGATTTTTTGTATTCGATCGTTTTTGACTATCCTGATTATTCGTTTGAGATGTCAGATAATAAATATAATTCTTATGTAAATTTTTTTACCATTTTAAAAGACTTTTTGCCTTGTAAAAGTATAAGAGAATTATATTCAAAATATATAGAAAATAACCCAATAGAAGATTATATGGAAACAAAAGAAGATCTTAAAAAATGGCTTTATCGGTTAGAAAAAAAGATAAACAAAAGATGTTGTAACTATACAAAAAGATGTAAAAAGATAGAGAAATATGTGGTAAGTAAATGTAAAAATAAAACTTGTAGAAATTAAGATTTATAAGCATCTGGTGTATGACTTTTTGGAGGCTTCCCTGTTATAAAATTTTCAATATTTAAATAATCTAAAAACATGACTTTATTAAATTTATTTTTCCATATGTTATATGTTAAAGATAATTGATCTCTATAAGATTTTCCTACCATAAAATTAAAAACCTTTTTCATAAAGTCCCTTACTTCTATTTTATTATTATATATTATAATATTTGTTTCTGCAAGACCATAATTGACAGGCATTCTTTCTCTTCTCAAAATAGATTTATTAATACTTACTTTTTCCAAAGTATCTTTTTTAGCTCTTACTACTTCATCGCATTCTCTGTATATACATATTCTAACAGGATGTTTTTTAAAAATAATATCTTTTTTGTTTTTATTCATAATATCGTATAATTTATCTAAATCTTTTTTCTTTTCTTTTTTGAATTTAATATACGCATCTAACCAAACTATTTTTTTATACTTTTCTAGAATTGGATGTCCGTTCCATTTTATATTACGAGCGCACATTACATTACAATCGAAAGACTTATCTACTTGTACAATCGACCAAGATGTATCAAATAGAGAAGGGTCAAAATTTGTAAATAAAATATAATCCCAACCGTCTAATTTATCAAATTTTTCTGGTTTATCTATTGGAATATTATTACCAAATATAGCTGTATAAAAAACATTTTCATTTTTCTCTTCAAACATTTTATTATATTTATATTTTCTTATTTTCTTATTATATAATAAAATGTTTCAAAACAAAAAAGTAATTGTTTTACTTTCTGTTTTTTTAATAGTATTATTATTTGTATTAGTATTAGTTTCTAAACAAGAAAATTATAATAATTGTTTAGGTGTAAATGAAAATCAATGGTATAGTTTCTACAGATGTAAACAGGGTGGAGGAACTGACTATTTAAGTCAATTTTATGGAGCTCCTAATACTAAAGGAGGATATGGACGACAAATATTAACAGAATGTGGGTGTCCTCCACCTCCACCTCCTCCACCGCCCCCACGTCCACCTCGCCGTAGCTGTTTTACACAAAAAACTTTGATTTCAATGGCTGACGGCAGTGAAAAGACTATAGATAAAGTAAAGTCTGGAGATTATGTTATTTCTGGAAAAACATTAGAACCTGTTATGGTTCTTATGACCGAAAAAACAGATCCAATAGAAAATAGCATATTAGTAGGAATTAATGGATCGGAACCATTTATAACAAGTTCTCATTGTTTATTAACAACTAATAATAAAAAAATATGTTTAGACCCAGAACTATCAATTAAGCAAAAACATTGGGATAAAGATGATGTTGTTAAAATGGATGTAGGAAAAACATTATACAAATTAGATAATGAAAATATAAAAGAATTTCTTATAGAAAAAATAGAAGAAAAAAATTCTTCTTATTTAGAATTATATAATATAACTACATCTGATCATAGTTTTATAGCAAATAAAATATGTGTTGGTGATGATTTTCCAGAAATTGAAAAATATCCAGACGTATCTTTACGTATATTATATATTTTAAATAATACAGACGGACAAAAAGATTTAAGACAATTATGTGAAGAATCTTTAGAATATAAACCTGATATTTCTGAATTTTATTCTAAATTAGAATTATTTTTTGAAATGATGAATGATAATCCAGAATTAATAAAATTAGCAGATGAAATATGGTGTGATTATTTCGATATACTTAACACCTCTAATAATGTAAAACAAAATATAAATAAAGAAGAAACGCAAATAAAGATTTTTTGAGTAGAATTAATTATAAATTTATTTAAATATTATCAATTAATTAATTAATTAATAATGTATGGAACCCACAACAGTTGTACATATGGAAATGTTAAAACATGTTTAAATTGTATATTTTATCCATGGATATCTAATCAAAATTTGGATATAATAGGTCAATTAGAAATAGGAGTAAGATGGTTTGATTTTAGACTTTCTTATTTTGATAATAACATATATTTATCTCATACATTTTTAATGACGCATTCTTTTGATTATATAATGGATGAAATATCAAATTATATAACAAAAAATCCATTACAACCTTTTATCATAATAAATATAAGAACTGACTATAACGACAGAGAAAATAAAGATAAAATAGAAGAATTTTTGGTAACTATTATTGATAAGCATCGTCATTTAATGTATACTAATTATAACGAATATAATGGACCTTTGTTATTAAATAACAAAAAACAGAAAATTCTATTTTATAACCAGGACAACACTCTTTTTAATGAATATATAGTATCAAGTCATTTAATGCCAGAAATATCTTTATGGGATGCCGGTACTATAGAAGAATGCGAAAGACGTATAAGTAATTTAGAAAGATTATTTGAAGAAAATAAAAACTTTAATTATATTTATCCAAACGAAAGACACATTAATTTTGATTATTCTTCTTACCTGCCAATATGTTATACAGACAAAAAACAATTTGAATTAATGATTAAATATAAAAATCAAATATTGCTTACAAAACCTACTATTATCAGCGGAAATTATATAGAAAATATTATAAAGATTTTTGAGTAGAATTAATCATAAAGTTAAGAAAAATGAAAAGGATTGGTCCATATGCAGCAAAATAACACCAAAAACGACCTACGCTTTTGTCAATTTGATATTTATAAAGACTAAAGAAAAATGTAAATATAATAAAAAATAAACTCATATCTCTTACCCATCCTGTCATATTTTGATATGTTAATATTAATAACGTTAACAAAAATATAGTATAAAAATAAATAGAACCTGGCATATAATTCCATTCCCAGAATAAACTGTTTTTTATTTCATTCCTATAATATACTCCTGTATTTTGTATTTTATTCCAGTTTGATATACTATAAATTAACATCAATATTGAGTATGTTATAATTGCAGTAGTTGAGATAATATCATTTTTCTTCATAATAAAAACAATTAATAAATATAAAACAATTGGTTCGAAATGATTCCATAACATTGCCATTTTTGTTGCATATTTATTTATTTTTGTATCTGGCTTATAAATCCAAAAGATCATATCCCAAAATTGCATTACTCCAACATAAAGAAAAAATAAAGATACAACTTTTAATTGTGTGCTATCTTTTGCGTATAAATATAAAGAAATACAAAAAATAATGTTTATAATAAAAGTAAATATTGACGTTTTTAGGGTGTAGCACATATTTATAATTATATATAAATTTTTTCATTCAAGTTTATAAGAGAACTGCATGATAATTGTGGTATTTGAACAGCTCCTATTTTATTTAACATTAATTTTATATTTGTATAAAGTTGTAACCAAGATATATTATTTATTTGGCTTATATTTGTATATAAAGTTTGTGTTAAAAGACCATGAGACCCATTAGTTGTAGTAACTTCTTGACTATATTGTTCATCTTTACAACCACTTATTAATACAATAGATGGTTGTAAATCTTCTTCATCTTTAACTTTATCAAAATTTGAATTATTAAAAACATATTTTAAATCTAAAACGCTTCCACTATGACAACTATCAAATACAGCAAATAATTTAGATTTCGTTGTTAATTTTGTTTTTATTATATTATGAAATTCGTCGTCTGTAATATGATTAAAATCACTAGTAACTATTGTTTCATCTCTTCCATCTTTCTCGTCATTGTTAGAATCTAATATATTAGATCCATGTCCACTATAATGAATATATAGTATATCTCCGTCTTCAGAACTTGACAAAAATTCTTCTAGTTGTAATATAATGTTTTGTTTTGTTGGTTTTATTTCCGATTTTTCAGTTAAAAGTTTACTTGTAAAACCTCTTTTTTCTAATAGACTTTTCATAAGTAAAACATCATTTATACAACCATTCAATTGGAATTTTGTATTTTCATACGATATTCCAATATACAATGCTTTTTTATTATTTTTAATAGAAATAGGTTTTATATTTTGAATATTTGATAAATTTCTAGGTTTTATATTTCTTAAATTTCTTAAATTTTTTAAATTTCTATAACTATTATTAGATAATCTATTTCCTTTCTTTTTTGGCATTCTTAATATTTTTGGCATTCTTGATATTTTATATTCGTCTCTTGTAATAAAGAGTCTCATTTTTATACTTAAGAAAAATAATATATTTTATATTCGTCTCTTGTAATAAAGAGTCTCATTTTTATACTTAAAAGAAAAATAATATTATAAAAATGAAAAGTGTAAATCCATACAAGACTTATTCATCTTCTTATTCAGAAACAAAAATCACTACAAACTTGGATTTGGAAAACAAGATTGAAAATGTTGAATATATTTTAAATGATGTAAAAACTAAAATGACTGAAATGAAGATAAATTCAGAGATGGAACATGTTTCTCAAATAGCTAGAAATGAGAGTATGGAGGATAGTATAATTTATTTAAAAGCCAAGTTATCTCATATAGAATCTATTTTGTCAAAAAAGACATATTTTGATAAAATTAATTTATTTGTGCAAAATCTTTTTGAGAAAGAACCTTATCGAAGTGCTATCTTTAATGCATTTATTTCGTTTTTTGTGGTAAGAATATTTGGATAATTATTATATTATTATATTATTATATTATTATATTATAATAATATAATAAATGAGATCGGTTATTATATTTTTAACAGTTTTGTTGTTTATGACAAGTTTCTATTTAACTGTTATAGATAAACCTTATAGTGATTTCGGAGACGAATCTTCCAATCCTACAGAACAGCCTTGATTTATAATATTTTATATAAAATATTATAAGTTTATTCGAATATTTTATTTATTTTACGTTAATATTAATACTGACTCCCATCGCTTGTAGTTCTTGAAAAAGTAGTTTAGTGCAATACGGAATATTAACTTTTGCAATATCAGTCTTTTTACAAGCTCTGCATTCTTTCACGGAGGAAACAATTCCTCCGCATTTCTCGCATACGTTTACTTGATATACATCACTCATGTCGAAAAAGGTCTCTTTAATAAAAGCTGACCCTCCATGTGCAATAAGTGAATCGCGCTCCATCTCTGAGAAGCTCCAAGGCATTTTGTTTGTGCCTTTTATTATCTTACAATATATCATACTTGAAATCATTTTTATTTTCAAGTTGTGAATGATATAAAGTTCAATAATAACTCTTTTTCAAGAGGGTCGGACTATACCTTAAGGATTTTGAAATTCAAAATCCCCATCTCCATCTAGTCTCTGAACCTTATTCCACCTTATAGGTTAGGAATCTTGGATGCGGATTTTCCCTATTTTATACATTTTTACCATACCCTGTGTAGTTAGCACAGGCCATTTGTATATTACTATACAAATTTGGTAGTATAAACTTTACAGGATTTTCCCGCAATTTGAAGATGTAGCCTGTCACAACAGACTAGCACAGAGTTGAAATCTGTACTATTACGAGCGAGATAAACACACCCGTCCTTAAGCCTCCGTCACGTGATCGTCCTTCGCTTGGTTGATGATGCATCATTGTAACATTTCCGCGGCTGCGCGAATGCATTTTATCGCGGACTAAATGCTTCAAACGTTGATAATAAGTAGGACCAATAAATACTTCTGCTTCTAAAATTTCTCCCGTATATCCGCAATACATTTTTTCATTTCCATGACGTTCAAAACCAAGCTTTTTTAATTCTTCGCAGATCTTTTTTGTAGGATCAATACTAGAACTACTGAACCCAGTAGAATCTCCAAGTTCTCCTTTTAACGAACATGTTTTTCCTAAAAGAGTCTCAATTAATTGACTCATTGTCATACGGGACGGCATACAATTTCTTACAACAGAACCTTCACATATGAAATTATGATATTCTTCTACTCCAATACAATATACATTTTCTTTGCCAGATTCTAAAATCCCTGCGATTCCCATTTCATAAGTAGGAATTTCCATAACATCTCTTTTAATAATATATTCTTTAGACGAAAACCAATTTTCACAACCAATATTTTTGATATATTCCTTAAATGATGGAAAATATTTATAGTTAAAATTAATGATTGATTTTGAACGAGAAACTTTAATTTTATTAGTTGCTTTTACTAATGAATAATAGTCATTTAATATCGGTTCATTTTTGATAAGCTCTTCTCTTGCTTTTTCAATGTCATTATATTCTTCACATTTTTTCAATACAAACTCTGACTGATTAATAACATTCTCTTGAAACTCTTTATATGACTTGTAAATTGACAATCTGCATATTTTTTCTGTGCAATAGCGAAATCCAATTTTTCTAGAAAATTCTAAAGTATTATTGATATTGATATAATAAGAATTATAATTCTTATCTTTTTGTTTGTAAACACGAACTCGTCCAATTTTAGCGTCTACATTAAAAATATTTAGTAAAGCGCATAAATTATTCATCTTTAATTCAAAACTTTGTTTTTTATCTTCAATAACAGATTGACTAAATTTTACTCCAAAAATAGTTGTTTTTGATAAATAAGGGGCATGACCATCTCCTCCAAAAAGACCTCCTAAAAATTCTCTAACAATAGATTTTGGCGAAGAGAATAAAAATTTAGGCCAAGTCGTTTCTTGTGTTGTTCTTCGTCCTACACTCACACCTTCCATCAAAGCTATAGATCTTCCCAATTCAGACGGTAAATAAATAGTATAAGTTTTAGCCTTTTGATTATCTGATTTGTTATATAAAATTTTAGGAGTTTTATTTGTAATTAACTCGATATCTTTTAGACAAATTTGAGCATCAATTAGATGACCAAAATTAATTGGACAAACATATTGATTTGGATTTCTTTTTTCTTGACAGATACAACCATCTGAAAGGAGATATCCTAAAATTCTAGAAAAAGCCATTGATTTTTCTCTCATAATTTCATTACTACAAGAGAAATAAAAATTTAATGTATCTAATTCCCATTTATTCTCGTCTCCGTAATTAATATCTTCTACTCCTTCAATTCCCATTAAAATTTTATGAGATTTGTCTAAATCTTTGGCTTCTACCCATTTATTCTCTTTTGTATAAAATTTATGATCAGGAGTACACTTTATAGTTCTACCATTATCAAGAATTACTTTAATTGTATCCTTAAAGCCTTTCCATTCCATTCCAGCATTTTGAGATTTAATCAAACCATTTTTTTCATAATCATAAGTCCATAAATTTTCATTTTTTGTCATATTATTAATTTTTTTAGATAAGCCATTGTACATGCTCACTTTATTGTCTGATGTAAAACAATTTGGATTGATCATAACATCAGGAACAATTCCTTGTGAAGTAAATGGCATATCTTCTTGATTTAACAATAAACCGCAAACACCTTTTTGTGAACTTCTCGATGCGATTTTATCACCCACTTCTGGGATTCTTAATTGCCTAATTCGCACTTTGATCATTTTATTTCCTTCGTCATTAAAGCCTTCCCAAATTTCGTCTACGATTCCTTCTTCACCATTTCCAATAACTACAGAACACTCTGATTTATCTTCTTCTTCGTCTTTTTGTACTTTAGTTAGTACTTTTCCGATTAATACATCTCCTTTATAAACAGGCGTGCCTTTCGGCACTACTCCATTTGGACCAAGTTTGCTATAATTCATCGTCTTATTTTGACACTTTCCAGGCGGAACCTCGATCTTTTCAAAACTACAATTCGTCTTTTTATTTTCCTCACACTGCATTGTTTTATAACATGTATGAACAAACATCCCTCTGTCGATAGACGACTTATTCATCATAACACTATCTTCCTGGTTCCCTCCCAGTCATCAGGAAGATTCTACTATCTTCCTGATGATTATACCATAAGATTTACAAAAATCTTACTTTGCCATTCTCACATTTAGCAATATCGTGTTGCATAAATGTTTTACAAGCAAACATCATTTCTGATGGGGTTAGACTATATCTTAAGGCGATCTTACACGATCACCCCACTACCACTTAGTCGTTGAGCCTTCTTCCTTAATTTAATAAGGAAGCTTGGTTGCGGATTGTCTTGAATGACAGAAGCTTTTTACTATACCCTTTGTTGTTAGCAAAGGCCACCTTTTTATTACTAAAAAGGTTTAGTACATCCATCTTCCTGATGACATCTTCTTGATGGTCTTTGATATTAATCAAAGACTATGATAGATATAGTTATTTAGATTCATCAGTTTAAGAGTTTCCCGCAATTCGATAGTGTTGCCCGACACGAACGGACTAGCCATCCTTTTGGGATGACTGGGGCAGAACCTTTACCCTCCATAAGTTAGAATAGCTACAACTGGATTACATCCAGTGAGCATTTCGTCGTATTTTAGCATTTTATCATAACGAGTAGAAACAAGAGGCTTTTGAGGATAATGCATGACATGGGTAACTGTGTCAAAACGTTCTTTGAATGCCAACGAGTAAACACCTAGCGCCTGTTTTACCATGCTAGATTGATAAACCAAACGAGGGTTTTGATTATGTTCAGGATAAGGAATAACCGCTGAACAAACTCCCAACATCAAAGAAGGATGAATTTCACAATATTCGTAATTTTGTCCAGAATACTTTTTCAAGTCTTGGGGATACATAGAAATAAGACTGCTTTCAACTTCGTTACAGTCAATATGTCTAATAATATCATTTTCTACCATTTCGGTCCAAGTCATTTTATTAACCATTTCTTTAGTCAACATCAAAGAATTATCTTTCACGCACAAAACAGGCCTAATAAATCGGCCATGATCACACAGAATTCTAATTTCTTTGTCATCGTTTTCACAATAAAATGATACTTGATTACTAAACATACAATTCTTTCTCATTTCAGTAAGTTCATAATAAAGTTCAAATGGTTTGTCTGTAAGTCCAATTAATGCTCCGTTTACATAAATTTTATACCATTTTTCTACTTTGTTATCGCTAAAAAATAAGTCGCATTTGTTAAAATTGTCACATTCTTCTACAAGTTCTTTTACAAGAACCGAATTACATCCAGTTGTAATATTCGCAGACAAAGCCAAGTTTTTGACAATGCCAATGCTTTTTCCTTCTGGAGATTCAATAATGTCTACAAAAAATGCTTGTGTTGGATGAATTTGTCTAATCTTTACATTTTTTCCCTCTTTTCCGATTGGAATAATTACACGTCTAAGATGGGAAATAGTAGCAGGATATGTAAGACGACTCATAATTTGACTAACACCTGTTCGTACATAACTATTTTTTTGTACTGCCCAATTTCCAGTAGAAAATACGTGTTTTAAAGACGATGTAATATTGTTTGTCCTAGACATTGCAGTAATAATATCTTGACGTTTTTCCAAGTATTTTTTAATATTGTCGCAATATCTTTTTAGTAACATTCTAAATAGATCAGCTATAAGAACACCTGGACCTTCAATTCTTTTTAATGAAACATTATCACGATCGTCTTCTGCTCGAATTTTAAGACAAACTCTAATAAGTTTATTTAGCATATCTCCAAGTAACAAAGCTTTTTCTAATGCCGTAGAAATTCCCATATGAGGAAACATTTCATTTTCAATTACTTGTTGTGTATAAATAATTCTACGTTCTTCGTCATCTTCTACTTTATTAAGAGAAGCACTGCTAATATATTTAATAGCTTTTTCTTTGTTTGTATATAGAATACTTTCTCTGATAATACGTTGAACAATTGTCATTTCCTCTTTTGAGGAAGGGTTGATAAATTTGACAATATCTTCGCTATTAAATCCAAGAGCTTTAAACACAGCTCCTGCAAGTACTTCTTTAGACATGTAAGGCAAAGAAAAAACTACATTTTTATGTTCTTTGTTCATTTTTGCTTGAATTAGAACGCTGTGACCTGTTTCTTCTGACATGCTTCGAATTTCGGCTGAATAAGGAATCTTTTCGTCATTAGCGTCGAAAACATATACTTGATTATAATTAAGTCTTTCCTGACATACAAGAGCTCGTTCTTTTCCGTTGATAATAAAATAACCACCTGGGTCATTAAAGCATTCTCCTTTCTCTACACATTCATGCATTGATAATCCATATAGATTACACATGCTAGAACGGACCATTGTTGGAACTTTCATCAAGAAAACTTTTTTATGGTTTAATTCATTTGTTTTTTTGTAAAGTCCGCAATTTTCATCTAACTCCCAAAATTCTTCGTTAATATCAACAAATACTGGAGAGTCGTAAGTAATATCTCGGTTTCTAGCTTCAGCTGGATATAGATTTCTTACATTATGACTAGTTTCATCAATAAAACTAGCTTTTTCGATATATACTTGACCAAAATTAGCCTTATATTTTGTTTGTTTAACTAGTATTTCAATAGATGGACATTCGTCTACAATTTTTTGGATAAGGACGTTAACCATGTATTCATAACTTTCAAATTGATGAAATACAGGTCCTTTTTCCGAGAAGTACTTTTCAATAATTTGAAAGTAATCGTCTTCGGATAAAATTTCCTTATTATCTTGCTTGAAATCCATTTTCGTCTAGTCTTGGGCTTATATAATAATTTTAATTTTATAAATTATCATAATATAAAATCATTTTTATATTATAAAATATATGATGAATACAAACTCTACAAACTGTACAATAGACAAGTTAATTAATAAATTTCCTGACAAAGTTCCAATTATTTTTAATCCATCATCAGATCAAACTAAAAAAATAGATAAACAGAAATTTTTAGTTCCTAGAATTGTAACTATGGCAGAATTAGTTCATATTATACGTAAGAGAATAAGGTTAGAATCCTCCGAAGCTATATTTATATTTGTAGAAGAAAATAAAAACAGACATATGGTAAATTCAGGCATGATTGTATCTGAAGTTTATGAAAAATACAAATCAAAAGATAATATTTTATATATTACTTATGCTAACGAAAATACATTTGGATGAATAAATATTTTTTATTTTTATTTTATAATAAATATAAAAGAATGGTAAAGAAACGTTGTAGAAAAAATTCAAAGTCACCTAAAAGATGCTCAGGACAATGGAGACCAGTTAAACTCTCTCCTTTAAACAAATGTTCTCATAGAAAACTAAAAGAACGCCCACGTTGTGAATCTGACCCAGATTGTCATTGGGTAAATAGAAGAGGTTGTCACAGACGTTCTTCATCTAGAGGTTCATCAAGTCCAAGACGTTCTCCTCTATTTGATTTACCATCAGCTAAAAGATCTCCTAATTATTTTGAAGAAAGACTTTCTCCTTTATTTGATTTACCATCAACACCAAAACAAGAAGAATCAAAACAAGAGGAACCATTACAACCATCTCAGGTTTTAAGTTTATTATTTAGATCTAAAAAATCAGCTCGTAAGTCGTCTCGTAATTCTCGAAAAGCTTCTCCATCTCGCAAGTCTTCAAGAAAAGTTTCACATTCCAACAAGGCATCAAAGAAAGTTTCAGCTCGCAAGTCTGTTCGTAAACCTCGTAAGGCTTCTCCATCAAGAAAGTCTTCTAGAAAGGCTTCTCCATCAAGAAAGTCTTCTAGAAAGGCTTCTCCATCAAGAAAGTCTTCTAGAAAGGCTTCTCCATCAAGAAAGTCTTCTAGAAAGGCTTCTCCATCAAGAAAGTCTTCTAGAAAGGCTTCTCAATCAAGAAAGTCTTCTAAAAAGGCATCTCCGTCAAGAAAATCTTCTAAAAAGGCTTCTCCGTCAAGAAAATCTTCTAGAAAGGCATCTCCGTCAAGAAAGTCTTCTAAAAATGCATCTCCATCAAGAAAATCGTCTAGAAAGGCATCTCCATCAAGAAAATCGTCTAGAAAGGCATCGAGAAAATCTTCAAGAAAAGCTTAAAGATTAAATAAAATTAATTATTTTTTAAATTAATAAATGGATAGTGTTACAAGACAAAATATAATATTAGGAGGAATAATATTAGCAGTATGTTTAGTTATTATTTTAATACTTGTTTTTAAGAAGAAAGAAAATTTCTTTTTTGAAGTAAGTAAATGTAATCCAAAGTGTTCAGGAGCCTTTTACGGGAAACCAGCAACCTTTCAATTTACTAATTTAAGCACGTCTGAACAATCTTGTTCTAAAGAAGAATGTGGTTATGGAATGGTATGCAATTGTAAATATCCCGAATGTAAACAGTTTTCTTATGGAAAAGGAAATTATCCACAACTTAATCCTGGAATATAAAAATTTAATTTTTTATAAAAAATTAAATTATATAATATTTTAAAATTTAAAATGGAGTTGGGGAAGATGGCATTGGTCCTACTGGCATCATAGTTGGCGCTGATGGAACAGATGATGGTCCACTTGGACAATTGGCTCTGCATTCGTCGACGGTCTTAAATCTTCCGCCCTCCATTACAGTTCGGCAACCATCTGAACAGTCAAAACCATAATTACCAAAGTTCTTGGCAACGTCGCATTGTCGTGGTGCGTATACAACGGAATTTCCTCCATTTAATGAACAAGCTTTTCCACTTGCTGGATTAGAGCAGTCGATGTAAGCTTGGTTTATATTGGCATAATTGTAACAAGCTCCCTTGCATAGAGTGTTGTAATTTGGTTTGCTGTAATCTCCGGTGCCTGCAAAATAAGGAACTAGTTGATAGTTTGGAACTACTGGGTATCTTACACTGATGTTATTTAGAGTGTTGGGTAGACGGTTTAAGCCTTCGTATCTACCTAAAGAAGCGTAGTTACAAGTAGATAAAGTATTATTTGACTCGCTAGACATTTTATTAATTAATATATTTTTTTTTTATTTTTTAATGTATGTTTTTTTATTTCTTTTATGTCTTAATTTATTTTTGTATAATTTTTTGTGATTCTCTTTGTTTTCGTCATTTTCGTCATAACCAACACAAAATAAAGGTTTAGATAGATCAATATCAAGTGATATATTAAAAGAGTTATTAATTATCCTGTTAATATAAATTTTAGGTCTATGAATACATTTTTCTTTTGAGTATATATTTGAAAGTTTATCAAAGTAATCTTCATTAAAATTTTTATAATATTTTATAGATAAAATCCAATCGATAATTATAAAAGTTACTTTTTTGGATTTTATTTTTATTTTTTCTTGAATACATTTTCGGCAATAATTTATTCCAAAATATAAAAAGATTTGTTTTAGATAAAAAATTATATCATCATCATCCATTTGTTCTACAAAACTTGGTATACACATTTCAGATAAATAGTAAAAATGTTTTGATCTTAATTTTGTTATATTGTATTCACAATTTACAAACATGTTCCATACAAGAGGCATATTTATGTTATGAATAGTCATTTCGTAATTGAATAATAAAAGTTCCTCTTTTTTAAACTCTTTGTTTGTATATGGATTTTTAATAAGAATGGGCTGAGGAATCATATCGTATGAATAACTATGTTCTAAATTATTTTTAACAAGTTTTTTGAAATCATTCTGAGTAAAAATGTATCTTTTTTTCTCAGAATAGTCGATATAATTTATATGAAATTTTGTTGTGTCTATAACATTTAGTTCTAGATCTGTATTATTTAATGGTTCTTTTTTATTTAAAAAATAATCAATCCATTTTTTAGAATATTTCTTTATTAAAAAATTAAATCTAAAAAATTTGTCTATTTCTTTTATAAAATTTTCATTTAGAATTTTAGAATAAATTTTATTTTTAGAAATATAAATTTTAAAGTTTATATCTTTTTTATTTTTATAATTTTTTTCTTCTTTTTCGTTGTTTTCTAATTCATAGTTATAAGAAAAAGAGTAATAAATACATTTTAATATTTCATTATTTGAAAAGTTTGTAAAGTATTCGTCTAAATTCATTTTATTTTTATTAATTTATGCTCTAAATTAATAATATTATTCTTATATTCTTATATTCTTATATTCTTATATTCTTCTAATTCCAAAAACAGCATCTATCTGTATACTTTCATTTGGGACATAAGGACTTAAATAATCACTTTCGACTGTTTCGAATGGTTTTCCATCAGGAAGGTATACTGAAAATTTAAATGAATCGTTTGGTTTAAATTTTATAGTCTGGCTCATGCTACTATATATTTTTATAAAATTACTATTGATTGGTTGCACAGAGTCTGTAACAGGAGCTATAAATAAAGCTTTATTACTAATTGGATTATTACTATAAATAATATCGTTAGCCGCTCCAGATGGAGATGTAACATTAGAAAGTTCAATATAAAAGAATGGATAAAAGATCGCTCTAGCTCCAGATTTTAAAGTTACATTTGGCATAATCAAGCTAACAAGAGATACTTCATAACATACAGTTTCGCTTTGTGAAACAACACTTCCGTTATAATTAAGAGGAGAAAAATTATCTTTAGAAAATGAAATAATATTTATTGAAGATCCTTTTGATGTTAAAATATCATAATTTGGTATATTTTCACCATTGTAACTTTGATTATTATCATAATCTACAAGTAATTGTACATTTCCAGTTAAATTATTTAATTCTGATGCTTTTATAAAATATAGACCATAAGTTCCTCCTCCGTTTATTTCTTTATTTACTATAGGATTAGGATAAACATTAGGTCCTATATCATTATTATAAGAATGATAAACATATTTTCCTGTGTAATAATTTTTTAAAGTATTTCCTTGATTTACTGGTAAATTTATAATATAACCAGGCAAAGGATTATTATTCGAATTTACAAATGTAGATGTTGTAATATTGTTTAAATTTGGTGTATCTAATATATATTTTTCCATTGGATTATTGTATCTTAAAGTATATGAATCATATTTAGTCCAACCAGCTGGAAATGGTTTTTCTAGAGTAGCATATTGAGTACTTACATCATAAGATATTATTTTAGACGACACAATTGGTCCTCCTGACAGACTTAATGTTTCATCTATTATATAATAATCAACATACGCATTTGTATAATGTTTTACTTTATTTTCATAAATATCTTCAGATGGAATATAAATCTTATTATTAACACTTGGATTTAATATAGTATAAGAATTATTATTAGCCCATGTAACACTATTATATGGTTGTTGTAAAATAAATCTTGCAGATGTTGGATCATAACCAATGATAACTCTTGATTCTAATGTATTTGTGTTATATAATAAATAACCACAATAGTAATTATGTATAGGAGATAATCCTACAGCTGTAGCTAGAATAATCGATCCTCTTGTAGATGATGTTTCTGATTGAACAGCAACAGTTAATGGATCTAAACCTTCCCATGTATAATATATAGATCCATTACATATAGGATCAGATGCTGTTTCTCCTGATATAACTTGTCTTGAAAATGCAAATGGAACAGTGAAAGAAGACTGTAATGGATATTGAGCTCTATTTCTAAATTTACTATAAAATTCAATGTATCTTCTATTACTCATTTTATATACTTTAATATTTTAATATAGAAATTTAATAATGTCACAAATATCTGTTTCCATCACGCATGCTATTTTATATTCTTTTATTTTATTTAAAAGATATCTTAATGTATCTCCATTTTGTTTCCATATTTCTCCTTCGCATAATAAATCATGTCTGTCAACTTTTGAACCAAATTTTGCTTTTGAATCATTTATATGAAATAATTTTATATTTTTAATTTCTAAAATATTTTCTATATCTTTAAACATTCGATCTATTTCTTCTTTATATCGTAAATCGTATAGTCCCATCCCCCATATATGAGCAGTATCGATGCAATAAAATATATGATTTCTTTTATTTTCGTCAATATTATCTCTTATTAATTTTAATTCTTCAAATGTAGATCCTAGCATGCATCCTTGTCCTGCCATATTTTCTAATAATAATGATGATCCATTTTCATAATTTATTTTAGAAAGATTATGAGATACTTCATTACATCCTCTAATTTTATCTTTATAACACCCAGGATGTAGTACTACCCCATCTCCAAATCTTGATACAACTTTTAACTCCTTTTCTAAAGATTCTATAACTTTTGATGTTTTTATATTTTGTTCTGTATTTTCACTTGATAAAACTTCTTTACTTCCTGCTAAATTATAGACATAAGGAGCGTGTGTAAAAGCTTTTAAAGGAAATTTTTTATTTAATTTTAAATATTGTTCTATATCTTCGTCTTTTAAATGTGTTCTAATAAAACTTTGAGGACTTCCCATAAAAAATTGAAAAGATAACATTCCACATTTTACTGCAAAAAGTCCAGTTTTATAAAGACTCTTTTCAAATGGAACATGAGTTCCTATTAGAAGACCGCTATCTGATAAAAGAATTTTTGCCATTTCTTTTTATTTTCTTTTTTATTTATACTTATTTACTTTCGTTCATTTTTATAATAAATTTATAAATTATATTATAATAAAATAATGTATAAATCTTTGTATAAAAAATCAGGACAATATTCAGCACTTGTAGACAATAGAAACTTTGTCAATCCAGATGCAATTATATATGAAGTTCCTGCCAAAGTAAACTTATATATACCAGATGAAACGACTGAAGAAAAAATAAATTACTCTTATGGAAAAAATCTAAAAGATCGTGGAGCTGGTGATGTTTATTCTTATCGTTATAATGCTAATTATGTTGGAAATAGAGACGTAAATGACGGAATAATATCAGTTATAGATAATAACAATAGACCTTTTATAAAAGATACAATTATTCAGTATGATAGAACTGGTTCTTCAAAAACATCCCTAAAAGAAAATTTTGAAGAACCTACTACTAAACCTACTAATTCTGGAAGTTCTGGAGCAGACCAAGAAGCTCCAATGTCATGTTCTGCAAATGGAGATGCAAAAAGCGTTTGCGGAGGAGATAAATTATTTCCTATTATGGATCCGAGATTTAATTTAAGAGAGACGGCCAAAAATATGATTCTATTAGAAGACCATTTATTTCATTTAGGAAAACGTTGTCAAGATTGTATTTTAAAACATTGTCTTACAATTGAAGGTTTTCTAGAAGAAGGAGTTACACTTGATGTTAATAGCAAATATACCGATATTTTAATAAAATCACAAGACGATTTTAGATCTATTTTTTCAGATTTGGCTAAAAAAATTAAAAAAGGCAATCTTACAAATGAAGATTGCGTAGGATTTGCTCAACAAATAAGAAAAATAAGAAAACCAATTTGTCAACAATTTGCAACTTTTATTTGAATTTAAATAATCAAACAATTATATAAGAAAATGGACGAAAAATTAGATAAAAAAGAATGGTTTGCTGCTTTTGATCCAGGAAAAGTAAACTTTGCTTTTATTATCGAAGAAGTCGATAAAGATATGCTAAAGAATATTACATGTCCTAATAAAAAAGATAGATTTTTAAACATTTCTAATTCTAACAACGAAGAAAAAGAAAAGAAAAAAAGAAAGAAGAGAGAAGATATGGAGCCTACCCCATCTTATATCAATTTCTTAGAAGAATTTTATCATTGTGGAAAAACTATTTTATGTAGTAATAATAACATTACAGATGTATCTTCTGAAAAAAAGTCAAAGGCTAAAGGATCTAAATCATTAGATGCTAATTTGTTTTTAAGACTCACAGCTCTTTTAGATTCTCATAAAGAGTATTTTGATAAATGTTCTACAATAATTATTGAGCAACAAATGAGTTTTGGGACAAAAATTAATACAATGGCTATTAAAATTGCACAACATACTTATTCGTATTTTCTATTTAGGTATGGAAACTCTAAAAAAATCGTAGAGTTTCCATCTTATAATAAAACACAAATTTTAGGAGCACCAGGAGGTCTAGAAAAACCAAAAAGAAAAAAATGGGCGATTGAAAAAGCAAATGAAATTTGGACACTCAGAGGAGACTTAGAAACTGTAGAATTAGTAAATTCTAAAAAGAAAAAAGATGACATGTCTGATTGTCTTCTTCATGTATTATCTTATATTATTTGCAATTATTACGGATAAGTTATAAATTATTATATTATTATATTATATTATATTATATAATATAAAATGAATAAAATGCATGTAAATATGAGTAAATCAGTTCTTTTAAGAAAAGGGACTAATTCTAAAATGTTGGCCGAGAATATTAATAACAAACCAAGTACAGCCGACAACAAACCAAAAGTAATAGTTCCAAAAGTAAACAATAATAACAAATCGCATATTAATTCTAATAATTCTAAACGACCTCAATCCTACAATAATAACAATAAAAAAAATCCTATTCCTCCCAAAATTGTACAAGAAATTTCTAATGTTTCTAATGTTTCTAATGTTTCTAATAGAGATATTTCATTTGAGTTCATAAATATTCCTAACATTCCTAATATTCCTTCATCTGAAAAACCCGCCATTCCCTCCGTTCCCAACATTCCCTCTGTTCCTAACATTCCCTCCGTTCCCAACATTCCCTCTGTTCCTAACATTCCCTCCGTTCCCAACATTCCCTCCGTTCCTAACATTCCCTCCGTTCCTAACATTCCCTCCGTTCCTAACATTCCCTCCGTTCCTAACATTCCCTCCGTTCCCAACATTCCATCCGTTCCTAACATTCCATCCGTTCCTAACATTCCATCCATTCCTAACATTCCTAACATGGATTCCATTCAAAATATTAATAAAATTAATAATTTGAATGTTATGATTGAAAATATATTAAAATCTGAACAATCACAAGATGAACGTATTAATAAATTGTATAATCTTCTTGATATTCTTATAAAAAATATATCAAAATATCAAGAAGATTATACAAAAATTACAGATGATCGTATTAACAAGTTATCTTTATTATTAAATACTAATAACGAAAAAAATGAATCAAAATTAAGCGATGAGAGAATAGAAAAATTAGCATTATTAATTAAATCTGTTTTAGATGCAAGTAAGACACAAGAAGAACACTTAAAGTTAACCGATGAGCGTATAGAAAAGATGGCATTATTAATTAAATCTGTTTTAGATGCAAGTAAGACACAAGAAGAACACTTAAAGTTAACCGATGAGCGTATAGAAAAGATGGCATTATTAATTAAATCTGTTTTAGATGGAAATGGAAATGTAAATAACGAAGAACATTCAAAGTTGACAGATGATAGAATAAATAAGTTAGCATTATTATTTAATAATGTATCAGATGTAAGTAAAAAGCATGAAGAACATTCAAAATTGACAGATGAGCGTATAGAAAAGATGGCAATACTGGTTAAAAATTTGATAGATTATAAAACGGTAACAGATGAAAGAATAGAAAAATTGGTAAAATTATTTTTATCTATTAATAAAAAGTAATTGGAAAATGGATCTATTAGATAATTTAGAAGAATATAAAAAATTGATTAGCAATGTAGATAATCATTTTTCATCAAATGTGGTAAAAAAAGATGATTTAGAATTAAAATTAACACAAACAAATAATTTAGTTGAAGAAGTAAAAAATCAACTTTTAAAAATCCAAAATGATTTGGATTCTAAGACTTTGAATTTAAATGCTTCTTTTGAATCTAAATTACTTGATAGTAACCGAGAGATTTTAAGACAATTTAATGATTATAGACAAAATGTTGAAGAATATAAAAAAATTACAAATGATAGAATAGAAAAATTAGTAAAATTATTTTTATCTATTAATAAATGAATGTATTAGATAACATGCCAATGCCAGAAGTTGTAGCTCCAAAGTTACAATCGGTATCAAACGTTAATAACGTGAATAATGAAAACGCCAACGTGAATAATTCTAATTCTAATTCTAATAAGCAAATATTTTTATTAGTTTCTTCTCGTGATTTAGAAGAGGAAGAGAGAGAATTATTACAATTATATGGCAAAGTATTAGATTACGATAATTGCCATGTAAATATTCCCCTAGATCAATTAATTAGCCAAAATAATGCTGACTATGTTGTATTTGATGTAAGAAACAAACAACATAGAATGGCTATTTCTAAGGCAAGCGTTCAACATGACAACCCAAATGTCCATGTTGTAGCTCTAGTAAATGCTTGGGAGAAAGAGGAAGACTTTGTTGATGATGCTAACTGTGAAAATTGTCTAGCTAGTTTACCACCCAAACAAGCTTTCAAGAGAGACTTTGACACTCTACTATTACAAAAGAAGATCAGACAACCAAGCTGTGCTAAGAGCTTATTACGTTTACTTTCAAAAGCATTGGGGGGTTGTGCAAAAGAGTAATTAACTATATTATAAGTAGTGGTATATTAAAAGCCTTGGCTTTGCTCAACATAGACCCCAAATTATTAGTCTTGATAGGTCTTTTTTTGTAATTAAAAAATACAAAATATACAAAATATATAAAATATAAAAGTTATTTATATTATAAATATAAATAACTTAAAATGTATGCTTCTATGGATATATCGGGAGACGGAATAACTGATTATGATGATGGATATAAATATTCTTATAATAATAAAAATATCGTTCCTGGTAATTTAGGATTATATTCTGGATGTTGTCCTCTTCCAGATTTAAATGGACATGAATATAGACTTAACACTAAATATGAAACTATGGAAACTCTTCCTCAAACAATAAAATTCCAAAATAGATTAGGTCTAACAGAAATGCCTGATTATAGAGTTGTAGATAATCTAAATGGCGGGAAAGGCGTATTTTACCCCTCTGATGGAAGAATAATTGATTCTGTAAGAAATATGAAAACTATATTAGATAAGCCTGCTGAAACTGGCTTTGTTGATATGGATAAAGTATCTACTTTTGATAATAGTAATTACGGAGGTCCTTATAAAACATATTCAGATATTAAAAATGGACAGATTGCTTATTATGTTGATCCAAGTGTATCTCAGCCATTTTTCTCTCCAGTATATACACTAAGTTCTACTGTTGATAAAACTATATTTAAAGATCCAATGGATTCAGTAAAACCTCAATATTATAAAAATCCCATAACAAGTACTTTGCATAATGTATCTAATGATCAATTTACAAGAGACCAATTATTTTTTAGAGAAGATTTGATGTCTAGACAACAAAATTTATACAATCGTACAAGTTGGGTTAACAGATGGGTAAAAAATGAATAATAAAATTATATATTTATATATTTATATATTTATATATTTATAATAACAAAATCATCTTCTATAAAATCTTTATTTTTATTTTTTATATTTTTAATTCCAGTCAGATTTGATATATTTGATAAAATAACTGTATTTTTATCACTATATATATCATTAGAATACGTTTGTAATTCTATATATTTATGGTCTCGATTTTCTTCGTAATCGTCATCTTCATTATCTTCATTATCTTTATTATCTTTATAACATTCTTTTACAAAAATGTTATAAAGTGTGTGTAAATATAAACACATTTTAATTTTATAATTAATTCTTTATAAGATTTTTAAATTTAATTAAATTTAAAAATAAAATTATGTTATAATTGAATTTAACTTCTGTATGAATTTGGCCCAGATACTGGAGCTCCTCTGAATAATGGAACTTGACCATTTAGTTTTTGCATATTTAAACTTTGATTTAAATTAATGTAACTTGGTCCGGCTGAAAAATTGTAAGCATTACTATTGAATCCATAACCATATGGACAGCTGCATCCTACTGACTCTACAACGCGGTCAGCTGGGGGATTTGGACCATATGGTCTTGATTGTGCAAATGGACAGTATACTGCAATAGCTTGTAAATCAGCTGGAGATCTAGATCCTTTTAAGAGAGGATTGGTTGCATAGACTTGACATAAATTATCAGATGACATTTTATATTTTATAATAAAGAAAAAAAAAATTATTCGATTTATATTTTAAAGTAGATTATTATAATAAAATAATAAAATAATAATTTATAATATTCATAATGAGTATAAATATCGAAGAATATAAAGAGGTTCATGTATTTCCTATTTTATATGGAATAGAAAAAAACGATAAAGTAAAAGAATGGAGTGCACGTGTTTTGGTTCATAGTAATAATAAATCTTTATCTGAAATTAAGTTTGGACAATTAAACGGAAAAATGCAATATTCTTATAGAGAATATACAAATGGAAAGAATATTGGAAAGAAGAATGAAACAACACCTTTACAGCAATGCATGAATGAAACAAAGAAAAAATGGTGTGATAAAAAAGATAAAGAAAGTTATTCAGAACTATGCCCATCTTTGGATTCTTCTAAATCAGAATCAGAGATTAAAGAAGAAAAATACTTTCCAATGCTTGCTCAAACATATGAACCAAATACACAAAAAAATAAAAAGAATGATATTGTATTTCCTTGTTTTGTACAACCAAAATTAGATGGCTTAAGATGTATTGTATATTTTTCTAAATATCTAAAAAAGATTGTTTTCCAGTCAAGAACAGGGACATATTTTGAAACATTAGATCATATAGAAGATGATATAAACAAAATTATATCTAGAAAGAATGATATTATTTTAGACGGTGAACTTTACACGACAGATATGCCTTTTGAAGAATTAGCAGGCCTTATTAAAAAAAAGAAAATTACCGAAAAAGATAAAGAAAAATTGAAATATGTAAAATATCATATTTATGATCTTATTGATAATGAAATTTTTGAAAAGAGAAATGAAATTATTAATTTAATTTTTTCAAAAAATAAATTTAATTATCTTGAAAATGTAAAAACACTTTTAGCTAAAAATCAAGAAGATTTTAAAACTAATTTTAGTAAATTTGTAGAATTGGGTTATGAAGGTTGTATTTTACGAAATATTAATGGTTTATATAGAACAAATTATCGAAGTCATGATCTACAAAAATACAAAGAATTCATCGAAAGTGAATATGAAATAGTAGGTTTTAAAGAAGGAGATGGAAGAGACAAAGGTACTGTTATATGGATCTGTAAGACACATGACAGTACATTTTCAGTGAGACCTAGAGGAAGTATTGAAATGAGAAAAGAACTATATGAAAATGGGAACAATTATATTGGAAAAAAATTAACAGTAATTTATCAAGAATTAAGTGAAATGGGAATTCCCAGATTTCCAGTTGGCAAATCAATTCGAGATGGATTTTAATTTATAAAAATAATACATTAAATAAATATATTTAATGTATTCTACAAAATCTAATACAACATTTACATTAAGAACTTCTACATCTGACGCAAGTTCTGCATTAGGATCTTTTTTAAAAGATAAACTTCCATCACAACCATCAAAATTAATAAATAACCAAAAAATACCTACGGGTTTAAATTATGGAAATTATATGTTTTGGAATGGTGAAAAATGGATCAGAGGAGGTGAAAAAATTGTCATGGGAATAAATTCAGGACAAACTTCTCAAGGAAATAATACAATAGCAATAGGAACTCAATCAGGACAAAATACACAAGGAGAATATTCTATATCTCTTGGATTTCAATCTGGACAATTTCAACAAGGAAGTTATAATTTAGCAATTGGTCAACAATCCGGGCAACAATCTCAAAACGATTATTCAGTATCTATAGGATTTCAATCTGGTCAAAATTCGCAAAACAGAGAAGCTGTCGCTATAGGAGCTCAAGCAGGACAAATTATGCAAGGTCAAGGGGCTGTATCTATAGGATTTATTTCAGGACAAAATAATCAAGGAACTGGATCTGTCGCTATAGGTCTTGGTTCAGGATACCAATTTCAAGCAGGTCAAGCAGTAGCATTAGGTCTTGGAGCAGGATCGTACGCTCAAGGAGATAGAGCTATAGCTAATGGCTATTTTTCAGGATTTGAAAAACAAGGACAAAATTCAATAGCTATAGGAGCAGGATCAGCTTACAAAGATCAAAATAACAATGCAATAGCAATAGGAAATCAAGCAGGACATATTGCACAAGGTTCTAATGCTATATCAATTGGAATACAAGCAGGACAAACAAATCAAGGAGCTAATTCAATAGCAATAGGAAATCAAGCAGGCCAAATTGACCAAGGTCAAAATAGTATTATTATAAACGCGTCAGGAAACTCTATAACATCTCAATCTGAAAGTTTTAATGTAAATCCAATAAGACAAACTTCTGAAACAAATCAATCGGGAATATTATTTTGGAATCCAAATACGTCTGAAATACAATCAATAAATGTACCGAAAACTTTTGTTATAGAACATCCAGAAAATATAAATAAATATCTGGTACATGCGTGTCTAGAAGGTCCTGAAGCAGGTGTTTATTATAGAGGAAAAGGAGAAATAATAAATTCTTTTGTTGATATTTATTTACCAGAATATGTTAGATCTCTTGCTAAAGATTTTTCAGTTCATATAACACCTATAAATTCTTCTGCTTTATTATATACGTCAGAAGTTGAAATTTGTAACGAAACAAAATTATTAAAATTTAGAGTTTTTTCTGATAAAAATAATATCAAATTTTATTGGATTGTATATGGAAAAAGAAATGAAATAGAAGTAGAGCCAAACAAAACAGATGTAAATGTAAAAGGCGAAGGGCCATATAAATGGTTATGATTGATATTATAATGAAATGAATATAAAATTATATATAAAAATTAAAAAATAAACTAAATAAATATGATTAGTTTTCTAAGAAAATTAATATCATTAACAATATTATCTTTTGGATACTCGCAAATATGTCAATTGATAGTTCCACAATTTCCTCTTAGTTACAACGGATTAATTACTCCTTATCAATTAGCTCCTCCTTGTGATATGAAAATTGCCCCATCTTTTGTAGAAGCTGTTATATTAGATACTGATACTAATTCTTTATTTGTATATCATCCTTTAGTAATTAACCAAGGATCAATTCCATTAACACCTCCAGTTGCTTTTAATATGCCTAAAAATTCTATCGTAGGCATATGGTTTGGGTCTAATGCAAATGCAATAAGTCTTACACCTTTAACATCTATACAACAAGGTCTTTGTGTCTTTAATACAGGAGGAATAAATAGTCAAGACACATTTGGCCAATTTGCTCATTGTAACGGAATAGCATTTTTTGATAAAATAAAAGAATTGATAACAAATAACATTCCTTTAAATCCACCAGTTCCAGATTTAGGAATTGCTATAGACGGAGAACCTTGTTTAACAACAAGAGATTTCTCTCTGGTAGATATGGACCCAAGTGACAACGTTGTCACAACTTATCTCATTGATATGGCAACAGGAAGAACTTCTCAAAATAATTTTAATAATCAAAATTTAAATCCGCAAGCAGTTATATTAAAAAATGGTTCAGACAATCTATTGCTTTCTAATTTAGATAATATCATGGGATGTAAACCATACCAAGTTCCAAATTTAGTAGATTTAAATAACCCGATAACAGGAAAAATAAGTTCAATGGCTTTAGATGAAATACATGCATCTTTGAAACAAAAAAACTTTTATGCATACATTTCTAAAGGCGATCCAATGACACGTATTAATAATATGCCAAGTCTTTCAAAACTCAATGCTTATAGAAAAGGAATATTTCAGCCTATAATAAATGATATAGCTTTAGCTGATACTACTGCTTTTTGTGCTCATTATACAAATATCAATTACCAAGATTGCAAAAATAATAAACAAAATTTTATAGTACAACCTTCTCCAGATACTGCTATATCTAATAATCTTTATGGGTTTTTATTAAATAGGTTTTCAACAAGTTATATCGGATTAAACTGCCATATTTTATTAGACATTCCAAATCCAATAAATCTTATTATGAATAATAATATAGTAACAGACGGAACTATATCTTTAATGCCTCAAATAGAAATAAATCTAAAAATAGATCCTTATTTGTTATCATGGGACGAGTATCCAGATTTTATTCCCACACCTGAGCCAACAACATTAGTACCAACGACCTTAGTACCAACGACCTTAGTACCAACAACCTTAGTACCAACAACCTTAGTACCAACGACCTTAGTACCAACGACCTTAGTACCAACTACCTTAGCACCAACAACCTTAGTACCAACTACTTTAGCACCAACTACTTTAGTACCAACTACTTTAGTACCAACTACTTTAGCACCAACAACCTTAGCACCAACTACTTTAGTGCCAACTACTTTAGTGCCAACTAATCCCAAACTAACATCTACCCCAGTGCCAACTACAGCATCTCAATATCAAAGTGCGATAAGCACAAATTTAATTTTACTATTAAGTCTTGGAGGAATTATAACTTTTATATGTGTGTATTATTCATTAAAAAATTGTACTTATTGTAAAAGAGAAGATAAAGTTAATAATGTCAATTATATTGATTTAGAAAGCAATGTAATTGAGAGTAAAGGTAATAAAGATAAAATAACAAAAAATATAAAATTAAGAAATTTATCTCCTGTAAGATTGTCTAAGAATTAATATTTAATTGTAAATCCCTTATTTCAATGATTTTCCACACTTTTTTCATAATTAAACATGATTGAATCCATTTTTAATTGGTTGAACTGACTTGGTAGATTTACATGTCTCGCAATTTAAAAAGTAAAGTCTTGTTATTTGATCTTTCAAAAGATATGTATTAGATTTGTTACAACTATCACAAATTACATAATCAGTTATATATTTTTTAAATATACTTTCAACTTGTCGTTGAGAATATTTTCCTTTTATTATAAGTCTTGATAAAGAATCTATATTACAATTTGAATTTAATTCTGATATAAAGAAAGATTGTACATGTTCTATATTTCTATTAATTATTCTAATAATATCAAAAAAATTAGAAACTAATGTCTTTTTAGAACTTATTCCAATAACACTTGGAGGAGGAATAACTAGTTTTTTATTATTTATAATGTTTGGGTTATTTTGTCTTAAATTTGTATAAAGTCTTTCCAAAAGATACGTATAATCATATTCTTGTTTTTCATCTTTTTCGTCAATTTCTTTATTTTCGTTATTTTCGTTATTTTCGTTATAAATCTTTTTCTTTTTTTTCTTTTTGAGAGATAAATTAAATTGTTCTAAATCTTTTTCTTCTTCCATACTTTTATTTATCTATTTATTTCTTAAATACTTCAATTTATATATAACTAATAGTAAAATATGGAAAATAGACCATCTTGGGATGATTATTTTAAAGAGATCGTACAAGTTACATCAAAAAGAAGTCCTTGTAATAGATTAAAAGTTGGTTGTTTATTAGTGTTAGATAATCGTATAGTTTCTCAAGGATATAATGGATTTTTGCCCAGATGTAATCATATTTCAATAGTTAGAAATGGTCATGAAGAAGCAACTGTTCACGCCGAACAAAATGCTTTATGTGATTGCTCAAAAAGAGGAGTATCTTGTAAAGATTCAATTGCTTATATAACTCACTATCCTTGTATTATATGTACTAGATTATTGCTAGCATCGGGAATCAAAGAAATAAGATATATAAATGATTACAAAAATGATGATTTGGTAGAATTGTTTTGTAGTGAAATGAAAGTCATTCTAAAAAAAATTTAAATTTAATATAATAAATGAATCCAACTACTCCTACACCATCGCCAACTACATTTATTCCTATTGTTGACAATGATAATAAAAAAAATGATAATAATCGTAATATGATTATAGCTGGTTCTTTGTTAGCTTCATTTTTTTTATTATACAGTTATTATAAGAAATAAGAAATAATTATTTTATATAATATAAAATAATATGGAAGCAATAAGAAATGAAATAGATGAGTTAGAACAACAAAAAATACAAGTAGAAAATGATAACAATCTTTTATCTCAATTAAAAAGAAGAAGAATAAGAGAATTAAATATGCGTATAATCTCTCTACGACATAGACAACATGAGTTATTATTAGCAGAACAAGTAAGAGAAGCTCATTATCAGCCACAAGAAATAGACAATGATGATTATGAAAGAGAAAATAATCCATTTGGATTTAGATATAGATCACGAAAGTCTTCCAAATCATCACGTAAGTTGTCACGAAAGTCTTCCAAATCATCACGTAAGTCAGTAAAATCATCGCGTAAGTTTTCAAGAAAGTCTTCCAAATCATCACGTAAGTTGTCACGAAAGTCTTCCAAATCATCACGTAAGTTGTCACGAAAGTCTTCCAAATCATCACGTAAGTCAGTAAAATCATCGCGTAAGTTTTCAAGAAAGTCTTTCAAATCATCGCGTAAGTTGTCAAGAAAGTCATCCAAATAATCACGTAAGTTGTGAAGAAAGTAAATTATATTTTTCCTTCCGATAGTAAAAACATTTTAACCATTTGTTCACTTAAATGATTAATTAAATCAATGTATTTTTTTTCAACTGAATTTAAATGATTAATAAAGAAATCATTCATTTTATCACAATTTTCATTATATTCTTTTTCTAAATTTTCAATTTGTTGTTTATATTTTTCTATTTTTGTTTCGTAACAATTTATAATATGATTATCTAAAGCTTCTTTGCTTATTAAATTTTTTTTACAACTTTTGCATAAAAATCTATTTCTATAATCATAATCTAAATTCATATTTTAATACTTTTAATACTTTTAATACTTTAATTATTAAAATATGAATTTAGATTACATTTACTTGATTATTAACTGGAACATAACAATTTTCGAGAGCTTCTTTTGATACGTTATTGGTAAGAACAGTAGAGCGATTTGGAAGAATAAAAAACTTATCAAATTTAATAAATTGTCTATTTACTGATAGAGTTAAATTTGGGTTATTAAGAGGAGCTTTTGAGTTCCATCTGAAACGTTTGTATGTATAAGAGTTATCCATTTATAATAAACATAATAAACATAAACATAAATTTTTTAATAATATAAAAGAAGAATGACAAAAGTTTATCTTTACAATTTCCTTCCTATTTATCCTGATTACAATTCAGATGTTAAAGATATACTAGGAGATAAGTTTATTGAAGAAGGCGATCCTAATTATAATATATACAGAAAAAAGGAATTTTACGACTATAAATTAGAAGAAAAAGAACCAAAACCAAGTATTGGAAAATATATGAATCATCAAGTTATCATATCAAGATTTTTAAGTAGTAATACACAATACAAAGGATTATTGTTAATGCATGAACCTGGAACAGGAAAGACGTGTTCTTCTGTAGCTACTGTAGAAAGAATAAGAAGAGAATCAAATGAGTATAAAAGAGCTTTAATAATAATGAAAGGACAAAATCTTATAAACAATTATATTAATGAACTTGCGTTTGTTTGTACATGCAAAGAAAAAGATGATAAAGGAAATTGTATTGAAGGACCATATATACCAATTGGTAGTGAAAATTTATCAGAAGAAAAAAGAAAGAGACGAATTAATAGTTTAATAAATAAATATTATGAATTTCAAACTTTTCAAAAGTTTACTGATTATATTGAAAAAACTTCTGATAATACGCTAATAAAGGAATTTAGTAACAGAATTATTGTTATTGATGAAGCACATAATTTGAGATTAAGTGATAAAAAAGAAATAGGACAATATGAGAATATGCATAGATTTCTTCATATAGTAAAAAGTTGTAAAGTCATACTGTTGACAGGAACTCCAATGGTAGATAGACCAAATGAGATAGCTGGAATTATGAATCTTATTTTGCCATTAAATAGACAAATTCCCACTTTAGATAACTTTACAAAGAACTTTCTTATAGTCGATCAAAAAGATAAAGATTTAACTATTATGAATCCTAAATCGGTAAAAAAGTTAAAGAGTTATCTACATGGATACGTTAGTTACTTAGTGGCAATGAAAAGTGATGTTAAAAAAACATTTGTAGGAGATTTGAATATTGGAAATTTTAAACTTTATCCAATCACAATGAAACCTCAGCAACAAAAAGAATATATGAGAGCTTATTTAGAAGATCAAAAAGGAAAGACTGGAGTATATAACGAATCGATACAATCATGTTTATTTGTTTTTCCAAATGGAAGTTATGGATCGGAAGGATTTAAAGAATATATAAAATCAGAAGAACAAAAAGTATCAATATACGATAAAGATAAAAGAAAGACGAAAATGATATACAAAGCATTACCATCATTTAAAAAAATTTTTGGAGATGCTAAAACAAATGAAGAAAAACTTGAAAAGTTAAGTTATTATAGTTCAAAATATTCAGAATGTATTAAAATGTTATTAAAAGATGACGGAGAAACGCATTTTGTTTATATTAAATTAGTAGAAGGAAGTGGAGCGGTTGTATTTTCAAAATTGTTAGAGGAATTTGGATTTAAAGATACAAAAGGAGGAGAAGGACAAGGGTTAAAATATTCTATTATTACAAACGCAACAACAACCGAAAATGAAACAGTGAATATACTAAAGACTTTTAATGGAAAAGGAAATATGAATGGAAATTATATCAAGGTAATTATTGGAAGTGAAAAAATGGCAGAAGGAATTACTTTAAAAAATGTAAGAAATATCCATATTGTAACTCCAAGTTGGAATTTTAGCGAGATTGATCAAGCTATTGCTAGAGGTTATCGTTTATTTTCTCATTCTAATTTAATTGATGCCGGTATTGATGTTAATGTTAAAATATACCTATATTGCAATTTACCTAGTAACAAAAGTACAAAAGAATCAATTGATTATAAAATGTATAAAATAAGCCAATCAAAAGATATATCTATAAAATCAGTTGAGCGTGTTATTAAAGAGGCTAGCATGGATTGTGCACTTAATAGAGATAGAAATACAATAGATCCAGAATATAGTAATAAGAGAGAATGTTATTATGGAAGTTGTGATTATAAATGTGATGGTGTTGATGATATAGATTTAAACAAAGATGAAATAGATGAAACCACTTATGATATATACTATAATGATGAATACGTTGATTCTATTATAGACAGAATATTGAATATTATGAAAAATAAAAAAGTAACTTTTATAACTTTAGAAGAAATAAGAAATGAAATAAATAATATTACAGATGTAACATTAACAAAAGTTTTATTGAAAATGAAAAATTCAAATATAAACTTTTTTAATAAATTCGGAAATAGAGTTTTTATTCGTTACGATAATAATATGTTATATTTTACTTACAATTTGAAAAATAATAGTGACTTTTTAGACACTTATTATGTAAATCATTTTCCATTGCAACAAATATCAAAAATAGAAGATGAAACAAAAATGTTAAACGTTTTGCCGAATTTATTATCAAAAATAAAAAAAGAACAAGAAACTAATATAAAAATAGAATATCTAAATGAATTTTCTTTAAATATCCAAGAATTAATGTTAGAAATGTCTATTTTATCAAGTAAATTAGGAAACAAAATGACAATAGACAACAAATCATTTAGAGATTTTATTATAAATCATTTCAAGTCTTTCGTTATAACAATTGATAATTTAACAGTATCAACTTTATTAGAAAAATTTAGATGTTTACATAAATCAGAAAATGAATGGCGCGACTGTGACAAAAAAGAGACTGAAATGGTATTAAATTATTTAGACGAAAAAAATAGAGAAAAAGTAGCAGAAAGAGAAAAATGGGGTTATTATGGAATAAGAGATACCGATGGCAAATTTAAAATATCTGATATAAAATATGAACAAAAAACAAAAACAAAAATAGGAAAAAGATGCTCTAGTTGGAATATAGTAGAATTATTAAATCTTATACATAATATAAAATTTCATCCAAAAGAAGATTCTTATTATAAAAAATTAAATGGGATGTCTTCTAATAAATTATCAGAATACTACAGAGAAAATATAGACGGATTTAAAGATGTAGAAAAAGCGTTTGGAGATCGTTTTGATTCCTTTACTAAAGAAGAAAAGATAAGAATAATGTATTGGGGTAGAAGCAAAACAGAAGGATCTATGAATAAAACTATAATATGCAATGCTTTAGAAAAATGGTTTATAACAAATAATCTTTTTGAAATAGAAATAAAAGAAAAAGATAAAGTTCTAAAAGAAAAAGATAAAAAGAGTAAAGTTAAAATTGGAAAGAATAAAGTTAAAATTGGAAAGAATAAAGAAAAAGATGTAGAAGTAGAAGACGTTGAAGATAAGTTTGATAGTGATGTTGAAGAATAAAAAGAATAAAAAGAATAAAAAGAATAAAAAGAATAAAAAGAATAAAAAATATAAAATTAGAAAAATGAAAATGGATGTTAAATAAAAAAGTAAAAAATTTTCTATAAATAATAAAAATATTTTATAATAAAAGATGTCTATTTCACTTTTAGGATCTATTAACGTATGCAAAGTAAACACTGGATGGGCAGACAAAATTCAATCTGACCGTTTTGAAAATCCAAATAACATGACATGCCCATTATGGAATGGACAAGATAACTTTGGTCGTTTTGTACACCCTGACTCATTTGTAACTAAAAACGCCGGTTGCAACTCTGCTGAAGATCGCGTTGCAGTAGAAAACTTCTTAAGACCACAATACATGGAATACGTTGCTCTTGACGCTGCCGGTTTTAACGCTCCTCTATACGCAGGAGGTGGTAGCAATCAATTAGTTGAAGGATTCTCTAATGAATTCAATAACAACTTTACAACTGATGCTCAATGGACCCGTGCTTCAAATCGTGATCTATATAACATGGTTGGTAACGCTGGTTATGATTACGGAAAGAGCAATACCCCATACGATACTGGATACAGAGGAGTACAAGGAAACGGAATGGGACCAGGTTGCGGTCGCAGAAACGCCCCTGCTCGTATTCAAGAGAACTTTGCTTATACCCAACCATCAGTTCGTGAAAATTATCAATATCCAGCTCAAGATGACATGGCTGCTCAAATGCAAAATCGTCATGTTGCTAATAACAATATTCAAGCTTATAAATCACAATGCACTAAATGCAGTGGAGGTTTTTAATAAAAATTAAAGTATATTTGAAGAATAAATATTTTAATTACTTATATAAGTAATTAAAATTATAATATAAGTAATTAATATTTAGTAAAAATAATTATGGCGTCTGCGTCTACATCTTCATCTATCGCATCTTCATCTTCACAATCATCTTATTATATGGATAAGTATATTAATGATTTTGACTTTAATGATGAAAATATTATTAACAATACAACTGAACCAATCGCTTCTTATTATAGTTTAAATAGTACTCTATATAGAGCTTCTTCTAGTTCTTCTAGTTCTTCTAGTTCTTCTAGCTCTTCTAGCTCTAGTAGTCGGCATGAAAAACCAATAATAACTAAAGAAATTGCATACGACGAAAAAGAATTGGAACAAAAAATTAAATTATGGGATTCTTATAAAAAAGTAGAACAACCAAAAGGATTAAATATCAAACTTTTTCCTCATCAACTTGTATCTATTTATAATATGGAAAGCTTGGAAAAATACAGAAAAGTAAGATATAACAATAATACATTTTTTATGACTGAATTTGGAGTATTAGGAGATATTCCTGGATATGGAAAAAGCTTTTCTATTGTATCTCTTATCTTGAGAGACAAGATGGAATGGGATACAGAAAAATTATATGAAAACTTGGAACTTAGCACTATAAATTCTTCTTTAAAAATTATTCATAAAAAAACAATTAAAAGAGTAAGAGCAAACCTTCTTCTAGCATCTTCTACCTTGGTTTCTCAATGGAAAGAATACTTTAGTCATGTAGACAAAGGATTATTAAAAATTAAAGAAATATCAAATAAAAAAGATCTAGAAAAATTTGATCCCAATGAATGGGATGTCGTTATCGTATCTTCTGTCAGATACAATGAATTAATGGACAGACATCCCAATATTTCATGGAAACGTTTTATTTTTGATGAAGCCGGCTCAACTCATATTAATGCAATGAGACATATTTCAGCCGGGTTTATGTGGTTTATCAGTGCAACATACAGCCAACTTTTATTTCCAGGAGGAACAAACCAGCATTTTATGAGACATTTCTTTAGTAGAATTGGAGCAGATTACCTAAAATATATGGTTATTAAAAATGAAAACGACTTTGTAAAATACTCATTCAAAATGCCAGAAGTAAAAGAAATAAATCATGTATGTCTAAACCCAAGAATTCTCAACGTTCTATCAAGTGTAATTGATAGTGAAACAAAGACAATGATCGCAGCCGGGAATATCAAAGGTGCTATTGCACGAATTGGAGGAGGAACTACAACAGAAACAAATCTATTTGAAATCGCATCTAAAAAACAAAAAGAAAAACTACTTCAAGCACAATCATCATTAACTCTATGGAAAAATAGATCTAATTCAGATCGAGAACTAGAATTCTGGGAAAAGAAAGTAAAAGAATTAGAGAAAACAATTAACGATTTAGAACAGAAATATAAAAATATTTTGGAAGACGACTGTACCATTTGTTATTCAAATATTAAAGATCCTATTTTAAGTCCTTGTTGTCAAAATGTTTTCTGTGGAAACTGCATCATGAAATGGTTTGAAATGAACAAATCATGCCCAATGTGCAGAACTGTAATAAACGTAAAAGACCTTGTATATATCCATAAAAAAGGAGATGAGCATCTATCAAAAGATGATAATAAAGAAGAGAAAAAGGAAGAAAATCATAAAATGTCAAAACAAGATAAAGTTTATGATATTGTTTCAAAAGGTGTATTAAATGGAAGAAAATTTCTTATATTTTCAATGTACGACGAGAGTTTTTATCTTATCAGAAGAGTTCTTGATGAACACAAAATCGATTTTGTTGAACTATCAGGAACAAAAGCCACAAGAGATTCTAAAATTAAAAAGTTTAAAGAAAATAAAGTAAATGTTATCTTTTTAAACAGTAGATTTAATGGAGCCGGAATTAATCTTGAAGAAGCATCTGATATCATATTATATCACGAAATGCCTTCTTATATCAAAGATCAAGTAATTGGAAGAGCACTTCGAATTGGAAGAGAAAAAGATTTATATATCCATAACTTGATTTATTAAAATTATAAATTATATTTTATAAAATATAATTTATTCTGCGTTATTCTCATCTTTATCTGTTTTTTCGTTTTCTTTTTCATCATCATCCATATTTTGAATATTTTGAATATTTTGAATATTCTTTTTTTCGTCAATTCCTTCAATTTTTACAAAACTTAATACAACTCCTTCTGGTCTTTTATGTTCATACGAGTCTTGTAAAGCACTAATTGAAGTTTTTCCTTTATAATATTTAACATTTTCGTTTCCAAGATCTTTTTCGCACTTCTTATAATAAACAATAGCACTTTTCTTATCATAAAATACTTTTGAAAAGGGTGTCCACATACGATTAACACCACTGTCGCAACCATAAATCGTAACAACGTAAACAAAAGCCATTTTAGTCTATAACTGTATAAATACAAATAAAATAAATAAATAAAAATCAATTTTATAGGAATAAAAAAATTGATTTTATTTATTTTATAAACTTAAAAGTTAATCGTAAAATGCTTTATATTCGCGGCTACGGTGCAACTCGTCATCCTCTATTATGGATTCCTGCATCTGAATATGTTGAACAGTCACTAGAAAGTTTTATGAATACTCCTAAAAATCCAAACAATACACCAATCCATATAAGTATTGATGCAGTAGATGAAGAAAATGGAAAATTTGAGACAGAAATCTATAAAGGCCCTTTTGATGTTTATATTATGAATTGTGGAAATGATACTTATCAATTGCGCTATACTTAATTTTATACTATACAATAGTATAAAATTAATAGTTTACTTTTTGAAAATCTCTAAACAATCTTTTTTATTTTGAACTTTTTCAAATTTATCGTCTTTAAAAATATTAATCCATTTTTTTACATCTAATTCATCATAATTATTATTAATCCAATTATAGACAAACTCCGCTTTATTCTTTCGTAATTCATTATACATATTTACATCTCTATTTTCGATATCTTCGTCAATAGATATAACATGACCTTTTCTTACTAAAAAATTTCTATCTGCCAAATCAGGAACTCCTCTTATATATCTATATAAAAGCGCGTGAATATAATCTTTAATTTCTGTTTTATTTAGTTTATTTTTATAATCAAAATGTAAAGGTATTTTACTCCAATCTACAACTTCTGTTTCTGGCCATAATTTACTAGAATGAGTTTTCGTTATTATTTCGTCTTTATTAATCATTGAATCAAAAATAATAAACCAAGATGGAATATGGCGGTTGACGTTATTTCTTGCTCCTAAAGGAATTCCTTCAGGCCATCTATTTGGAATCATTTGTTTAGTAATAAATGGTATAAATGGAATATTATTTTTTTGTTTCCAATTTGTATTTTTTATTAAAATATCTATGTCTTTTCTATTTTGATACGGACCTTTTACAACAACTAATTTATCATTTTTATCTTTTGCAAAATAAACATCCATTTTAGAACTACTTGTTGTAATTTGTGTTAAAACAATAAAAGAATATTCGTCAGTTTCTAATGGAATTTCTTTTTCATCTTCTTTTTCTTTTTTAATATTTATAGGTTTATTTTCATCATACCGTTTTCCATCTTCGTAAAAACTTTTCCATTCTGGATTTACAAAATCATATTCATTTTCTACATGAGCCCCTATTAAAGCAAACTCTACAAGATCTTTGTCATGTCCTTTTTTTGTATGTCTATCGACTACATAATCATCAATTTCAATCGTTTCCATATTTCTGTTTTTTCTCCAATTTTTATCGTATTTCTCTTCTTTTATTTCATTTTCGTCTTTATCAGATGATATAATAGATAAATGAACAAGTAACGGAAACAACCAACATAAAAATCCTTCTTTCATTTTTCCAAGATGATTTTTATACCACGAAGAATAAATATTAATATCCTTAATATCCCTCATATTTTTCAATTGTTCAAAAATAAACCATACAGCATTCTTTCTACCAAATTTGTCATCTGACATATCTATCTGAAAAGCATAATAAACACATAATATATTCTTTTCTTTCAAATACTTCTTAAACAAATCGTATTTATCTTTTCCTGAATTATCATTAATTTCGTCCCATAATTTTTTTATAGATGGATATTTTGATAACATTGTTTTATTATTATATTTCTGATTAAATACAGCTCTTACATGAGAGCATACTCGAGCTTTTTTAGATTTTGTAAGAATATAAACAAGTCTTGAAATCATCTCTTCTTCTTTTAAAACATTTCTATTTTCTAACGAAACATCCTTTTCCTTAAAGATTCCATTTATTAGTTTATCAACCTCTTCTAAAATTGATACATTTTCGACATCTTCAAGATAGATAATCATCAAACGATGTAAAAAATTTGTTCGTATTGTTTCTCCTCTAGCAGGAGCTTCTTTAAATAAATCCAATTCTCCGGCAGAATATAATGCTTTGCTCAAATTTCCTCTTCTTATATATTTTTGAAGAGCGGATTTCATGATGTCAGAATCATATCCATTCCATGTTTTTTCATTTCGGTATTTATCTGAAAGTTTGTTGGATTTATTAACTTTAATATCAACGTCTTCATCAACGTCTTCATTTTTTGCATGAATATATATTAAATATGGAAATTGATCAGCTTTGTTGAGAGAAGAAAGTAAATATGTTTCATTTTCATACATATTTTCAGGAAAATTGTATAATTTAGAACCATTTTCTAAAGAAATGGTTCTTTTCATTTTTTTAACATCTATTTTTTCATATTCATCGTATTTTGGATATAAATCAGGGTATAATCTGTTCAGTTCGGACAATTGATTTTTAATAGCTTCTGTAAAAACATTTATATCATAAGAATAAGAAGTATGAAATACAAAAGGATCTTTACCGATAATTTCATTTACTAAAATAAAAGTATTAGCTTCCTTTTTTAAAGATTTTTTATATTCTTCCATTGTTCTTATCAATTCCACAAGCTTATTTGTTTTAATTAAATTCGTTATTTTTTTGTTTATTTTCAATTTTAAAAAGAATTCGCTTATTTCTTTTGAATTATCTTTTATAAAAGAAATATCCAAAACATTCTTAGATTCATCTTTATATTCTTCGTCATCGTTTATATTATAGATATTATAGATATTATAGATATAATCCGATTTTATTCCAAAAATATAGTTAAATATTTTATTTTTTGTAATATATTCTTTATTTAGAATATTTTCAAATTTACTCCAATCAACCGTATTATTCTTAATCGAAAAGTTTCCATTGAACACATTATTCATATCAAAAACGATAAAAGGCATAGGCTTATATTGTTTTTTGGGAATTAAAAATACTATTTCATAATCTAAAATTTTTATTCCTAATAACCTTTTTGCTTCTTGAATATCAATAAATTTTTTTATCTTTTCATATTTATCATAAGGTCCTTTAATTAATATCAAATTTTTATCTTTTTCAGCTACATAAGAGTTATCTGAAACTTTTGCAATATATTGCGCATAGTCATTTTCAGTTAATTTAGTTTTTAGATACTCTTCGCAATCATAATCATAATAATCATATATATTATCGTTCTTATTATTTTTATAGTATAAAAAAGCCTTCTTATATTCTGATTTTGAATAAGGCTCGTAAATATCTTCTATGTCTCTAACATTAAAACTTGATTTTAAAGAAAGTTTAATAAAAGAAACATTCTTAAGATACGATTGACGACATTGTTCATCATCAAGTTCTTTTACAATAATATTAGGAACTTTTGAATCTTTAATAAAAAATAAAATCAATGTTTGCCAACACAAATAATTATCAGATGAAGGAAGTACATCATACCAAGATTTAGCAATATCTATATATTTTATATACTCTGATTTTTCATTTACAAAAACGAAATTTATTAAATCAAAAAGTAAATATGTAGAATTTGGAAACGAATTGAAAAATGATGGTATTATATTTTCATAATTAGATATACAATGAGCGAAATATATTGCTATATCGTTTTTCTGTTCCAATGCTCCAATAAAATTCTTACATAACATTTTTAATTCTCCAACAAGATTTATGATATATTCAGGCTGACGAGAAGGAGTATAAGAGATATACTCAAGATATTGATTAAAATCTATATCTTCGAAAAAAACAAACTTTTTCTTTAATGTTATTTTTTCTTCTTCATTGAGTTTGTTAAAATTATATAAACAAAATTTATAATAAACATTATCCATAGATTTATAAGATTTACAGTACATATTTATAATATTACATATAATCACCATCTCTCTTTTACGAACATTACATGATTCTAAACTATACTTATCTATTCTATCTGTATTAATTCTATTTTGTCTTAATTGTTCTAATTCAAGAAATAAATCATTCAAATTCTCCCAAATATAAGGATTATATATATTTTTCATATAAATAACCATCAATTGATTAAATAAACACGTTCTTATATTTTCTGCTTGTTCATAGTTATACTTTGTGAAAGAAAAAAGATCTAATTCTGACGCAGAATAAACAGCCTTTTCAAAGTCAGACATAAATACATTTTTTTCTAATGTTTTTAAAAGTAATTCTGGTGCATAATTATTTAAACTTTTAAAACTTTCAACCATTTGCATTTTATTAAATTATCTATATAAATTTAATAAATAAATATATTTATTTATTCTTTCTTTTCTTCGTTTTGCATTCCCTGAAGCATTGGTCCAACCATACTCATCATTTGTCCTAAATCTGGCATTCCTCCTGCTCCTGACCCAGAACCTCCCATTCCACCAATTCCTCCCATCTTTCCCATCATCATTTGCACAGAAGACATCAACTTGCTAACATCTAAAGATCCTTCTGATAAACCTTGTTGCATTCCACTTACCAAATCTGTCATTACTCCACTTTGCATCAAAGAAGTAATAGCAGAAAGAGGGTTATTTTTATCAATCTTGTCACTTGACACTGCTGTTTCTACTTTATCAATAATATTTGATAAGAAATTTTCTTCATTAGTAGCAGTTCCATTCTTTTTTGCTTCATTAAGAAGACGACGAGCCTCGCTTGTAGGATCAATTAAACCCCAAATAGTAAGCAAATGTTGCCAAATAATTGATTTATTTTCAACAGAAGTCTGACGAAGAACAGTCGCTACATCAACATATACTTTATCGCTATATGTAATTTTAGAATCCTCAAATAAATTAGAATTTTGCTCCATCATCGCATTATGATTAACACTAAAAAACTTCTTAAAACAATCAATATGCTTATTAATTGGACCAACGTGGACAATTCCAGTTTTCTCCAAAAGTCGGTTATACAAAGCAATACTTTTATGACGTTTTCCAAACTCTGAATCTAAATCTGAAATAAAACTAGTAATTGCTTTAAATATTAAAATTGAAGTATTGTCAGCCATTTATTATTTATATTATTTATATATCTCTTAAATAAATAAATAAAATGGATGACGATGATTATAATACATTCAATACATATGATGCTTACGACGACGCTTATGAAGGACAAGATGACTATGATTATGAAGATGGAGATGATATGACTTTTGTTTCCGAATGGAATGCGAGAGAAAGAGTAGGCGGAAAAATGAGACTTACAGACGATTTTAGTTCTTCATTTGGAAAAGGTTATAGAAAAGAACTCACTCCTGACCAAATTTTTTTAAAAGGAATACAAAAAACAATCGATTCTTATGAACTTTCAATTAGCGATAAAGATTTAGATTTAATAAAAAATAAACTTGTTTTTAAAATAAATCTTATAAAATTTAAAAATCCTAGTGCTTTTATATTTTCATATATTGTATTGGATAACAAAAATAATATAAATAAAGAAAAGTTTCAAAGCATTTTTGATATGACTCAAAAACCTCCAATAAACAATTTAGGTCTAGACGCAAGTTTTATAACAAAAGAAGATATTATAAGATATGCAAGATTATTAAAAGATATAAAATAATATAATTATTATTTAAAAATATAGATTATAATATGTAATATGTAATATGTAATATGCGTAAATATATAAATACGTAAGCGTTTGTAGTACAATGGTTAGTATTACTGCCTTCCAAGCAGTTGATTCGGGTTCGATTCCCGACAAACGCATATTTATATATTTACGTACATATTACATACTACAAAAAGCGTTTGTAGTACAATGGTTAGTATGACTGCCTTCCAAGCAGTTGATTCGGGTTCGATTCCCGACAAACGCATATTTATATATTTATTTGAATTAAAAGATTCAAATAAATTTTATAATAAAAAGAATGTCTCAAATATATAATATGTACAATATTTTAACGCTACTTTATAATATATATTCTACATCACCTTCGTTCTCAACTGTATTAAAAAAAGACAGCATATCAATACCCATATCCTTTTCAATTCCTTATTATATGTCTTATAACTCTTCAAATAAAAAAGAAGAAACAAAAAATGAAATCTCAAATTTAGATCACTTTCAAATGGACAGATTACTAAAATGGATGAAACTCTTTTTTGACGAAGATTTTAATACAAACGATGTACACGATACAGACGATACAAATTATAATAAAGAAAAAGAAAAAGAAAAAGAAACTCATAAAGCCTTTAAAAAAGAACTATATAATATTTACTGTACTATAAGTAGCGATTATTCTCAATATAAACAATGGACAAAATATAATAATACTATTTATATTTTGTCTTCTTTACGCTCAAAAAATACAAAAGATTTGGCAAATAAAATAAACTCAGATGTAGAACTTTTTAACGAAGGATTAAAAATGTACTCTCTTTTGTTTAATTCACATCACTCACATAATCATTAATTTATTGAGATGCTTTACGTGGCTTAGGTTTATTTCTCATTCCCTCATCCGTCTTACTTAAAATCATATACAAATTCATAAGAACGCTTAACATTAATAGTGATATAAGAACTAAGTTTGTTGTATCCATTATTTTTATTAATACAAAACAAAAATATATTTAAATTTAAATAAAATGAATACGTCAATATTACTAATTATAATCATGTTTTTATCTTTTACTTTATTTTATGTTTTATTAAATAAGAAAATAGATTTAACTTTATCTCAAACACAAAATTCTCAAAATAAAACTTTAAAATCAACTTCTTCTCTTCCAGACCAAACCCAATCACAACCTCAGCAAACTCAAAAAACTGAAGAAAAAGTAGTCGAGAAAATAGTATATATTCCTTCAAAATCTAAACAAGGATTTATTCCAAATATACCAAATATTCCAAATATTCCAAATATTCCAAATATTCCAAATATTCCAAATATTCCAAATATACCAAATATACAACAACCTTATTACCCTCAATCTTTATTATACCCTAGAAATGTATATTTAGATTACGTATTTAATGGATATCAACCAAGTCATGGATATACATGGGATCCTTATTATGGTTGGATGGACAAATTAGGAAAAAGAAATCATAATAATTATAATAATGATAAAATTATAAATACTATAAATAACAACATAAGTGTTCCTACGTATCCTCCAAAATAATTATTATTTATATAATATATTTATTTAATAAATAATTCTAAAATGCTAAAAAGTAAAGAATCAAAATTAAATGAAAATAAAGAAAAAGATACAAAATCAAATGAAAATAAAGAAGATTCAAAATTAAATGAAAATAAAAAAAAAGATTTAAATTATGGTCTTGGAAAAATACAAAAGATTGATAAAAATTATGAAAAATGGTATAATGAAAATTATTCAAAATAAAAATGAATTTTAGTTTATTTGCAATTAACTAAAATAAAATAATGGGCTGTTTTCAATCTATTCATTGTGAAGATTTAAAAATACAAGACGACGTGAAAAAAAATGACGAAAATATCAAACAGGATCTAAAAGAAAATAATGAAAGTGATAAAGATGATAAAGATATATATAATAATTGTACTTATGAAAATACACCAGAATTTACTTTTAATGGAATGAAGAAAATGGTAAAAGTTCTTAAAGTAATCGACGGAGACACAGTAGATATCGCTTTATATCATGATGGTTTGTCAAAATCATTTAGACATAGAGTAAGACTTTATGGAATAGACACTCCTGAGAAAAGACCTCCTAAAAATGATCCAAACAGAGATAAAGAAATAGCAGCGTCAAAAAGTTCCTCAGATGCTTTGACAAATTATTTAAAAAAAAATGATAATATTGTATTGGCTCTTTTTTATAATTCCGATAAATATGGAAGGTTGATGTGCACATTTTATGATAAAACGGGAGAAAATATAAATAAATGGATGGTTTTAAATGGTTTCGCTTATGAATATTTTGGAAAAACAAAAAAGAAATATGAAGAAAGCTAAATTTATAATTTTTTATAATTTTTATAAATCTCTTTTACAGTAGGAGCATTATAAGTTTGAGTAGTTTGTCCTCCAGTTCCTCCTTCTCCTCCGCATTCCATATTAAACAATGGTGTACGGTAACAACTTTCTTTTTTATCCCATTTCATTTTTATACTTAAATGTTTTCCTTTTTTAGGATAACTTCCCATTAATATATCTTGTGGAATTTTTATTGGAAAAAAATGATCTATCAACCATTTTGCATACTTTTTATTTATAATATAGGCAACAGCGCCTGCATTATATTCTTCTGTTTCTTGCATAATAGTAATATTTTTGTTTATATTTAATACCTTTTTTTGTGATGATTTTGTTTTAGCCCAATTTCCATTCCATAAATGTAAAATAGAAAAAGTTATCTTTTCTTCTTTTAATTTATTCATTATTAAATTAATATTATCTATAAAGTTGTCATAAAGTTCTACATCATCTTCTAATATTAACGCATAATCATTACATGAATTCAACAATTTTTGCCAACAATTATAATGAGACATATTAATAGATACTTCTACTTTTGTCATATCTGCATTTTTAGACAATACATTTTCGTCTATCATTTTAGCTATTTTTTTATCAGAAAATTTCTTTCCTAAAACACATGGAGATCTACAAACTTTTACTTCGGCATCTTTTGCATATTTTAAAAGTTTATTATATCTATCTTTATGCATTTTACAATTAATAACATAAACTCCTAAATTAGATTCAAAATTATCATAACATCCTCCTCTGATATCGCAATATGGTTTTGGTTTTGTTAATATACGTTTAACACTTTTTTTCATTTTGAATTAAATTCTTTATTATTACATAAATAAAGAATTCAAAAAATCAAATGAAAAAAATGAAAAAAATAAAAAAAAATAACAATTCTGTAGCTTTTATACAGATAACTGATAAGCACACCGAAGTTTTAGGAGGGTTAATTAATATATTTAAAGATTTTTATGAAATAATCGATATTTACTATCATCCTTATGATTCTGATTTTGTACATTATTACAAAAATTTATATAAAAATAAAGTAAATATAATTTTACACGATATAAGTAAAGAAATATACATAGATAGACATGACTTGTATGTATTTGTTACAGGATTAGAGTATATAGAATTTTATAAAGATTTATCTTATATTCCTGAAGACAGAATTTTATTATTATCTCATCATTCAGATGAATACAATGAAATAAAAGGATATAATGAAAAACTTGAAATTTTTGCTATAACACCTGTTTACAAAAAAGTACCTCATTTTATGACTTTTTCTTCTATTATAAAAGCAAAGAAAAAAATATATAATCAAGATAAAATAAATATATTATTATCAGGATTTACAAACCCCCATAATAAAGATTTAGATTCTTTTCTTAAACTATTAGAATACCTTGAACAAACAAATAATAATTCTTTCTATTTTCACGTTGTTAATTATTATCCTATTAAACAACTTGAAAATTATAAAAAAATATGTAAAGTTTACGTTGATTTAAAAGCTTCAAAAATGATGAATTTATTAGAAAAATCAGATTATGTTTTAACACTTGCTAAAAAGAATAGTAGTTATCATAAGAAGCAATTGACTGGTATTATACCATTAGCTATAAGCATGGGAGTCCCTTTGGTAATAGATAAAGATTTGGCAAAAATATATGGTTTCAATAATAAAAATAGCATTATTTATAATTTTAATAATTTTATTGAAACCATTTTATCTCTTCCAAATATAGACTTGGAAGATTATCAAAAAATACAAAACGAATTATTTAAATATCGCAATAAAAATATTCTTTTAAATAAAAATAACATGTCCAAGTTATTAAAAAGTAAAAATAAAAAGGATAAACATAAGCTTAAATTAGCAGATCCATCTGCTGTAAAACTTCTTTATCACTTAATGAATGATGTTCATAAACTTCTTACACATTTTGGAATCGATTATTGGGTTGACGGAGGTTCTGTATTAGGAGTAGTGAGACATGGAGGAATAATACCATGGGACGATGATATTGATATTGGAATACTAAAAAAAGATGTAAAAAAACTTCTATCAATAGAAAAAGTTCTTAAAAAAGCTGGATTCTCAATCGTAAAAGTATGGTTTGGTTATAAAATATTTTATTCAGACAGAAAATATATAGAAGGTTTTAATTATTCATTTCCTTTTCTAGATGTTTTTGTATTTGATAAAATAGATGGAAAATATAGACTTTTTTATAAAAGAGCAAGAGATATGTGGCCAAAAGAAGCATGGGATGAAGATGAATTGTTTCCTGTAAAAGAATATAAATTTGGAGAAATAAAAGTTCTAGGTCCAGCTAAAACAAAAGATTATTTAGACAGAATGTATGGAAAAGATTGGAATAAAATAGCTTATAGACAATATGATCACGAAAAAGAAGAAGAAGTAGAGCGTATAAAAGTAAGATTAAACAAAGAAATGAGAAAACCCGCACAGCCAACAAAAGTAAAAGATAATCCAGAAGTATTAAAAGTGCTAAATGAGTCATCAAGATCTCCTATAAAGTCTTTAAGAGTCTCACGAAAGTCATCAAGATCTCCTAGAAAGTCGTCAAGATCTCCTAGAAAGTCGTCAAGATCTCCTAGAAAGTCATCAAGATCTCCTAGAAAGTCTTTAAGAGTCTCAAAAAAGTCATCACGATCTACTAGAAAAGTCTCGAAGAAGTAATATTATTTTAAAAATTACTTAAGTTTATTAGCCGAATATGCAAATCGTTTATTAAAACGATAAATTTAACCTGGCATCATAAATATAAACACTTAGATGTTTATATTTACTATATTTAAATATTACATTATATAAAATGAGCGATCCTAAAGTTAAATTATTCTCTAATGCTTCTTCTGGAAGTACTTTTGAAAATTACGACGGTGGTCTTGACTCTAAAATAGGAATTGGTCTTAAATGTACTCAAGACTCTACAACACGTCATATTTTTGACACTAAAACTGGTAATTATCAATTAACCGGAACTCTCTCCGCTGGAAATGTAAAAGTAATTTCTGCAACTGGAAGTACTATACCTATATTTGATTCTAATAATAATATTATTTCATCATCTACTCCTTCCTCTAATATTGATTATTTAGATGCAACATCTTCCATTCAAACACAATTAAATAATAAACTAAATAAATCAGGAGGAACTATGACTGGTGCGCTAAATATGGGATCTAATCCTATTACAACATCGTATGTTCCATCTTCGTCTAATGATGTTATCACTCTATCTTATTACTCCTCTAACACTCCTAACTTTTCATCTTCTATGGAAAAAAGTAAAGTCCTTATTTACGATTCTTACAATAAAGTATCTACATCCTCTATAAGTGATGTGGAATTATCCAGATTATCTGGGGTAACATCTGATATCCAAAATCAAATTGACGGGAAATTATCTAATTCAGGTGGTACTTTAACAGGTAATTTAAACATGGGAAGTAATAAAATAACTACATCACACGTTCCATCTTCGTCTAATGATGTAATTAACTTATCTTACGCCATCGCTAATTTTCATAC
>Ga0194123_10000667_pt1 | contig 62149 bp, 58 predicted proteins | sample TA2MahsurfametaG_5_FD_155479 | JGI IMG/M metagenome (GOLD analysis project Ga0194123, IMG submission 155479) | Freshwater microbial communities from Lake Tanganyika, Tanzania - TA2015023 Mahale A surface | ecosystem: Environmental > Aquatic > Freshwater > Lake | place: Tanzania: Lake Tanganyika... | reverse complement strand
GTAGCCTGTCCACTTTATTTGATAATCATCAAAAAGCCCTGATGGACCACCTAATACATAATTAAAATTAATGTCCGCCCAAGTACCCATCGACATGGGCTGTTGATCGCATCCAAAAGGAGGGGACGCATTATAACCATTCCAATATGTCCAGCAGTCATAAAGAAAAGCGTTCAATCCTGGCTGACCAGATGGTGGGTAGTTAATAAGGGCTGTCTGATAGTTAATTTGTGCAGCATTTAAATTTGTTTCTTTTGTTTGTTTATTTGTTAATGCTGTAGCAACCGTTACTGTTTGACCATCTACTGCTATTTGCGCTGCTAACTTTTCTGATAAGGCTGTTGCTTCTGCTCCTACCGCCTGATCATATGCTGTATATGAATTGTCTCTAGCAGTCTTAGCAGACACTGCGGTGTTGTATTTATTTTCTGCTACGCCAATTAACGATTGAAGTTGTGTTTTATGTTGAAGATTATTTACCTTTTTATTTAATTCTAAAATTTCTGTATAGGATTCAACTAAGGGGTCTGGGTTGCTTTTTGCGGGATCTAAGAATATTCCAAAAGCAAGTATGGTTGTAAGAATTAAACGAAATAGGTTACTTTTAACTTTCCTTTCTCCCAGTATACAGATTTTAACAATGATATTGTATCATTTTATTTAAGATATTTGGTGTTTAAATTGTCAATTATAAGACCCAGTCTTGGCCCAACGCCCCAAACTTTATGCGCTGTTTCAGTAGGTAAGAAAACAATATCTCCTGGATTTAACTCATAAGTTTCTTTCTCATCTACTTCCCATAAAGAAGTTCCAAGTATCTGCCAAAAAATGGCATCGACTGTATCTTGATGATAACCAGTAGTCCTATCGGTCATAGATATTCTTATTCCTTGCAAGTGCCAATCGCTATTACAGTTACACGGCTTACCCTCATAGTAGTCGCAGGTGCTATTGTCTATACCCTTATTTAATTTACACATGAACTCAGACACACCCTTAAAATGACTAAAGATTGATTTGCGTCCTTGAGGAGCAAACCATAATCCTGATTGAATTTCAACATTACCCCTAAAGGTACCGCCCTGATTGTTAACTCTTTCTTTTAAAACGGGGTTTGGTATTAATGACTCACTATACAAAAACTTTGCTACATTTTCCCATGTAATTTCTGAAAGATGAAATTGCTCACAAACTAACACCTTTGTATTATTTTTTGCCTCTTGCATTAAATCAAACATAATTTAATTATACCATTACAAAAGAAAAGAGTGGGATCTAATACATCCCACTCTAATCTTAAGTTTAGATTACTTAATATATCTAACCTTTGCAGTTGGATTCTTCTTATTCCACTTCTTTGCAAGTGAATTGAATGCCTTCTTAACATCTGCAAGAGCAATAGCATTTGCAGCCTTGACTAAATCTAGTTCTGCTTTAGCAGCAGCCTTTGCATCAGCAAGTGCCTTATCTGCAGCAACCCTAGCGGTTACAGTATCAGCCTTTAGAGAAACAATCTCTGCATTAGCCTTAACTAATTCTGCAGCAGCAGCAGCCCTATCAGCAGCAGCCTTTGCTAGTGCATCGGCAAGTGCTTTGTCTGAAGCAACCTTCTCAGCAGCACGAGCAGCCTTCTCTGCAGCAAGTTCTGATACTAAATCACGAACTGTAATCTCTGCAAAAGGTGCAAGCGCACGAGCAGGAAGACCAGTTACATCTGCAGTAGTTGCATCTCCAGCAGTTGTTGGAGCAAATGTAATCAGCGAACGTGTGCCAGTTGTTGGCAAAGTAACCTTAAAGGTTGCTGTTCCAAAATCTGACAATGCCGATCCAGTTGTTGCAGTTGAGGAATCTAGTGTTCCCAAAGCAGCAAATACAGTTGCAGTAAGTGACTTACCAGATACTTTGTTTCCAAATGAATCTGTTGCAGTTACTACAATGTCTTGCTTGGTGCCAGCAGAACCAGAAGCAGGGGCAGATACTGCAAGAGTATTAATCTTGCCTGCGGTTCCCTGTACATAATATGTTAATGTGGTTCCTTGGTTTGTTACAACCACGGTTCCAATTGCTGTCGTTTTAGTATATACATAAAACGTTGCAGTTGTTCCTGTGCCAGTTGCAATGGTCAGACTTGAAGAGCCTGATGCTGATGTTACTGGAGCAGCAGCAGTATGCAAAGCAGATACGATTGTGCAGTTTGTGCAGGTAGCAGAAACTGATGTTCCTGATGAAACAGTTGCAATAAAGCGTAATGCGTCTGCAGAGTCTACTGTGTTATCAGCAGGCACTGGCAATGCAGCAGGTGTAGTAATAGAGGAATTGGTTGTGTTAGCAGTTCCGTCTAGAGATACAGCGACTGTCATTACAGCAGCACTTGCAGGTGTTGCGATAAGTGTACCCATAGTCATGGCTGCAACCACGGCAAGGGAAATTTTCTTAAATGAATTCATTTTTCTCCTTTTATTATTCATTGTTATATTGTTTTAAGTCTATCCAAATAGTCTTTAATTTCTTCTATTTGACTAGGCTTATATTGTATCACGTTCTCAGGAAGTGTGTCAACCTGCTTTGGTCTATCCCTAAAAGTATGAACTTCTACTTCAGACTCTATATTTTTAGGGGTATGCGATATTGCTCCAAAAATAGCACCGCATACGGCATCAGCCAAGTCTTTGGACTTCTTTCGTGGGTGATCAACTCTATCGTTTTTCATTATTTTTAATTGGGTTAGTTCTTCAAACAAAAGTTCTATTGCTGGCATGACGAGTCTCTCTTCATATACAAGCATTGCCATATCCTCATAATGTTTTTTAGCAACAGAAACAGTATCAGTTTTCATTCCTACCTGCTTTAATTCATTTTGAATATCAAACGATTGCCAACGATCAAACGAAACCATGCCAATATCAAACCCTATCCTTCTAAGGTTTTGTATCCATTGCTTTACTTCTGAAAGGTTAACTGGTCCTTCTAACTTTGGCTCCCACCATGCTACTGCATCTACAATAACAACTGGAGCAACCTGTTCATAGTTATTAATTACTTGAATGTTTACCCATTTTTCCACATGGGCAATCGCAACTGCACACTTGTCATGTTTCTGTGCAAGGTCAGCATGGACATAATATTTTTTATTTGGATCTGGTTTAAACGACTCATCAAACCTTTTAAAGGTGTCTATTGGATTTCTAAGTGTCATGCAGGCTCTTACTTTTTCTACCTGTTTAAAAAATGCATCTGATGCAAAAGTTGGAACACATGCAAAACGCATCATAGCATCTCCAAGATCTGTCATAAAAGCAGTCTTGAAATCATCAATTTTTCTTGTTGGGTTGACTTCCCATGTGGGTCTCTTTAATGCAAATACCCCAGGATATTTATATGAAGTGATCTCATCTTCTTCCCAATAGATTTCAAATTTGTTGTCTGCCTCCGTGTCTGGTAGAAGTGGATTAATTATAAATTCATGTGTTCTTTCTATAACTTCTTTTTCTGCAATAACAGACTCATATCTTTCTGAAATAAAGTCTCCTGTATATCTTGGAAATGAAAGTAAAACAACCTTGCCTAAGTCTGGAAAACGAGAATCTACAGATCCACGGAATGCTTTGTATATGTTTTCTGCAGTCTTTCCTTGTTCATTTCCTGTACCAACCTCAGATGCAAAACCAGAAATCTCATCAAGAACTGCAAGCAAAAGATTTAGTCCTTCATGTGATTCTCTTTCTGAGTGTCCAGAATAAACTGTAATTGATTTATTAAATCCTATTGAATCTACTTTTGCTTCGTACTTACCCGCAAACCAGGGGGACTTTTCAATCTTTGTTTTAAAACCTTTAAAGAAAACATTCTTTGCCTGCTGTGCGTTGATAGCCACATTGATTAGGTCTATAGCGTCCCCAGAGGGTTTTCCGAAATATCTGGCTGGATCCTTAAGGCATAACAACTTATACACAATGTAAGCACAGGCAACAGTAGAGGTAAAATCTTTTCCACTTCCCTTGCCAAGTTGAAGGATAATTTCATTCTTAGTATATTTTTCAAAATATCTAGCACCCTCTTCTTCGCCCATGATTTGCTGTAAATCTTCTTTACGATATACCTGACTCATAGCCTGAACGATATCGTACTGAATATCAGATAATGCTGGTTGACCCAAATAGTCTGGTGACTCAACAAATGTTTTTGCGTCTACTGGAGTTTCTTCAAAATGGTTGTCAGCAAGGGCTTCAAGGAAATCATTGAACGTCGTGGACAATTGTAATCACTTCATCTCTTTTAGCAATATCGGAAAGCCTACGCATAATCTCGTCACGAACTTCTGGATGCTCTGATGCTATATCACGAAGGATTCCCATTAAAATTTCTTGTCGTCTTTCAATCTGTACCATCTCTTCTGCAAGTTCTTTATTCTCAAGCAGTCCAGCCTTTTGTAGCATGTCAATTCTTTTAGATTCTATATCCATAACTAATTTAATCGCAGCAGTTTTTGCACTAAGATTGTTTGTCATAGATGCTTCGTCAATAACTTCGTATGTGCGGGATACTAGTTTACTATAATGCGTATCGGCAGCAGCCAGTGCCTCTTTTGCACGAGCACGAATAGCATCATTTGCAGATGCCATAACCTTCCACTCATTAATAAGTGTTACTACCCTTTGTCTTGGTATAGCAAGTTGTTTTGAAATTACGGTGGGATCATTACCCTTTAGGTATTCTTCTACTACTTGATTAACCTGATCAAGATGTTTAACTAAATCATCTTCAGTTGACATTATTTAGTTCCCTTGCAATTTTTAAAAGTATTAAATATCCTATAAGGTCATCTATATCATTGTCTCCAATGTATGATCCGCCCCTAGTTATTCTTGATAACTTATCATCAATACGAACATGTAGTTGCTCTACGCTGTCAGATGTAGCAAAGATTCTTACTGGATTTAATGCAGAATCTCCATAAGATTTGTTCTTTGCAATAAGCATTTCTTTAATTTCATCACAAACCTGAGCAATTGTAAACTGTGTTTCAGAACTCATCTTCATCCTCTTCTTCCCAAGACGCTTCCCAGTCTTCCATACTTTTTGCAAATCTAATTAGGGATATGGCTGCTAATGACGACAACACACCAACCAATGCAACAATAGACAACAGTATCTTTTTCATCTCTTTGACCTCCTTAGTTTAAATTTAGCAAGGTACACATAAATAGTTTCTACGCTTACCCCACACTCCTTTGCAATTTCCTCTGGAGTCTTTTTATCCATCAAATAACGTTTACGCATAAAAGCCTCGCTTGTATATAGTTTAGCAGCCATAACTTTATTTGTCAACTCCTGGCACTTTCCAGTCTAAATCTTCTCTTTTTACTGGTGGCTTATCTTTATTAAGAACATGATGCTGATACCTATTAATTTTATCATAATTTGGATTGTATTCTGTCATTCTTAAAGAAATACCACTTCTTCTGCAATACTCTTGAGTAACCTCTAAAGGAATATTTCCATAGACTCCAGTCAGTCTTCCAGAAAAAAGCAAATTAAGTTTTAACATTGCTTTTCTTGAATGCTCCCAATGATCTTTTTTCTTGTCATCTGCCCAGGGCCTGGCGGTGTCATATCTACTTAATTTTTCTCCTGGATATTTTCTTGAAAGATGATGATATGAAAAAATTTTTGATGTTGCAAACATTCTCCAACCCCTACCCCAAGACTGTAAAGACACATAGGGCTCTTCTCCATTAAAATTCATTTCTGGGTCTAATGGAACTTCATCAATATACAATTTTTCTGCAAAGCACCATGTAAAATGTACCCAATAATTTTCATGAACATCGTCATCTTCTGGCGGTACATTTCCAATTGGAAACCAATATCCTGGAATAAAGTCTGCAACCTCTTGCTTTATTGGATCCCATCCAGTAATAGAAGGATGATAAAGGTTAGTCTTTACATGATTCTTATATTTAATAGACCAGTCATCGTTGTATTCAAAGTCTGGTGGACAAAGAGTTAAAATGGCTTTTCCAGTTTCAGATTTTGCTTTTGCTTTTGCGTATTCTTGTAAGCATGTTATATCCCAGTCTTGTTCAAATCTTGTATGACCACAAATATAAAGCACATAGTCAAAATCAACTGGTATGTTTTTTGTTGTAAGGTCTCTAGCCCAAAGGATGCCACGATACTTTGACAAATCAAATTTTCTATATAGAATCTGCTCTTCTGGTATAAAATTTAAATTAGAATAAAATTCTGGAAAGTGTTCCTCTACAATAGAAAAAAATAAATTATTTTTATTTTTTGCTTTTGAATAACAGTCTGAAACTGTTCCTTTTAAATCTGCTTCTTTATAAGATATTATTGATACCAGTATTTTCATATGCCATTCTCTTCCATATATTTTAATCTTTCCATTATTGCTTCAGTATTTGGATCAGCCAAGAATTGATTAAAAGCCTCTCTGACTACTGGACGCATTTCATCATCAACTACAGGACCACCTTCATTTTCCATAGCACTTATGTCATAATGAAATCTATTAGAATCTTCTAAAGTCCACTTATCTTGATTTTCTACATCCCATTTTCTTTCGTTAATAATCCTGTCAATGACAAAGTCTTTCTTAAGAGTAAACGAAGGCTCATAAATACGAACCCGATTGTTAGGCTGTATAGCATAGTTTCCATCATCTCTTTGAATGACATGACCACATTTGTGCTCTGCTGGACTTTCTGAATAGCCATCGTCTAAAACATTTGTATCAGGGTTATGCCAATCAAGAGTAAACAAATATGTTCCTTTGTGATGGGTTTTTGTTCTGTCAATGTAAGACATTCTTAAATTTGTTAAATTTTCAAATTTTGTTACGGATATATGATGACTAAAACAATTCCACAAAACCAAGTTATGAATATCCTGTTCTGGAACTCCAGGCTCTGTACAAAATGCGCTGATCGGCATTCTCCACCATAAGCCACCATCTTCCATCATTATATGGAATAGTGGGCTTCTACTTTTTACGCTTGCTACCCCAAAAACAACACATGGGAAATATTTATCATGGCTATCTTTTTGATTTCTTAAATAGTTTCCACGAACATAGCAATCGATTGGGGGTATGTTTGCATTTAATTCTGGCATTATTGCACCGCCTTTTCCCAATTATTTATTGCCCAATGACCAATACCTGCTGCATCTGCAACATCGTTGTCTGTTATTTTTTTATCATAAATAATACCTAATAATTTTATTGTTCTTTGTTTTCTAAAATCTCTTTCGTATGCCTTATACCATGATAATGATTTACCTGGATTTAAAGATCTAATTTGAAATTGCTCTTCTTTGGTTAGTTTTTTGTTACCTAAATATGATTGCCAAGTTATCGGAGATACTTTTCCAATAATTTTAATATTAGATAGACCTGCGCCACCTATAATTGCTCCCTGTACAAGAGCAAGATCTGCTGCAGTTTTGGGGGAATTCATAAAAACTGTATGCTCAATAACAATAGCCTCAACTAAATCATAGTAATCAAATAAGGCTTTTGTTTTCTTGTTAGCATCAATAACTTTAGCATAAATATCTTTGCCCTCAAACATTATCTTCCCGTGATCTGATAATTTTTTATACGAGTATATGGTAAATGCTAGACTATTTGTGCTGGCATCAATTGCACAAATAACATCAGGCTGACTACTTGTTTTTATCATTAGCCTTGTCCTTTATTTTTTTAATTGCTTTAGTTACTGCATCTGGATTTACAGAGCATGTATTACATATGGGGTAATCGTTATATATTGATAGTGGCATAGAACACGACTTGCAAAGTCTTACCTTGCCCTTTCTTTTTGATCTTTTAGATTGAAGATACCTTGCAGCAATTTTTTCTTTTGTTGCAAGGTCTCTACAACTAACAGAGCAGTATATTTGATATGATACTGACTGATCAAACTGTTTGTCACAAAAGTTACAGTGTCTCACTAAGAGTCTCCAGGCGAGGTAGTTTAACTACGCCTGTACCTGCAGACTCACATGCTTTTCTAATTGGGCATGACTTGCATATCTTGGAGTTGGACCTATAGTTCTTGACTGGTAAAGTTCTATCTTCCCATGCCTTTCGAACTGTCCTCATCCAATCAAATGCCTGGTCTACCCACCGACGGTAATGATCGTTTACTTCTACAGGAATCAAAAGAAGTTCATGATTGTTTTTATTTTCATAAATCATAACACCCTTTGGTCTCTTTAGAATCTTCATATATATAAGCAATTGCATTAGGTGGCCAGTCTTGGCCGTACCCGATGTTTTTCTATACTCAAATCCTTCGTTTGGCACAGTTTTAATTTCACCAAGAAGTTCTTCCCCTTGCCAATCAAGCATTACATCTCCATACCCGAAGATTGGGGGATCGCTGTGTACAATCTTAAACTCAGTAGTTTCCTCATTATCATCATTACGATAAACTTTTGCTACTCCAGAGTCTATCATTGCTGCTTGAATTCTTGCATGTGACAAAGTCCCATTAGTCATATTTGCTGCAGCATATGCATCAGCATTATCTTCAAATGTTTGACCATCAAATGCTAGGTACCAATATCTAGCACACTCTCCATTTCCATATGCAATAGTAGAAGGAGCAAAAGTCTTTTTGACTGTATGCTTTGGAACTCTTTTAATAGTATAGCCTTTGTTGATTTTTTCAGTAAGTTCAGCAACATTCATTGAATGAACTGGTTTTTCTTCTGGCTTTATCATAACCGTATGTAGTAAATTTTTTGTCATTATTTCTCGTTTCTCTTAGTATAAGTATATCAGATTATCGAATTATGTACTTTAAGGCAGAAACAAGATTGTTGATTGACTCTGCTGCCGTATAGTAAAGATTCTTCTTTCCTCTGTCTGATTTGTCAACATTGGCCATCCATGTTGCCTTTAAGGACATTTTGGCAGCAATAGCCTGTAGACGAACAATCTCTACTGTGGCTACATTTAAAGGTATATCTGGTTTCATAATAATCTTAGCAATAAAGGTAAGTGCCGTAGTCAATTCCTCATCCTGCATGTATTCTGCAATTTCGGATAAACCATTTACCATATCTATTGTTGTCTGTTGTTGTTCCATTATTCCTCCATTAGTTCTTCTAGTATGCTCATTTCAATTATAGCAAGTCTTACCTTTGCATTACCCTCGCCTATTACGACTACTATGGCTGGATCTTTTCCATTTCTTATAGCATCTGTAGTAGCCTTAGCCCAGATTTCTTTATTTAAAGTAAAAGATTTTTCAACCTCTTTAAAATCTAGAACGAAATTATTCCAAGACGCATCGCCTTTCTGAGTATTGCGCCCAGAGTTTTTATGCTGTCTTGCGCCTATTCTTTTGCTTTCACTTTTCTCTGTCATTTTTTCTCTTCTTTGTTTTATATCCAACCTTAAACAAATGACATTCAGACAAGTGTTTATCTGAACACATCCAAGATGCCATTCCTGTATCTAAATAAACTCTTACTGTTTTTACTTCTTGCTTACAAGTCTTACAAGGAAATTTTCCTTCGTAAACACTATAGTTAGCCATTTAGTTTATTCTTGATAAATTCTTGCAAGTCAAGATCCTCTCTTACACGATTAACAAATGCTTCTTTACCCTGGACCTTTGTGCCATCTGGCAAAAGATACCATGCTCCTGTACGCTCTACAATTCCGTTTAACTCTGCTGTAGTAACTAAATCTCCAATAGTATCTAGCCCGAGATTGTCTCCTCTGAAATAAAAATCATATTCTCCAGATTGGAAGCCTGGAGATGTTTTTGAAAATTGCAATTCCCATTTCACAGTTCTACCAATCTTTTCTTCAATTAACTTATCCCCTACTTTAATTTTTCCTTTAATCGCTTGATTGTCTGACTCGGAACTAAACAACTTAATAATGCAAGAAGAATAAAACTTAGTAGCCTGACCACCAGAAGGCTGCTGGCTAGTATACATAGCATTAATGTTATTACGAGACTGGCTAATAAGGACAAGCAAAGTAGGCTTAACTTTATTGTTAGCATAATTAAGCATTTTCCATGCGTTACTAAAGTCACGAGATTCTGCTCCAATCTGCTTTGTATTTTCCAAAGGCTTCATTTCATCAGTGTCCTTTTCAAAATAAATTGCAGGAAGCAATGATGTAATAGAGTCTACCACGATTAAATCAACACCCGCATTCATAAGTGCTACACCAACATCGACCATATCACTAATAGTTCTAGCCTGTGAGTAGATCAATTTTTCTGGATCTACCCCCATTTTACGAGCCCAGTCTTCTGAATAAGACATTTCAGAATCAATCCATGCACACAACCTACCCTCTGCCTGTGCTAAAGCAATCATTTGAAGGCACATAGAGGACTTTGCAGAGGACTTTGATCCCCAGATAAGAACCTGCCTGCCGTAAGGCAAACCACCACCCAATGCTCTGTTTAGACCATAACTTGATGTTGGCTGATACTCATAGTTGACACCTACGCCACTACCTAATCTTTTTCTTAACCTAGGGTCTAACTGTGCTAACGCTTCTTCTATACTAACTGACATTTACATCCTCCAATATCACTGTTCCGTCTTTGGTCTTGCCAAATTCAAATTTATATGCATTGCCTTCTTTAACATGCATATACGCTTTTGCAAAAGATGTAGGAAATACTGTTATTGAATGAAGATCTCTCTTGGTATCTGCTAGGGTAAGTGAAGCCATTCTTTTTCCATTCTTGGTTGTTCTAGGTTTAAATGATATAACAAACATTTCATTATCTTTATATGGCAACATTCTGTAATTTAAAAACTTAACCAATGCTGCACCAGAATTTTTTATTTCATCAGCAGGAACTGCAGACACAATCCTGTTATTATCACAAAGGACCAAATAAGAACGACCTGTCTCAATAGTCGTATTTTCATCATCAAATACACCGACAGACCCAGTTTTGTCCAAAATTTCAACTCTAGACCACCCTTTCCCTCTCTTAATTGATTTTACCATACCCAGAAAAATATAGCAACCCTTATCATCAAAATCTACTATATCTTGAATAAAAGCATAATAGTGAGAGGGAATGGTAATATTAAACTCTGGAAGGTTTAAATACTCATAAAGGTTTTCTTTAATTGTTTTATCATCCCTTGGGTTATCTGGAAATGTTGCAGCACCAATAGCCTTTAGTGCTTGAAGTGCCCTGCTGTTTACACCATTTCCCTTAGTAAATGTGAACGCTTCAAGTTCTGCATAAGACTTAAAAGGTCGTGCCTGTATATATCGTTCTGCAATCTTATCAGATATAAATTTGATTGCCGTGAGTCCGAACCGAATACCCTTACCCTCAATTTTAAAATCAATATCCGAATCATTAATATGAGGTAGTTTAACGACAATGCCCATTCTTTTCGCTTCAATAAGATATTCAGTTCTCGCATCTTTATCTCCTTCATTTTTAAGCACTGAGTACATAAACTCAAGTGGGTAATAATACTTTAACCATGCAGTCCAATACGATAGTGTTGAATATGCTACTGCGTGTGACTTGTTAAATGAGTACCCTGCGTGAGCCTCAAAGTCATGCCACAGATCACGAGCAGCATTTGGAGCAATAAATCTAGATGCTCCTTCTACGAACCTCTCTTTAAACTGATCAAATTCTTTAGCATCTTTTTTCTTTCCAATAATCTTTCTAACTTTATCTGCTTCCGACATGGACATACCGCCAAGGTGTACGCATGCTTGCATAACCTGTTCCTGGTAAAGAATACAGCCATATGTGTCCTCCGTAAACTCTTTTAATACTTGGTGGGTATATCCAATATTTTGACGACCATGCTTGCGTTCAATATAATCTTTCCCAATTGTATTCATTGCACCTGGGCGAACAAGAGCATTTGATGCTGCAAGTTCGGCAAGATTTTTTACACCCATTTTAATAAGAAGATTAGTATATGGCGCTGCTTCACATTGAAACACACCCTTTGTGTGTCCATCAGAAAGCATTTGATAAACATTGGTATCGTCCATTTTTATTTTAAGAAGGTCTATCTTTTTGCCATTTCTATCTTTAATAATATCAATAGTATCTTTTAAGACAGACAATGTTTTAAGGCCTAGTGCGTCAATTTTAATAAGGCCAATTTTTTCAGCCTCTTCCATGTCAATACCAACCACTGGAATACGATCATCAGATCCAGCAGAAGAGCGAGTCTCTAGTGGTGCATATCTAAAGATTGGATCTTTGCTAGTAACCACACCAGCAGCATGGATGCCAGTGCCCCTAATACGACCTCGAAGTTGTTCTCCATATATTTCCACTTCTGGATACTTTTCACGGAACTCTAGTGTTGATTTTGATGTACAGTAGTCATCCCAAGAATCAACAGTTTTTAATACTTTGTTTACATCTGACAGAGGTATATTTAAAACTCTAGCAACATCTCTTACTATTCCTTTTCCAGTAAATTGTAAAAATGTAGCAATAGAAGCAACATGCCTATATTGTCTGACAAGATAATCTTTTACTTCTTCACGACGAGTATCTTGAATATCTGTATCAATATCAGGAAAGTCATTACGCTCTGGATTAATAAATCGGAAAAACAAAAGATTATGTTCTATTGGATCAATGTCAGTAATTCCTAGGGCATAGCAAACCAAAGATCCAGCAGAAGATCCTCGACCTGGACCAACTAGAATGTCTTCTTTCTTTGCCCAGTTAATCATATTGCTAACAACCAAAAAGTATGGAGCGAATTTTTTTTCACGAATAATCAATAACTCTTCTTCAAGTCTTTGTTCATATATATCGTTTCCAAGCCAGTTGCTATTTAATCTCTTTTCTTCTAAACCTGCAAATGCTAAATCTGCCAACTCTTGATCTGGATTTCTATATTGTACTGGCAAAAGGTTTAAGCCTTCTTGTATATCGTAATCCTCTATCATGTTTGCCAATTCTATTGTGTTTGAGTATATGTCTTCCCTATCTATACCCTGAGACTCCATGGCTGACTTCATTTCTTCATAAGACAACAAATGTATATCAAACTTGTTAAATGTTACTTCTCTGTCTTTGCCATATAATAAATCTAGTCTGTCCATCATACATGAACACTTTGCTGACTTTGCATAAGAAACATCTTTGGAAACCTTTGCGTGAGCATTCATGATAAGTTTAAACTCTTGAATCTCTTTTTGTCCTGGATGTGAATGATGACAATCTGGAGTCACGATAGCCTTAATATTAAACTCGTCTGCCAAATCAAGAAGATATTTGTTTATGTGTGCTTGGTTGTGTGGCATTACCTCAATATAATAATCACTGCCAAATTGATCCTTAAACCATGTTATGTACTTCTTAGCAAGGGCAAACTCTTCTTCTTCTAATGCTTTTACTAAAACGCTACTTGGACATGCAGATGAAACTATAATACCTTCTTTGTATTTTTCTAATACCTTAAAATCAAATCTAGGCTTTTTAAAAAAACCATCTGTCCATGCTAATTCGCTAATCTTGTTTAGATTTTCTAAACCTATTTTATTCTTGGCTAGAAGGATAATATGGTTATAAACAAGATCTTGCTGACCCTGCCTTTCAGACTTATCTCTTTTATCAGATATGTCTGCACACATGTATCCTTCTAGACCAAGAATTGGCTTAATGCCCTTTGCTTTTGCAACTCGATACAGTTCTCTATGCCCAGATAATGTTCCGTGATCCGTGATAGCCAATGCTGGCATACCAAGTTCAACTGCTCGGTCTACTAATTCTTCTGGAGTAGCAATCCCATCAAAAAGACTAAAATGGGTATGGACATGTAAGCCTACGTAGTTCATCTTACCAATCAGTATTGGTAGACGATGTTACGGATGGACTGTCAAAGCCTAGGTAGAACGCTTCTTGTTCCGCATATGGAATCTTTTTTAGTGCTGACTCCAACGGATAAGGCTCGATATCTTTCCAATCGAATGGCTCCTTATCTGGTGCTGATGGAATTAGTGTGTAATTGGTTTCAGTTCCCTGTCCATTACGCTTTAATTTCCACACTACATTTGAGATGCTTCCTGTTTCAAGAGCATACTCACGAATTGTGTTAAATGATGATTGTTTACTGATACCCATTGACCAGATAGCAACGTATGGTGCTTCGATACCGTCGTCTACTAAGACGTTACAATAAAAACGAAGACGGCCACGCCATCCAGCCTTTGGATCTTTGCGATGCATTTCTTCTGCCCAGTCACGGCCTTCTGATTCCATAGTGTCTACAGCCTTGCGCTTATAGTCTTTTGGATTAACATGTTCCTTAACAACAAGTGCTAGGCCACGCTTTTCGCTATAATTTGCAGAATCCTCATCTAGTTCTTCGATGAAGCGAATCTTTACAGATTGTCCATCTGCAAGTTTTAGCCACTTTACCTTTGGTCCATCATTTTCATATTTTGGTCTGTCGAGCAGGGCATTAATGTTTTTGATTCCCTTTACAATGCTCATATATTTCTCCTTTGTGTTTGTATTAGTTTAGCATAGACTCTATGCTTTTGTCAAACGAAAATCCTAAACTTTTAATCTCTTCGTCTGGCATATCGCCTATGTCTTTATATTGTTTGTTTATTTTAATAACAGAAACACGAGAGCCAAGCCTTTCAACTATCCTGTCTTTCATGTTTCCTCCTGCTTCATCATTATCTGCAACAACAAAAATGTTGTTAAAATATTTTTGAAGCAATTCTATTTGTTTGTTCGATACATTCGCTCCCAATGTTGCGATTGCAGGAATTCCTAGTTGGTCTAGTCTTATAGCATCAAAAGAAGACTCAACTATATATACCTTATCAGACTTCTTTACACGATGCAAATTAAAAAGGGTTTTGCTTTTTGGTAGTCCTGGTGTATTCTTAAAATCTTTTCCTTCAACAGATCTTCCAACAAATCCTAACAATATTCCGTCTGGGCTATGAACTGGAACTGTAACCATGTCTTGCTTTTCTGAATACCCCAAAGAGAACTTGCTACAAGAATTTTGTGTTATTTTACGATATGCAAAATAGTTTTTAGGCCTATCTAAAGAAATAAGATTATTATGTAAGCGTTTAATTATTAACTCATCAAACGGCTTATATTTTTCTTTCTCAACCAATGCACGATCAATTTCTACTGCAAGATTGCTAACCTTCTCTTTGCTTTTTATAAATCTTGCTGCCTCAAAATATGTTCTGCCAGAAGTGTGCATTACTAATTCTATAAGATCTGCAGATTTTTGACAAGAAAAACAAAAGAACATTCCGCTATTTTTTTGTACTTCTCCTGCTGGCGTTCTGTGATTATTATGAAACGGACAAAATATTATAAAGTCAGCATCTAGTTCAGACTCTATGTTTATGCCCGACCCCGCAAGGACTCGCTTGACCTGTTCTGCGGTATAGGAATTGGATTGGTTCCATCTACCCCTGCTATCCATTCGCTCTTCCTTTTCCCTGCGTAAACTCCGTGTATAGATAATTCAAATTCAAAAAACCCTTTTATCTCATTATACCTTATTGTAAAGTCTGGGTCAATATCAAATCTTGGTACATACCCACACAACCTCATTTCTGAGACCAACAATCTTATATATTCAATTTTTAATCTTCCTAAAAGAGCCTCATCCTGAATAACGCCATCAATAAAAAACTTCCTTAAAGGCTTATGGTGATAGAAATCTGGCGGGATGTTCTCCTTATTTTTTGACATACCATATTATACCTGCTTATCTTCAAAGTCTTTATACCTATAGTATCCCTTGTCAAAATCACACTGTACTAGAAAATCACCCATAAACCCATTTCGGTTCTTTCTAAAAGCACACTCAATAACATCACTATTGGCACCACGACCTAGGGCCAGCACCCAGTCAGCGTCATATGCAATCTGCCTTGACCATGCTGTTTGACCAAGCGTTGGGACAGCCTCTAGTTTGGTCACATCGTCTGGGGTAGCAGAAGAAATAGCGATAATGGGAACTTCTTCTGCAATGGCCATTAGTTTAAGTTCACGAGATAGGTTTTTCATGCGTACCGTCTCATTTTCAGATTTTTGGTTTGGAGACATTAGTTGTAGGTAGTCAACAATAACGAAGTCTGGCTTATACTGATCTATCTTTCCACGAAGCACAGATGGGTTAATTTCTCCACCCTGATCGTTTGAAACAATGTGGAACTCTGGCTTGCCTTGTAGATTTTTACTATGCCAATCTTTTAGCATCTCTAGTTCAATTTCTCCATTGCTAAGTTTTCTATGAGACCAACGGCCCTCGCCCATAATTGTAAATACACGATTGCGAACTTCTGCCTCGCTCATTTCAAGGCTTATGATTAGTGGGCTACGACCCTGTTTCCAAGCCTGTACGGCGAAATAGAGAGCCAACCACGACTTTCCTATACCTGGATATGCAAGGAACACTCCCAACTGCCCTGGCATGATTCCAGAAGGTAAATAGTTATCAAACCCTGGAAGCCCAGTCTTAATCCCAATATATCCCAGTTCCTTCTGCTTCTTTACATTTTCAAAATATGCAATGGCAGACTCTAAGTCTGTTACATCAATATCTCTAATAGCAGCAGTATTCTTTTTTAACTCTGATGTCTGAGTAATTAAATTTTCTAACGCTTTACCGCCCTCGCCCTGCTGTACATCAGTAGCAGCAGACCTAAGAATATCTTTTAGACTATCCCTTAAGTATTCACCTTGCAGTTCTTCAAGGTGGTGCCTTGTTGCTCCAACGCCTGGAACTGGATCAAAGTCTCTAAACTTTTCTCTAACTAGGTCACTTGGTGGCAAGGAAGAATTATTTTCAAAATACAGTCTTATGAAATTCCAAATATCTCCGTGTGTTTTTAAGAGGTTTTCTACATTAGCCTGTAAGAGAACATGTATCTGCTTGTCTTGCAGCACTGCAGAAATTAATTTAGATTCTACATCGTTCATCGTGAAACCCTATACAATATTACCACCTGCAGCATAAATACAATTAATGCGCTAATAGTCCTAATTAATCCCATCTTATGGTTGTGTTTATCGCACCATCTTTCTAAGCGGTCTCTTTGTTCCATGACCTCCCCCATCTAACCCTAAGCCAAGTTCTCTCATGTATATAATATAAAATAAAATTAATAACATTTGACACAATTGTAAACGATACAGTAAAGGCAATATCCCTAGTGTAATACCAAGCAAGCACAAAGGTGCTAATGATTGCTATGATTCTCCATGTCAAGGCCTTGGTCAATGACCTTGCTTTTGTACTATTCACTCAGCCACTCCCTTGCTTTTTGTCTGCGTTGTGCTCGCTCTTCTCTGTCTTTGTTTATTTCATTTTTACTATCCAACAATGCCTGAGCCTTGTAGGCAAAAATATTCCACGATGGACTAGTAGAAATTTCAAAATAAAAATCTAGCAACTCATAACATACCGAGATTCCATACGACTCAACTAGTGCATCTGCAGCCCACTGCTCTACATTAAGATTGAGAGATGGCTTCTGCTCATATCGTTGAGTGTGCAATTTACTATAACGACTAAGCAAAGCCATGCGGTCTTTGCGTTCTGCCATTATTTTGCTTCGGCTTCGGTCTGTGCTTCTAAAATCTTTGCTGTAAGTTTATCTTCAACAAACTTGTAAACACGCTCAAATGCTTGATCTGTATTTTCTCCGTCTCGCTTTGAGTCTGTTACCCCAAGGTCTAGCCTTAGTGATTGAAAATTTCCTAGATTTAATGTGTATCCAAGCGTTACAGATACCTTTGTTGCTTCATTTCCCATTCTTATACCCTTCGCTAAATAGACTCACCCCATACAGGAATAAATCGCCCATCTTCTGTTTTCGTATATGTAAGTATACCATCGCCCATTCTTCTTGTCAACTCTTGCTTACTGGGCGTAATATCATTTGTTATTAGTCCATCTTTTCTTGGTCTGCCAATATGGTATGTAGCCAGTATATCACGAATCTCTTTTACTTGCGATTCTGAATAATATGATCTAACTCTGAAACCTCTCTCTCCACCCTTTTGAGAACCTTTTGGAAATGGAATAATTCCTCTTCTCATAAGAGATGGCATATATTTTTTATGACGATTAACTAAATTAGCAGTCTCTCCAACCGTGTATGCTCGCTCTTTATTTTTTTTAAAATCATTAATTAAACAACTTTCGATCCTGTCTTTATTAATATTATAAACAGACATTATTCCATTAGATTTATTTAAATGATGAATTCTTACAAGGTCACCATTTAAAAAACAAACCTTTTTGTTCCCTGATATTACAGGGAGGACATTGTAACCTTCGCTCTGAATTGTTCCCTTTTTAACAGCCACATGCCCTCCTGTGAATTACTAGGCGGATGAAAAAATGTTCTCGACCCGCAAGACATACAATATATTTCAAGATTGTTTATTTGTGAAAATGATCTATCAATAAACATTCTTCCTTTGCATCTTTTACAAAAAATCATTAGTTGGGGATTCCTACTATCAATAAATTAATCCCGACAGTAGTATCTCCACCAACATTAAATTTTACAGTACCCTCAATTTTTGAATTTGAAATGCTTAATAGCGTAACCGTAACATCCTTTCCAGCATCAGTATTTCCAATGTTAATTGGCGTTGCCGTAACAATTGGAGGAAACTTAAACTCGCTAGGAAGGCTATAAGAAAAAGGCTGGATAGATCCTGCAGTCTGTGATGAACCAGAAGTAACTTGAACAAATCCACCAATAATTCTTGCTTCAGAAGTTTTTACACTTTGCTTTCCTGAGTTCTTTGTATCTACTGTGACATACTTGTATGTTGATGTTGATGCCTGGGTAGAAAGATCATTAAGAGCCTTAACTATCTGATAGATATATGTTACGTCTAAAGGCTGCCCTCTTTCGGGTACAGGTAAAATTGCCATAATATAATTATACCAGACTGACTATTCCAGAGTCATAGATTTTTAAGTCAGGATTTATTGCTGGATTAGTTGATGATGCTTGAACTACTACACGGACAGAAGATGTTCCTGTTTTTAAAAATGAATAGTTTGAAGACCCAGTTGATGCCACAAAGGTTGGTGCTGCAGAATCAAATCCTACAAAAACATCATATATTATTTGTGCTGAAATTTCTCCAGCAGACCAGTTAACCATAACTGTGTTACCAAGGATATTTATATCCCCTGCACCCAACAGCACTTCTCCAGATTCAGCAACGAATATTTGAGAGTATGCGGACTTTCTATTTTTGTCTTCTGATATTATTCTAAACCTTAAAACTACAGAGTTTTTTTCTGTTACTTTTCCAAGTGAATCTCTTTTAATTACAACATTTTTTATTCCCTTGTCTGGAGTTTTATTCATGGCTAAACATCCAAAACAAATCTGAACTCTATGTAATTTGTTGTATTGGCTGACTTAATTATTGGTCGTGAATTTACATTTTTAATTATAGAATATCCTGTCAAACCATATAACGAATTAGTAGATGTTGTGTTTTCAATTCTTAAGGCATCTAAACAAACATAAAATAAATCTGACGGTGATCCTGCCTTAGTTACACATGCATAAATTTTTGCAACAGAAACGCTTGCCCAATCAAATCTTAAACTTTTATCTAGTTCTTGAAATTTTTTTGCTACTACAACATATCTATTATTTTGAAAGTTGTGTTTATATTCAGAAATTCCTTGATCATAATTAATATTATCAATATCTACTACAAATTTTGCATACTGAATACTTGCGTTTGGTCCAGGATGAGAAAACTCCAAAAGTATTTTTACATTGTCTGGTACTGTATTTGAATTGGCAACTTTATTTACAATAGAAAACGCCAACCTTAATTCATCAAGTGGGCCGTTTTTAGTAAAGTCTGTTGAGGTTTTATCTAAGATTATATAATCTGATAGTGTTAATGGTACCATGCCCCCTTGAGTATTATATGAAAGGGAGGAAGAGTCTCCTCTCATTACAACTATATTATTTAAAAACCTACATCTTTCATTTCTTCCAACTCTATCTTGTTGTGTAAAAATTCTATTGTCAGCGTTTGTAGAAAAAACCTTTTGTGTCTTAGCAATTGTTCCATTATTGTTTTGTCCATCAAGTGGGGTATAGTCTACAGGTATTTCTACTGGAGACTCCCCATCAATGCTATAGCGCCAATTGTCTGTATCGGCAAAAGAGTATACGACTCTACTATCAAATGACCCAGCAACGGGGTTCGATCCTGCAGAAAATATTCCAACCTCAGTAATTTCATATCTTTCTTCTGTTGGCAATTCTGCTGTTAAGACTACTTTAGATAATCCATTTTCATTTACAAATCCCCTGGAAATAATTGGAGATCTAAACATTTCAAAATCTAAAGACTCTTTATCTTTTAATGCTGTTAACTCTGCAGGGGAAAATACATGGTCAGAAACAACTGGCTTGGCTCCACATCCTATGGCAATATGAGAAGCATAGGACGGTGTCTGCCCCACAAGATACTTTGCTAAAAGATTTTTACCTATATTGGTTATCATTGGCTACTCCCGTAGTATATTGTATCATCAAAAATGTTTCCAGCAGTCAATATTTCTACCTCAACCTGCTCATTTTCTTTCATGTTTATTAGATTAATTACAAGGTCTCCAGTAATCGGATCTATATATATAGATTTACAGTTTGGAGTTTTTGTCCATTTCTTTTTGTCAGTTTCGCTTGGGTTACCTGTTGGGGGTGAAATATCATACCCTGTGCCACATATAGGCAATCTATCTAAAATAGATAGTGACAAAGATTTAAAAAAAGAGTCAGATGATTGAAGCCTTAAGATATTGTTTGGGTTATACTGCAAGTAAAGATCTGTTAAATTTTTTATTGGAGCATAAACAACTTTCTGACCATTTACTAAGTCATGTCTCGATATTGTTGCCAGTTCGTATCCGCCTATATCCTCAAAGATTAGGTCTGTCATTATTTCAATTGACATTACTTCATTATTTGATAATATCAGGTCTGGCGTTGCAATTTTTACAGAGTCGTCTTTTTTATTTTGAGAAGGCTTTGGAATTGCTGCAACAGCATCAAGATATTTTGGATCTACTGACCGTATTGGACTAGACACTAAACCACCTCACTTAAAAACAATGTCATTGATGGCCCATCTGAACTTCTTGAAAATTCAATATTATAAACTACAAACCTGTTATCTGGATTTGATGCCATGCTTATATTGTTTTCTTTATAGTCTACACTAACAATATCACCAAGTTGAATTGTTGGAATTGCAAATATTTGAACTCCAATAGACCTTCTGGGCTTTGTAATCTTTTCAACCAACCATTTCATAAGACTTGAAGCCTCGTCTTGTGATTGTACATACAGGGTGTCTATTGCAAAATCTTTTTTGCCATATGTCATTCTGCTAAGTTTAATGTCTTGATAATCTTGTTTAAATTTGTAGGGGTTTGATATCAGTTTGTCTGCAATAAATTTAGGATTTGAAACAAGGCTATTTTTATTAAAATATTCATCAACAGTAAGGTTATTATTAGATTCCTGAGTAAAAGCAATTCCTTGAATTCTTAAATAATTTCCACTGGTTTCATCTAGTGACAGCGGGGCATCGGTTGTATTAAAAATTAAAAACTCTGCTCCATAAGATCCTGCTCTAAAACCAGATACTGCATAACCTTTCATTTTATTAAATGTTGGAGATATTTTTGCACTAAGTGCTGGGTATGCTTTGTCATACTTAAAATTAAATACTGCAGCCTCTCTCATTATACTTCCAAATTCTTCAAAGTAAATATTATACTTTGGTGGCTCTGAAGATCCAATTCCAGTCAGGTAAGTGTTTTGTATTAGACCGCTAATAGAGTATTTCCTAAATGATTCATTTGCATCTATTTCAGAATCCCCAAAAACAGAGTTTACTGGAGCCCCCAAACTAAATGATGTATTTTGAGAATAGTTATTGCAAAGAGCATATACATTTTCAAACATGGCCCTAGAAGAGCCTCTTGTAAATAATGCGATATCTGAATATGCTGGCAACGGATCTACATCGTCTACAGTTTTTATCATTGTTCCATTTAGGAATAAATAGAATCGTCTTGTTGTTCCTATGTCTTCATATTCTACTGCTAAATCATATACCGTCGGATTTTCCTCTGCAAAACTTCTTGACTGTCCAGTAAATTTTCCATCATCAACGGTGATTTGACCTATGCCATCCCATAATTTAATTGGAATAGCCTTTCCGTTTTCAGATTTTATCTTATAAAAAAATACATTGCTAACGCCCTGTTGTTGTGTTTCTGATAACTTGCCAAGCCCTAACGCTGCTATTTCAAAATAATATCCAACATTTGTTGTGGGATTTAGCATTACAGATATACCTGCAGATCCTCCAGATATGTTAATATTTTTATCTGGAGTAGAACCCTGAACAACGAAATATGTTGACGATCCATTTGAGGTTTGACCTATATCTTGATTGTTTTCTATCTTTCCAATAATCCTTAATCTGGTTCCAAAATGTTTATATTTTTTATTTTCTAAAGATTTATGAACATATGATATAAAATCTCTAGGCTTTTCTTTTGTTGTAAAGTTTGGTCCAGTTATTGACAGCGCAGAAGATTGAATTGATCCAGGTTGCTGTTGGGTTTGAGTAGTTATTTCACCAGTCAATGTTGTAGAAAGAAAGTTTTTGATAAGCCCAGTTCTTGAAGATGTTCTGCTTATTGCATCAGAGAATGTCCCAGTGTTTGTATTTTTGCCTGCCGATAATGTTGTTGTTGATGGTATTGGGGTTTTGTTATCAAATAAGTATTCAGACGACATGTAACATCCCTTAACATTGTCATCTGACTTCCAGTAATCAGAAATACCAGCAGAATGTGCAACAACAGTTGTTCCAAACTGACCACGACCATGCTTTGCAACTGGACCATTTTGTAATTTTACTATTCCGCCCTGCTCAAAATAATTTGGCTCTGAATAAATTCTAACTAATCCAGTTGGGTATATTTTTCCATTAAATGGTAGTTTTGCAAAATAGTACTGGTATTCCTCAATAGAAGTTATCCAAACGTTTCCAAACCCAGTAACATTATGTTGAACGGCATCATATTTAATAATTTCTCCCTGTGAATAAAAATATCCGTTATATCTGGCAATCCAAAATACTGCCTCTCCTAAACTAAATGTGTTATTGATAACTATGTTATTTTTAACAATTGGAACATCTGCAGATAAATCTGCGTTTAGCGGAATCGCTGTAAGTAAATAAGAAGACTGTGTTCCAATTTCATTATTTAAAGACTTTGTGTTTTCTGTTCCAGAAACTTCCCACAACAATACTGGCTTATAAACATAATACCTTTCTTCGTCTAAAAGGTTTGCCTGCCTTATTGACCCGATAGATCTTTGAATGTGCCTTGGTGTATAGTTAATTACTCCATCATTATAAACAGCGTTTGATTGTCCAGCAATAGATATTATGTTTGCAAGTTTTGTATTTGCCAATGTTTTATTTTCTATTCTTTCTTCTTGAAATAAATCATTTGTTCCTTTTAGTTGAAAAGTTGTTGGTCTTTGATTTTTATTTGGCATTATATAGTTTTTGCTCATCATTACAAAATTATTATATTCATCAAAAAACATTGCCGTTTGTGTTGATACCGCTAAATCTTCTAGCACCTCTGCAACGCTTTTGTCTGGGCCAACAAAGAAATATGGGATTATAATTTCTTTTTCTTCTTGAACTCTTTTAAAGGTATAGTTAGAAAATCCTATATAGTCGAGCAACAAAGACACTGCAGAACTAACAGAAACTTCTGTCATTAATATCTGTGGTGCTGTAATTGATTCTAAATGCCAATATAAATCTCTAAGAGATATAAAAATTGTTTTATTCATTATATCTGCTTTTGGAAATGAATCTGAGTATAATGTTTTTATTGGAACCCAGTAGTCCCATCCGTTAACATCAACTATGACTTCATAAAACTTAAACTGTATATGCCTGTCTATATACTTGCTGACTATGCTTAAATTATTATTTTCATTAAAGGCTTGGTCATAATCAAATATGTTTATTGATCCATTTGAAGCAACAAGTTGACCTACTGGCAAACCACTAACTCCAAGATCAGAAGCGCTTTTATTTATTGAATAGTCTAAAGTTTTATCTGATATGTTCATTACAAGTCTTGGAGATATTTCTATTAAATCAAATGTAGAATCTTTAACATTCATAGTTTCTACAACAACCCTAATTCCAGTGATGTACTCAAACTCCCTGTAATATAATTTTCCATCCAGTGGTTTAATAAATGAATCTGGAGCAGTTGCATCTACAACAAAATTAGTCAGCCTATCAACAGTTTCGTCTTGAACATACCAACCATATTTTGGTGTTATTATTGTATAGTCTTCCCCATTCCAAATATAATATTTTCCAATATCGTTTTCATTTTCTTTAATTAAATATGCATATCCAATAACAGATATGTCTGGAAGCAATAGTTCTGTGCTATATGTTTCGGCAAAAACAAAATTTGGTCTCCACTCTTCTGGAACTATTAATCCGTAAGCAATTTCAACATACCCATCACTTTTAATAATTTTAGACCCGTCTCTTCTTGTTTTTGAAGGATCAAAAGATATAAGGTCTTGCCAATTGTTATCTTTTAAAACTTGAATTTTCCATTTGTTAGGAGTTTTTTGATTTAATTCTCCAAAGAATGGATCAGCAAATGATCCCGTTGAAGATGAAAACGGTCCTAAGTTTTCTGTCCCCGTATGAGTTTGCATTTTAATAACAATTCTATTTGTAGGAATTTTTTGTTTATAAACAACAAATGGACAAGCATCTTCAATGTCATACTGAGATCCTCTTACCTTAGAAGCAACGCCATACTCTTGTCCACCCTCGGTTCTGTAAGATGTCCAGTACTTGAATATGTCATTTTTATCTGGCATATAGTATCTTGGTCTATCTGCCATAAACAAATTGGGGTGGTGAAGTTTTCCATTTTCAAAAAATACTGCTTTATTAATTCCAGACCTAGGCCTAAACTGACTAAAACAATCTTCTAAAGAGTAAAGAGTTTGTAATTTTTCTTTTTTAGTTAAAAAAATTGTTGGAACATCATTGTTGTCAAATGAACCATCTACTGTAATGTCAGCGTCTGTTGCACCTGTATAGAAATTCCCAGCATCATTTATATCAAAACTTGTAGGCAAAGAAGAATATACTGTTGATGTATCTGTTGGTCTGTATCTATAATTACCAATATGCTTTATGTTGGTTGGTATGTTCATGTTCCATTCTGCAGTAACAACTGATTTGTTTCTAACAGTAGGAGATGTCTCCAAAAATGTCTGCAAGTCTTTATCTTCAAACATTATACTTCTTCCAGTGTTACTGAAACATTCCAGTAGTCAAATTTAGTTCCTCGTTTTTCAACTGAAAACGAAAAATCACTAATGAACATTTCAATTAATTGATTATATTGCTGAAGGTGATCATATGGCTCTAATGTTCCTTTAAATATTCCTTTTCTATCATATGTAAGAAATACCCAGAAAGAACCTTTATGTGAATCATACCATTCTTGCATGTCTGCTCCGCCTGCACCGCCGTCTGTAGTGTATGCTTTATGTGGAGACAACCCAGTAGCGGGATCAAAGTTTGGGAAATTTTCATGTGACCTAGACGGAATCATATCCCAACTAGTGCTTATCGTAGTCTTATCTGAAATGTGATATGATCTCATTCGACCATTAATCATTCGCTCCCGTTTTTCAATTCTCTCATTTTTAAAATCAATTGGCTGTCTATTATCATCAGTTAAAAATAAAAACTGATCAAGCAAGGATTCATCCTCAACATTTTCTGGGTTGACTCCTATTTCGTATCCATATGGTATATATAAGCCGTCTTGAAGAGTGCCAGAGTTCTCGGACCAAAGCATACCGCTTGGCCTGTTGTATTTTTTACGACCCTGTGCATAAATTACCCTAGGGTCTAAATCATCTTCTGCCACTTATAGCCACCCCCCTAATTCTTCTGTCATCAACCCTCTTAATGGTTGCCATTACAGCCTGTGCAATATCATTAGGGTTTGCATCAGTTTTAGCATTAACAGTTAATGTGTATGTATTATTATACACTGAACCACCAGACAATTCTCCACTATTTATTTTTCTCATAGTGTCTAGTCCATATGAATCAACGGCATACTTGCTCATAATAAATTCTCCTGGAGTTAGCATTGCTGGAACAGTGTCTGTGCCTTTAGCAAATCCACCGTTCAAGAAATAAGGAATTAGTCCTCCCATAGGTCTGTAATAAGGAATTAGTCCTCCCATAGGTCTGTAAAGTGGCTTTATCATTCCGCCCTTACTCTTAAATGCAAATCTACCTGGACTAAACTTCGCATAACTTGCTGCTTTATTTGCTGCATCAATTGCGGCTTGTGCTGCTGCGTCAGCGATTTCTTTTTGTTTGTGTTGAGCAAATAGATTTTGGTTTCTTATCCTTTGATCATATTCTGCAATTTGTCTTGCAAGAGATGCTGCGCCAATTGCACCACTTTCCTGTGCTGCCAAAGCGCTTGGCTTCATTTGAGAAATAGCATATATACGAGCCTCTTCAGGAGTTTTTGGAATAAACGGTTCGTCTTTTTTGCCTTCTTCTTTAGGCTTATCAACACAATTTCCATTAACAAGTACTTTGCCTTCTGGACATACTTTAGGGTCAGGGCCAGGACCAGGGCCAGGGCCAGGGCCAGGACCAGGGCCAGGTGGAACAAGTAGAGCAGGAATGATTGCATCTGTGTTTACTTTTTGATTTCTATATGCATTTATTAATGAGTTTACGATATTAAGAGCATCCTGCATTTCTTTTACAAACTGGGCAGCACTTACTCTTGCAAGATCAACATTGTTTTTAATTCTTTCCCATTGATTTCTTGTTTGCCCTAATACTGTGATTCCCTCAATTGCTTTTTCTAAAGCAAGTTCATTTAGTCTAAGAGTTTCTCTATTTGGTTCAAGACTCTTTGTTTCAATCTCATAAATTTCATCTTGAATTCTTTTAATTTCTTTTTCAATTTCAATTCTGCTTTTACCATCTTTTGATCTTAATTGTCCAAGTTCAAACTGTCTTGCATTTTCTAGCGCATCCTTTTGTTTAGTTACCACATCGGCTGCAGACTGTGTCCGTAGATCTTGAGCAGCACGAGCAGCAGCAGCAATATCTCCAGATGTCAGGGCTTCTGCAAGTGTTAGTTGTCCTTTTTGCTGTTGCGATATTGCAGCATTTGCTTTTTCAACTTCATCAAGAGCCTTTAGTCTTTCATCATATTTCTCATTAACTTTGTTTTCTTGGTCCTCAATTTCTTTTAGACCAACCTCTTGTATTCTAATCTGCTCTTGCTTTATGGCAATTAGTTCTTCGGCTTTTTTAATTTCTTCTTTTAGTGGCTTATTTGCATCTTCAAAATTTAATCTTAGTTTGGTTTCTTCCACATCAAAAGCATCCATAGCATTTCCAAAGCCTTTGCTAAATATTTCCTCCATCCCGTCAATAGTTAACTGCTTAATCTTTAATTCAGTCTTTGCAGAGTCTAGCGCTGCTTGTAATAATGCGTGAAATGCTTCTTCATCGATTCCAGGGGTAATTAACATATTTACAAGTTCTGGATTATTTAAAAGTGCATCAATAACATCAGACTGAGAAGCATTAGCCTTACTTGCAATCCCTGCAATATTGGCTGTAATATTTTTTAATAGTGTTGCTCTATTCTCTAATTCTTTGGTTTTATTAATAGCAGCCTCATTTGCAGCATATGCTTTTGCTGCTTTAGTTGCCTTCTTCCATGACTTTACTATTTTCTCTATTTGTTCATCAGATAGTTTTTTATTTGCAATTCCTGCTGCAAAGGTAGCATCTGCAACTGCTTCTAGCGCAACAGAACCTTCTACTCCCGCTGCCTGCAGTCTTTTAAGGGCTGTAGTCTGATCTCCTATTTGCCTTGCCATTTTTTGTTGATTACTGACAAAATCTCCAAGCGCAACAGATTGAAGAGCATCTCCAATACTCTTTGCACCATCTTTAATCTTACTAATATTACCCTTTGCATCAAACTCAAACAACTTACCCTTTTTTGTTTCATATTCTTTAGGATCCATACCAACTATGAGTTCAATTAGGTCTTCTCCTGCTCCTAGTTTTCTCATGTCATTTTCAATACCGCTGAAAACCCCAATAGTTTTCTTTCCACCAAACAGTTTATTTAAAGATTTAAATGACGCATCAAAACCTTCTGTAACCTTGATTTGGTTTTTACGAACATCTCTTAATTTCTTAAGAAGATCGTCTAGAGGAGAGGCCTTTACTTTTGAGCCATCTCCAGGAGTTGATCCGCCTGTTGTTGGTTTTGTATCATCTTTAGATGCTTCTGTAACTTGGAAATTTTTAGCAGTAACAAAATCAGCAAATGATTTTCCTTTGTTTGCTCCGCCTTCCTCGTTTACCCAATTTTTATACTGCTCTTGTAAGGCTGCATCGCCTTCCATAGAAAAAAGAACTTTCATATTTTGCAAATAAACCTTTTGTTGTTCTGGTGGCAAACTATCAAAATATTCTTGATCGGCACGGAGCGCTGCCATCTCATCTTCTCCAAGTACCTTAGTTGCAATGTCTAATGTGACCTTGCCCTTAAGAGCATCAATTTTGGCAAGATCTTTCTGTAATGCTTCACGAGCATCTTCGTTTGTGTTATAGTAATTTAATAAAACATCTTGTTCTACAACCTGACCAGATTGAGCAATTTTTTGAAATAATTCAAGTTCTTTTGCTGCGCCTTTTGGTTTCTTTGCAGAAATGCGAGCAACAAACTCCGCAGACTGTTTTTTATCCTTAAACATTCCAACAATACCCATTGTCTGGTTTGCAAATTTTCCACCAAATTTTGTAATAATTTGAACAACCTTCTCAATAGATTCCTTATCTTTGCCAAATGTTTCAAATATTTCAATCATTTGCATAGGATCTATTTGTCCACTACCCATTTCCATTTTTAGAGTATACTTCATTTCATCTGAAATTTTTGCATCATCGATTTGAGTCTTTGCCAATGGTGCAACATCTTCTAGTGCTGTTCCCTTATATTGTTTTGTTATTGCCTTGTTTGCACCAGTCATTAATGCTTTTCTAGTTGCGCCCTCTGATTCTTTAAAATTCTTTTGAATGTCTTTTACAAGTGTAGAATTTTCCTCAAGCAATCTAACTCTATCCTTGGCATAATTTCTTGAGAGTTCATCCATTTTGTTCTGATCTCCCTTAGCCCTAGCAATATCCATTTGTTTTAGATACTCTAACTCTACAGAATCTTGCATTTCTTGTTGTTGCTGAAGAGCAATTTTTTGCATAGCAACACTTGCTCCAGATGCCTGACCTATTCTTTTTTGTCTATCTTTTCTTCCATACAGATTTCCTGCAAAAGAGCCAATTCCAGTACCAACAACGGCTCCGATTTTTGTTCCAAGTGCTGCACCTGCAACCGTACCCGCTCCAGGAATAACAGATCCTATAAGCGCTCCAAGTCCTCCTCCAGCAATGGCTCCTCCAAGGGCTCCTGCTCCAGCCCCTGCTAATGTGTATCCGCCAGCAACACCTATATCTTTAAGGCCTCTCATACTCGCAAAAGATCCTGCCTCTTTTGCTTTATCTGTAGCGAGATTCATCTTATCTCTTGTATCTGTAAGAAGTTTTACTCTAATACCTATTGGATCTTTTAATAAATTTTCTCCGTTTGGACCAAGCAATGCTATTAAATCTGCATTTACTTTAATGCCAAATGAATAATCTCCAAGTTCTTGTGCAAGATTTGCCACAATGCTTCGTGCCTGTGCTGGGGTAAGTGCTCCAGATGCAACTGCAGTTGCCATTTGATTTGCAACTTGGCCTTGTGCCATATCTTTGCCACCCAACTTCATGCTTTGTGAAACATTTTTTAGCATGGCTTTACCTTGTTCTCCAGCCATGAATGATTGACCAAATGTTGTTTTTCCAGTTTGAATCTGAAAAGGAGAAAACCTTTCTTTTCTTTTTCTATCCATAATCTCACCAGCAGACACAGTGTTTGCAAATTTTGATAAACCTCTTATTGCTTGAGATCCAGAACCTAATGCTTCTGTAAGTTCTATTGCAGCATCCTGTGCCCTATCAAACTGTATTTTTTGATATGCGTATGCGGCTACTACTAGACCTACACCAACAGCAAGCGCTGCAAATTTGTTTTGAAGCATTGGCAAAATCATAGCAAGACCCATTAAAGGCATCATTATTTTTTGTGAAATTTCTCCGACTTTGCCTGGCGCCATTGACCCTATCATGGCCAAACCTGCTACTCCCATAGCAGCACCGCCCATGCCCATGCCTCCTCTAGGCTTTGGATTATTTGGGTCATCAGGCTTTGCTTTTGCTGCTTGTCTTGCTTTAAAAGATTCTAAAATTTTTGATGAGGTAGACTTCAACTTTGATTTAACTCCCGCTGCACCCATCCCCTGTTTAATAGTTTGTGTCATATTATCAGTTACAACTTTTTGTGTAACTGCAACATCTTTAGCAATAACATTTAATTGTTTGCCAGATTTTTTTAATGAACCTATTTTTCGTCTTAAGGATTTTTGTTCTGCATCTATTGGACCATCACCATAAAGAGCAGTTCTAGATGCTGCTGCTTTTGCTTGAGAATTTGCTTTATCGATTGCAGTTTTTACATCTTGAGAGGAAAGTGGAGCGTCTCCTTTTCCAAGAATTCTTACACCCCTTGGTCCCTGTCTAACTGATGGCGCTATTGATGCTGGGGCAATTCTTGAATCTGCTGGTCCTCCAGTAGACTTAAACTTTCTATTATTTGGCTCTGATTTTATTTCTTTAACTTTACCGTCTTTATCTTCAATAACTTCATCAGGCTTTACTAAAATAGAACTGTGCTTTTGATGTAGTGATTTCCAGTCTACCTTTAATCCTTCTCTAAGTCTGTCGAGCATAGCAACATATTGTGATTTTAGGGGATTATCTGCAGACATCTTTGCAACATATGACTCTGCATTATTTAATTGCCTTTGAATTTCTGCTTTCATTTGACGATCATATTCGGCTGGAGTCAAATTTAGAGCAATATCTTTTGTTGCATTTGCAAACCAATTTGGAGAATTCTTTGCCTGCTTCCCTGGAACACCCTTTAGATTTTCTTCTGCCATTTCAACCAAAGATGGCATTTTAGTTTCTAATGCAGCAACACCTGACGCTTTACTTAATACTCCAGCACGACCAACATCTGTTAGGGCATTGCCACCAAGATTACCCATCTTAAGATCTTTGTCGCCACGAAGATTTGCTGCTACTAGTTGTCTAAAGTATTGTTCTTGTGTAAATGACTTAGACATTAATTCAGCATACTTGGGATCATACTTAGATTCTAAAACAATAATTTTTCTCTTACCTTGTGGATCTGTAGGATCAATCATTGTTGCTATTTTTTGTTTTGGAACATCTAGACCTTGAACTTTTCTAGCAAAATCTGTTGCTTCTTTTTCTGCAAGAGCGTTTAATTCGCTCATCATAGGCTTTACAAAAACCCTTTGACCGTTTGGTTTTTCAAAAACTCCACCAATTTCTCTTACATCAAAACTTCTTCCTGTAGTTTTTGATACTTGTTTTCCAAAATTTGTAGGCTTCTTTTGTCCAGTTTTTGTTTTTGCTGCTTCATCTGCTATAGACTTTAAGGTTGCCTCTTGACTTCTTGCTTTTTCCATATTCTCTTGAATTAGTTCTGGTGCTGTTACTGCCCCACCACTTGTAGGCTTTTGACTTATAACTGGAGTTGTTCCTGCTCCAAGTCGATTCATATTTACAACAGTGCCATCATTAAGAGTAACTGTAGAAGATTTTGTTACAACCTTGTCAGTTCTTCCTTCCCCCGTTCCAAAACCCTCTTTGATATCAAAATCTTTTATAAAACCTTTATCTTTTGCATTTTGAAGTATTCTTCTGCTCTCTTCTGGAGCACTTCCAAGACCCTTACCCATGTTAAATCTTGAGTCAGTTTGATAAAGTTGCTTTGCTTTTTGATACGCTTTGTCTTCAGGGTTTATATATTTTGGAACCTGAGTTTTAAAAATATCATCTACTATTCTGTCATTTATATATGGGCTAGTGCTTAACTTAAATGAGTCTAGGAATGCTTTATCTAAGGCTGCAGCCTGTGTTGCATTCATTCCAGATGGTTTCCATTTTTCTGGACCTCTTCTTTCCCACTCATCTATAAATTCTTGAACTGGAACACCAGTAGTAAGGCTTGGCATTGCTTTGTTCATCCACTCAGGGAAGTCAAACACTAGGCCGTGCTTAGTTGTTGTAGTAGTAGGTATACCTTGAGATTTAAATATTTGTTCCATAGCAAGAAGTTTATTTTTTTGATCTTGCGTCATATATGGATTATTTTTTATAATATCTTGTATTGCTTTTGGAGTGCTCTTTCCTCCAACATGTGTCTTGTTTGTTACATTGTTATCTTTTTTAATTTCAGGGGTTCCATTGTTAAACCCTGGAATTGTTCCGCCTGCAACCATGTGCCTAATGAATGGTTTGTTTGCTGGATCCTGTGCTGGTCCTGCTGGAATAACTGCCTCTCCAGGAGAAGCAAGAATTGGAACAATATCTCCTGCACCCTTTGGTCCTGGAATGCTCGTAATACCAGTAGAATACTTTTTGCTTTGTGGCATTCTGCCTTTACCAACTGGGCCAACAAATCCTAATTGAGAAGCAATTGCATTTTTATATGCTGCTGCTAACGCATTTACTGCTGCAGTCTCAGATGTAAATGTTTGTCTTAGTTTTTGATGAACCTGATCAAGAGATGCTGCTACGGCAGATGCTTCAAGTTGTTGCTGAGTTAAATAGTCTGTCTGATTTCCAAGTATCTGTGTTGATGCTCCAGTCCTATTAAATGCAGACTTTAAGGTTGTAAATAACTTAATTATATTAGCAAGACCATTCATTAATAGACCAAATGACATTAGTGCTACTGGCCCAATTGCACCAAGAGCAACAGTCATTATTGTCAAAAACTTTTTACTTCCATCTCCCAAGTTATTAAATTTTTCTAAAATTTTTCCAACAAACTCAACTACAGGGGTAAGTGCTTTTAAGAACTGCTCTCCAACTGGTGCAAGAGTTACCTTTAAATCTTCTATCGATTTCTTAAATTTATAAGTTGTTGACTCTTCTATTCTTGCCAATTCTCGCTCTGAAAGAATTGCAAGTTCTTCTGTAGTTGCTTTTGTTAGTGTTAAAACACGACTTGCCTGATTGCCTTCTCTTACAACATTTTGAAACAGAGTTGATAATCTTGAAAACTGAAACTTACCAAACAACTGTTCAATTGCACGAGCACGATTAAGAGGATCTAAGGTATCTAGGGCATGTGCAAAACTTACTACTGTTGCTGCTACATCTCCCTGATTTGCCTCAACAATTCCCTTAATGTTGATGCCCATCTCGCCAAGCATTTTGGCTGCTTTATCAGATGGATTAATCAATGATGCTAAACCAGACTTAAGTGCGTTGGCACCTTCTGATGCATTGATACCGCCTTCTTTCATGGCAGTTAGGAAGAACGCTAAGTCTTCTACATCTCCACCAAGTTGCTGTACAACTGGTCCTGCTTTAGGAATAGCGATAGTTAAATCTTCAATAGATACAACGGTTTGGTTTTCAACTGCGTTAAGGAAGTCAATCTTTTTTGCTAAATCTTCTGCTGCTACACCAAACGCATTAGTTACAGATATTGTTGTTTCCAGGGCTTGCTCTTGCTCAACACCACCAAGAACAGCAAGTCTTGTTGCTTGGGAAACCTGTGCTGTAAGGTCTGCACCCATCTTGCCCATCGCTGCAGCGTTTGCTGCCATTTCCATGGTTTTTTCTACTGCAACTCCATATTTGGTATATTCCTTGGCAAGTAGTTGAATGTTTTTAACCATTTCATTTGTTTCTTCTTGAGTGGTAAACATTTCACCATAAACACGCTTAAATCTAATTGTTTGCTCTTCAAGTTTCATGAAAGTTTTTGCAGCGACAGACCCAAGAAGCATAAGCGGAACTGTGAAACCAACCATCAACTGACGGCCAGCCCATTGAGTATTCTTACCAAAGTTTAGAAGATTTGTTGATCCCTGTCTTAGTAATTGATTTAAAAGTTGTTGGCGCTGTGCTGCTATTTGTGTCTGGGTTGCTAGATTTTTCATGTCCAGCGTAAGCGGTCTTACCGCAATGGCCTGAAGTGCTCCATTGGCACCACGACCCATTTTTATATATTGAGTCTGTATGTCTTTTACACGCTCTCGTGCAACTTTATTTATTGTTTCAAATTCAGACTTAAAAAGCCTACCAAAAGTTTTAGTGGCTGCCCCAGTATATCTAAAATATTCTCTGGAGGATAGTTTATTCTTTTCTAAAGCATTAGTAAAGTGCTCTGTGCTTGTAGCAACCGTTCTCATAGTTGCTTGGAACTTGCCAGTAGCATTTATACTGTTCATCAAGTTTTGTGCTTGATTTGCTGCTACCGCTGACGCTGCTGCGCCAGACTTTGCCATCTGTGTATGGAAGGCCGATATTTGACGCTGTAGCAGTTTTAGACTTGCTAAAGCATCTGACGTATCAATATTTACATGAATATTGGATTGAACATCAGCCATCCACTAACACCTCTTTATTTAATTATTTACAAGATTGCCAAGTAACGCTGCATCCTGAAGTCTAATTCCAGATGCCTCTTCAACGATCTTATATACTGTAGGAAGATCTATATTTTCTTCTAGGGCTTCCTTGTCTTCCGCCAATTCTGGCTTGTATTGCTGCATTGCGATTTGTACACACTCTATAAGCAAAGTCATGGACTTTTCATTATCTTCTGCGACCTTGGCAATATCTTCAAACTTTTTCATAAACGGACGAAGTAGCGAGATCTTTAGTGGTCTTACCTTGATCTTTGTTCCATCAATGAGAGTTACTGTTTTTTCTTCTGTGGCAGTTGCCATTTATTCCTCCTTATAAGGTTAAAGTTAATTATACCATAGCGGAGCGTTATTTTTGGTTATTCAATAACCTCGTAATCAAGGCCAAAGCCGATTCCAAATCCAGCCTTTTCTGCATTTTTACCCTGTAGAGCAAGGATATCATTTCCATTTTCTGCCTTGCCTTTACTAAACACTCTAGCCTTCATATCTTCCCAAGCATTGCTATTACCTGAATTTTTATCAAGATCAACACCCTGCATTGCAGCAGCAAACTTTTTGTCGTTATAGTCTAAATCTCTTTTAACTTTAATAGTTGTCGTTAGTTCTGGCATTGACAAAGACTCTTCAAGTTCTTCATAGTCTTTCCAAATACCTATAAGAAAAGCCTCTGCTTCTAGTTTGGCCAAGTCCAACGTCTCCCATGAAGACCCACTATCTACTGCTTGAGACTTTACTGTGTCTTCTGATTTTTGATTAATTTTAATACCTGCTGCAATATCTATAACTTGATAAATTGTTGGCAAATCTAAATTGTCCTCAAGGTCTTCAATTGTTTTTATTTGTGGCGCATATTGTTTCATTGCTATAAGAGCACAAACTACCAGAACAGATATTGATTCATCATCTGTTTTGGTCGACTTTATTGTTTCAAATTTTCTTAAAAATTCTCTTAAATATTTTATTTTAAGTGGGGCAGCCTCAATGACTGTTCCATCAATAAAAGAGAAATTTCTTTTTTCATATACGCTTGTTGCCATTATATAAGTATACCAAATGGAAAAGCCCAGACTTTCAAGGGTCTGGGCTAGTCCTATTAAGTTGTATTATAGAGTACGATCTACGATTTTACCGTATGATGCGTCATCGTTTGGAAGGAGACGGAACGAAACTTCAAACATTGAAGCCTCATCACGCTTTGCTGATACTGTTACGCTCTCAATTGAGAGTGCACGGTATGCAACATAAATTCTTTCCTTTGGATCTGCAGCGGAACCAGATCCTGGTCCTACTGCAACAAGGCCACGCTCTAGTGGAACGTCACCAATATCGCCTGCTGACATTTTTAATGTCTTTAGGGGTCCATCAGTTACCTTGTCTGTATCATCTGCTGCAATTGCAACTAGAAGATTTTCTAATGTTGCCTCTGCAAATGATGTGTTTAGATTAACTGTCATACCTTGCTTGAATAGACGAGCAACGTCGAGAAGTTGATCTACTGCCACCTCACCGAAATCTGGTTGGAATGCTAGTTCCAAACCGTTCGATGTGTATCCTACGTTTGTGAAATCATCATCGCTTGACAATGTTTCTTTGTAGGATCCTGAGACTGGAGTCATTGCTGGAAGATCTGCCACTGCTTGTACGTCAGTGATTTTTCCATTTGCGTCCAATCCAATTGGACCATCATACGTAAAAAGTGCTGCTGCACCTACGATAATGTTACTACTTGAACCACGGCTGTATGCCATATATTCTCACCTCTTTCATTTTATTAAAAGGGGGTTTGTTTCCTCGCCTTAATTATACTACCCTTTTATTAGGAATTTAATGGGTGCCAATCGTAGTCAATTATTATCTTATTCCCCGCATAGGTACGGGCCGTGCCAAAGTCTACTATATCTCTGGTTTCTTCTAGTTGATAAATCTTGAAGTTATGAAAGAAACATGGCTTGGATTCTGCCCATAGGGTTGGGTTGGCTGCTGCCCACTCATTGAGGTCTTTTGCTGAGTCATCTCCCGCATCAAGAAGATCGCTCACCTGTTGCTGAGTTATGACCATATTTTTTTGTGCATCATTTCCTACAGAATAAAAATAGTATAGCAGTTGCTCACATTTAATATATGGGAAAGGGGTTCTTCTCATTTTGAACATTCTATCGTATACACCAAAAACTCCATTACTGTCTGGGAATGTCTCCGTAAGCGCATCTATTTGTGTTGGCAATGTTGGGAAAAAATATGTTGTTCCAATTAACTCTGATCCTCCAATAGAGTCGTCAGGATTAAAGCCTGGATCTATTTTTGCTGCCAAGTAAGCATTTATAATTGTAGGTGGATGATGAATTACTGCTGTCATTTAATACCAACTCCTGCATTAGCAATCCAGCGATAGCCAGTAGACAAACCTTTTGATTTACCTATTCGCTTTCCTGCTGCCATGTCTTTCTTATAAACTATTGGATTCTCAAGATATCTAGCAATACCACTTACTCGTAAAAATGCTTGAGAAAAATATCTATTAAAGAACATATCAAATACCTTTTCAAACCCACCCTGTACTTCTGTTCCTCCAGGATTATCTACCCTTACTTCATTTTTTGTAAACACCGTTTCTCCATTATCTTCAAACGCTAACGCCTGTGCAACTCTTGGTCTAATTGTAACAGGAATCCCCTCTTCCATAATTCTAGCCTTGTCATAAAATGGAGTTCTTGATCCATTCTTTATTGAAGTAGATTGACGAAACGACGACCTAAATGACAAACCAAGGTTGCTCGTTGTATAGGATATGTCATATAGCCTTGCGCTAGGGCTACCTGTTTGATTCCATTCATACACATGATGTAGCATATCTGGATTAACTCTAGCGTTAGAGTCTATAAACTCTTTCATTAGTTCTACAGTTTCTAGTCCTACTGTTTTTAAGAATATGGTTTTGCCTCTTTTTATACCCTCCAAAAACCCCACAGAATAGTCAACTATGTTACTCATGTCTTTTTTAAATTGTGCAGAATTAAATACGGCTCTCATACATCACCCGTCTGATTTTCTGACCTTCTTATAATTAATTTAAAAGACTCTACTGTTCCAAACGGCCCAACAAATGGCTCATATGTAGCAATCTCAAATAGAGTTCCCTTTCCTGATCTTGGACCAGAAGTCTCTAAGTAGATAAGATTTCCTTCTTGATCCTTTATGTCTGTTATAAGAATGTTGGTTAATGAGTTTTTATTATCTCTTAAGGACAACCTTAAATCTGACTTTGCTCTTCCAACCAATATAGCATTTTGTGTTATATTTACATTTGGCTTAAGTTCTTCTTTAAATGCTGAACCGCCTGCTGAAAAACTGCATGCAAATATTCTATCTAAAACCCATTGTTTTTTAATTGCTCCAAAATCACCCTGCTCAACAATTGGATGATATAAAGATGCTTGCATTGGAAACATGAAGTCTGGAGTTTCGCATATTGTCATTACAACACCCCAAGTTTTTTAATAGACTTTGTATACTTTGAAAGTATCTTGTCTACAAGTATGTTTCCTGTTCCTTCGAATAAACTTTTGTCAAATTGAATTCTGTATTGATCTGTGTTGTATGAAGAAATAAATCTCTTGTAATAATCTAACTTTCCACAATCTATGTCGTGTATTAGCATTTCTGTTGCTCTAACAATATCTGATGGAACAGATGTGTGTCCGTATTCAACTGTTATTCTGTAGTCCCAAGTTTTTCCAAAACCTCTATATATAAATTGTGGATCAAGCGAGTCTGACGATGCTGCTGGAAGAACTAGTGGGGCTGACTCTGCACGATTAATATTGTCTGTTGACTTTTCAACAATTGCTGTTTTGTCAGATGTTACTTCGTATTCTCTGTCTGTTACCAATTTGTTATTTTCATATACTGTTAAAACCTTTTTTACATCATCCCAGATAGGCAAGTAGTCTGATCCAGTTCCTGTAAAATTCAAAACTTTTTTCTTATAATAAAATCCTTCTCCAACTATTGAATCAATAATTGCTCTTGCTAATTCTTCATTGTCTGCATAGGAAGAAATGTCTGAGGCTGTATCTCCCTTTGTAGTTGGGTCTACATATGGCCTAACTATTTCGTATGTAGTATCAGAAACAACATCTTCATCAATAATAATCTCTACTCTATATTCAGAGTCGTATGTTCCAGGAAGGTTTATTGTTACTATGTCTCCCGTTGAAAGTTCTTGAAATTCAAGAGTAGATACAGAAAGATCCGCCATGTCAGTTATCAAAACAGTTACATCTTCATCTACAATAGACGAAGGAATTTTATAAGTAACTGGAATGTCTGCGTATGGCGGAACTCTCAATATCTCCATACTTAATTACCAAAAGCCTTTTTTAATTCTTCTGGTGTTGCAATTCTAACATGTGGACGAGTTAACCATTTATCTGCTTGCTCTTTTGTTACAATGTTGTAACCTTTAGATACAGACCCTGCCTCTTCCCAACGAACATTCTTTGTTGAGTAGATTGCTACCTTATCTTCGCTTTGATGTTCTGGCTTAATTGTTTTCTTTGGACCATCTGCTGCCATTGATCCAATAGCGCCTGTTTCTGTAAATCCTAGCGCTTGAACTGGTTCTGCAACTGGCTCTACAACAGGTTCTGGTGCTACTACAACAGGCTGTACAACTGGCTCTGCTGGTGTTTCAACAACTACTGGCTCTTGTGCATCCTCTGTTACGAATGGCTTATTGTATTCATTATTTTCCATGATATCCTCCTTATTTGTATTATATCACTAAAGTATTAAGGGGGACAGGAGAGTGAACTCCCGCCCCCCATTAAAGGTTACTGTTACAGATTATGCATCTGCAGCAGCGTCAGCGTATGCAATTGCATCCTCTTCTTCCCATTGAAGTCCGAAGCGAACGAATACTGTGTATTCAATTGTATCTTTCTTCGCTACGTACTCACGGTTTACAGTAATATCTCTTTGGAATCCCCATACACGGTTGGCAGGGAATGTCAAATCAATATAACCTTCTGGATAGTAAGGAACTTCCTGAACTTCGATTCCGAGAACACGAGTTGTACGTGCTCCGCCGAAGGTCTGTCCGATACCATCAAGATAGTTCTGACGGTTTGCTTGAGTGCTTCCTGGAACTTGTCCAGCAAACGCTTCAGCAACAGCATCAGCGAGTGTACCGTTATTCTTAACGATACCGCCGAATGCATCTGTACCTGCATAGAACTTAAGATTGTTCTTAAGTGCACGGTACTTACGTGGCATTGCATTGATGATGCCTTGCATGACGCTAGGTGTCCAAGCATTATCTGCTACGGTCACTACTGCCTCGTGTGCATCTCCGTTTGTCTTTACCTTATTGATAAAGCCTGGCATGATTGACAAGAATGCTCCTGTTGCACCATCACCATTGATAGCGAGATCTTCGATATCATTTGCGAATGCGTTGGTCATTAAGCGTACCAAGTGATCTTCTAGAGCATCACCCTCGACACCATCTTCCAAAGATTCTGAAGTTACTTCCCAATCAAGACGAATCTTCTTGGTAGTAAGTTCAACCTTAGAGAAGGTTGCGCCAGTGTTTGTGTAGTTACCAATTGCCTGTGCTGCTGCACGAATTACACGCTCACCTACGTTAATCTTCTCAAGTTCCATGGAGTTAGCCTTCATTGTTACACGACGGCCATCCTTTGCTAACACTGTAGCGTCCCAAACATAGTCGATAAAACGACGAGCCTGCTCGGGGCGCAAAATTCCAGAAGCCGCTGAACCACTAGGGTTAACAGCATTTGCTCCGCTAGTTGTTCCAAGCGTTGCTGTTGGAATGTTTCCAAGTGTATTTGCACCTGGATTTGTTACTCCACCAATTCCGCCTGATGCGAAAGCACCTTGGCCCTGATAAAGACCTGGTGTTGCTCCACCTAGATCTCCAGCAGCGCCTGGCTGGTTTTTGATTATTTCTTCTGACATATTGTCACCTCCTAGTGATTTGTTCATTTGAATAGATCGGCTGTTTTGAGGAAACTACCGCCCCATAGGGATTTTTCAACCGTTTCAGGTTGAGACTGGAAGATATCGCCGATATCCCCAGACTTTCGGAATGCGGTTTCTGCTTCCACAGCGTCTACTCGTTTTCCAAATTCATTAAATTCATTTGTAACTGTTGCAATATCTTTTGCAACGGCATCAAATGAATCCTTAACAGTATCAACATCAACCTTTGTAGACTTAAGAAGTTCTACTTCTGCCTGCAAAGCCTTTACTGTTGACACTAGATCGCTAAAGGCTGATTCTAAAGTATTTTGAGGAGAGGTAATTGCATCAGCAACTACTTCTTCTGATTTAGATACTTCTACAACTGCCTCGGTTACTGCTTGAATTGCTTCAGCATCTTCTGCCTTAGTAATTTCTTCTGCTACTGCTTCTGTGGTATTAACAACTTCAGTTGTCTCAACCTCTTCTGCCTTAGCAACTTGTTCAGTAACTTCTGCAACTGATGCATCTGCCTCTGGAGCGACCACAACATCTTCAATTACAACCGTCTTTTCAACTTGTGTCTTTGATTTTGTCATATGTTGTACCTCCTTGTTCATCTTAGAAGTATTAATGCCTTTAGCACTATCAACTAAGAATTTTATCATTGTTGTTTTTTCACTATCCGTTTTTTCAACGAATCCTATATTTTCCATTTCTTGACCGCTTACTGGACTAGTTTCTGATTCATTTTCAGATGATATTACAATCCCGTTTTCTTTGTCATAAAAAACATTTTCTAGAACAGTTGTATCACCCTTAATAACATCTACGCCGTCAACTTTTTCAACCGAAACAATATTTGCAAATTGATTTGCTGGCGAATCTACAAGGCTTAGTTCAATAAGATCATAGTCTTTAATAATTCTAATTTGTGAGTCTGATTTCTCATCATAACCGTCATCCCACTTGTTCATCTTGCCACCAATAGAAAATCCAGTTAGTGTACCGTCAAGAACCTTTTCCCATGTATCTTGTGCACCTTTAGATACATATGCAGATACAAAAACTCCGCTATAAAATTTCTTTGAGTCTGGATCAAAATATTTATCTTCTTTAAAGTTAATCATCTTGCCAACTGCTAGAGGCTGATGCATTTCACGAATGTTTCCTTTAAACTTTGTAAAAGCCCTCATAGATGCTTCTGCTGTAACTATATCCATTTGCTTATCTAGGTTGTCTAATGATGCAAATCCAGAAACAATGCGTCTTTCCTTATCTACCTTGCTAAAAGGCATTGATAGACGAAGATTTTCCCCATCTGAGTTCCAGTGGGCTTTGAATACATTACTCACCACTATATTATAACCTCCATTTTATACAAGTATCACATTCTGGACATATCGGACATTAAGGGGTTTTTCTGCCTTCGCCCTTTGGGTTTCTTCCAGAAACTGTTGATGGACTGTCAGAGTTGCTATTTGTTCTCTCTGAATCTCTGGTTCTTGTAGTTGTTGCTTCGGCTGCTGCCTCTGGCTTTAGATTTAATACGTCATCTCCACCATCTCTTTGTGGCATATCCAAAACAACTCTTGCTTCGTTGGGGGTCATAATCTGATTCTTTACATATCTCTCAAGAATTTGAGATTGTGCAATTTCATCAGTCAAGGTTAATTCATTAAATACAAACTCAAGAATGTCTGTCTTTTCACGAATAATTTTATTAATCATTTTTTCTAATTGTCTTTGTGCTGGTCTTGCTACCTGCTCTTTAAAGGTGCGATCCTGTGCAAGTGCTGCTGCGATAGATCCAGAATCGCCCCCACCTAATTTAGAAAGTGGAACTTGGTGTGCTACCAATATGTCATCACGGTTTTGTTTACGATACTCTTTAAATGAGCCGTCCTGTATTCCGTCTTCAATGGGCTCCATCTTAAATTCAACTTTGTTGTTTTCGCTATCACCTGGAAGTGGAATATATAGCGTTCTGTGTGATTGCCCTCTCAGATTTGTCTGCAAGAATCGGAACATCTTGTCTTCTGCATCTCCAGAAAGTTTTGCACCCTTTAGCGTTACAACATAACGGGGTACTGCCTTGTTTGCAAAATAGTCAATATTATATTGTGATGCAAGCGAGTCTCCATGTAGTGAGTTAATAGCCGACATAATATCTGGCACTCCGTAGAATGTATTGAGAGGTGAGTATTGCTTAAAGTGAATAATCTCGTTTGGTCTAGCGTCTGTTGTTAGTGGGTTTGGATTTTTTGCTCCAAAGTTACGGAAATAAACAATCTTGTTTCCAATAATCTGTACATATCCATCTTTAATTCTTCTTACTCTCATTGTTGTTGCTGGAATGTGACCAACATATCCAATATCTCCACGAGTAGTTCTTCCTATTTCTAAATAACCATTTCCAGTTGATTGTAGGTCTGTATAAACCTTTTCCATGGTAGCAGTAAATGAATCATCGTCATTAAGAGACTCTAGCCAATCACGAAGTTCTATCTTTGTTCTTTCAATTCTCTTTCTTGCTTTTTGTGTTGCACTATTATCCTCAGATGCTTCTAGTCTAAGTATTGTTCTTGGAGAAACCTTAAACTCATAGCCAAGACCTACAATGTTCTCTACCTTTGCATCAATTGCTGCGTGATTTGCAAAAGATGTATCATAATAGTTTGCCAACTCATATAAATTCCACGGTGGCGTAATAACATCAAACATTCCATAGCCGTTTACATACACTAGGCCTGGATTTATCTCTTTAGATTGTGCTCCATCAATACCGCCTTTTCCAGCCAATGCTGCAGTTGTATATTGTGGAGTTGGCTGTATTACTTTTGTAGAAAGTCGACTTGTTCTTCTTTTAAAGTTTGCATCTAGCCCATCTAGTGTTTTTAATGTATCCCAATTATTGTTAAATGGATCTGATTTTGAAAATGGGTCTTCCTTTTTTATAGCGTCATCAATCTTTGCGCCTATTGTATATTCTTCCATATTATTCCTCGTCTCCATATTTTGCAATTGTGTCCTTTGCTGCTTGAACAGCGCCCAAGTCATTTAAAGAAGGAATGAGTCCAGCCTTGAGTCTGTCAACTTGCTCGCTATATTCTTCTTCAGAAACCCTTGTTCCACCTGGAACAAATATTGCTTGCCCATCTCCTGGATCTCCATAATGCATTGCTGTATTTTTTAATTCTGCAATCTTAGAAATGTCTCCCTTTTGTGAAGGAATGTTTAAAACAGATCCGTGCCCATCTGTAAACCACTTTCCATTTGCCTTTTTATATACATACAGGCCCCAGTTATAGTTCTTTTCAATAACCTTACGTCTTACATTTTTTACAATTGGCTTACCAGTTTTTGGGTTAATTAATGAATCCATGACAATAAGTATACCATATTAAACTGGATCAACCGTAAATTTATTCCAAAATATGTCATTATATAAAGAATATGCATAGTTTCCTACGCTTATTGGAACATTGTCCCCTACGATTATCTTATTGGTCCCAGTATAACTCTTATAAACCTCTGAAGGGTTTACACCGTAATAACTTGTTTCTGCCAAAACCAAAACCCTATTCCAATTAAACGGACCAACGCTCCAGAACTCCCAGTCTAGCGTCTCTCCAGACAATACCTTTACCCTAAACCATGGTCGCTCTGATATATTTTGAACCTCTTGTAGGTTTGTGGCTTGATAATAAGATATGTTGTTAAACAATAATGGACCAGTTAATCTCATGGCCCCTTCAAAATATGAAAAATCAAGACTATTAGAAAAGTTAATACCCAAAAACCCCCACTCTTGAAGAGTTATAACTGGTTCTCTAACAATCTTACCGTTCCAATAAAAACCAATTTCGTTTTGAACTAAACCAGTTTTTGCATCTATTCCATAAATCTTTGCTCTTCGTCCACTAGAATCGTTTGCTACCATATAAAACTTTATATGCGAAGACTTGCCCTCTACCTCAAATATTTGTGTTGGCGCATATGGGAAATAGTCTCCATCAAACCTTATAGCCATTTGTGATGCAATAACCTTAAAATTATTTGCCCTGCTAGAGTTAATTGGAATAGCCAATCCACGATTTACAAGTGGATCATGCTGTCCTTTAATTTGTATACCGCTAGTTTTTGTAAGATATAGATATGGAGATGAACTAGTGTAAATTGCAAACGGATTGTTCTTTTTAAAATTATAGTAAATTCCAGTTTTAGTATATGGGTAAATCGGCGTTCCAAACCTAGTTCCAATTGGACTAGCATCCGATTCATTTAATGCTTGAGACGCATAAGAAAGTTTTTTAATATTAACATTGTTTGTTTGAGAATTTTTAACATTAATGTCTATGTGGGTGACGATAGATAAATCATTAAAATCAACACCCGCTGGTGGATAAATAATCATATTGTCTACAACTTCATATTTTGTTGTCATCCAGTCTGATTTGGGAATTAGTATTCCGTTTCTAGAAGGCCTTTCTGTTTTTGTAAAATAAAATGGGGTTTGGTTTGCACCTAGTTCTGTATACTGAAATGTTATGTATGTTTTTACAATTGACCCATCTGTATCATACCTATAATCTTTTGCTATTTTATTTTTTAAATCTTCGTAATCGTTATATCCAGTAAACAAATAATTGTCAAGTGATTCATATGTTCTTTGAACTGGAAATGCATACTCATTTGCTAACTCGGCATATGTCCATTCTACTGGGTCAGTTTCTAGCGCTATAGTCTTTGATGATATTGGATAGTCAATGTTAAATTGAATAAAGTCAAGATCAAAATACTGATCTCCTCTTTTATCCAAAACAGATTCTGCAAAATATGTTAATGGTATTTGGTCTTCCCAATAGGCATTTGCTGATACTGTAAGTTTATATGTATCAAAAATTTGATCTGGAACAAGAGTGTAACTAGCAATGTGATCTAAAAGAAAGTCCTCATCTGGAACAATTACGCCTCCGCCACTAATTGCACCAGGGGCTGTGCCAGTTATAGATCCATAAGGAGGTAAAGATGTTGTATCTATTCCTCCATCTATATTTATTAGTTGATTGTTTTGATAAACAGCAAATAAATCTTCATTCCAAACTGGAACCCCAAGTTCATTAAATAGTGATCTAATTTTTTGAAAATTATATTTAGTACAAAAACCTATTTTGTATATTTTACCAGTAAAGGTTTCTGTATTATTTTTTTTGCCACCCACATACATTCGCAAATCTGACAAAGACCCAAAGAACTCTGAAACTGGATTCCCAAATCTTGAAACAAAGGCTGGAATATTAACTCCAATATCAACTGTTTCTCCTGGCTCTGCTATTAAAGGTGAGTATAGTGTTGTATAAAAATCTAAAATTCCATTTCCTGGTATGTTTAATCCATAAGAATATTTATCTGCATACGCTTCATTGTCATTTTGATCAAGAGTTATCCATGGGGTTTCTATAGAAAAAGAGTTTTGATTTATTATTTTAAAAACGCTAACATGAGCATCTGATTTATTAAACTCTGTTTTTTTAAATTGGGTTATTAAAACTTTTGAGTTTTCGGAAAGTTGATGCGGAACATTTGTGGTGTACGTTGTATTTACAATTCCAGTAGTTGAATTCATAAATGCTTTTGCTTCATTAATTTTTATACTGTCTATACCATTTTTATAAAATATGTTAAAGTTTTCTAGTTCTATAGAAAAATAAGAGTTGCTGTTTTCTTTTTCAATTCTAAACAATGTTTGTTTTGTAGAAGAAGACTGTGGTAATCTAAAACATCCATAAAAAGCAGAAACTGGTTGTTTTAAAAAGTCAAAATTTTCAAAAAACAGATATCCAAATACGTTGTTCCAAGAGGAGTTAGGTCTAAAAGAAAAAAAGTTAATTGGATCAGATGATTGAACTGATTTACAATCGGACAACAACTCTTCTTTTGTTTTTGAAGACAAGAATATTTTTGGAGGTGGTGCAGACGCAATAGATAAAGATTTATTAACTACAGAAATATTATCACTAAACGCCTGTTGCCAAGAACCAATTTTTGGATATGAGTAGTTGGCTGTATAGTCTGCAAAAGCATAGTCAATAAATACAGAAGTTCCGCTATATGATGTATTTATATTTTCTGGTATTTCAACTCCTTGTCCAAAAACAAATCTTCTTTTTGCCATCGCAGTTGCTACAACATACGGATAGATACCTACGCAATCAATTTCTATTGGATAAACATCTTCATGTGCATAAAAACCTATCCAGTCCTGATTTTTATTATTTTCATTTAGCATGTTTGGAACAACCAAAGATTCTCTATTATAATCTAACGATATAACTTCTTGACCATTGATCAACAGAGATATGGTGTTTTTCCCAATTCTTAAATGAATCAACATTGGTCTAGTCCATTCCCCAACATAATAAGTTTTATACTCAGACCCAATCTTTAAACCTATTGAAGGCCCGTCAACATATATTCCATCGTTTGAGTTAATTGGACCAATAATTCTTTTAACATCATTTGTATAGGAGTTTATTCTAAGCCAAGTTTCAAGTGTGTACTCTCTAAACTTACCAGACTCATTTAAAAATCCAACACCAGGAACTATTAAGGATGGGCTTGATCCATTTGGGTAAAGAGATGTAAGACTTGATGCTCCGTATACCATTGGAATACTTAAATTTTTTGCTTTGATCATGTTGTCAGAAATTAAATAATATGCATCAAGATCTTGTAGTCCATAGCATTTCGCAACAACCCCCTTTTGGGGTGCAATTGATATATCTGATGCAATGTTTATTGGGGTAACTCCTAAAGATGTTGAGGCAAATTCTTCTGACCACTGACCTAGACTTAATCCATTAATAAGAAAAACATCTTCTTCATCTGAACCACCAACAAAATTAATCTTAAAAACTAATCTAAAACCTACATCTTCTTGTGGTGGATCAAATGTCTCTGACACAAAGACCCAACTCTTATTCATTATTGTGTCATAGTTTTTTAGATTTGTTATTATTTGACCACTAGTTGTGTCTTCATATCGATAGCCAATTTCAAATCCTGACACATATGCGCTTTGCGAATAAAAAAACGCACCAATAGAAAATGTTTTTAGGTATTGATTTAAGTCTTGGAAATTCATTATTTCATTACTTACTGCAATAATTGATGCAGACTGACTGCTAGTTGGGGTTGCTGTTATTTTACCAACATAACTATTTGTAAATGGTTCACCTATTGATTGAGGATAGTCTTCATAAGTACCGCCAGTTATTGTCCAATTAGAAAGATTTCTATGGCTTTCTGAAATTAAAGAAACATAGTCTGCTTTATCATCTAAAGCCCATAGTGCCGTTGGGTGTTCTGAGAACACCTTTTCTGCGTATAGGTTTGACGGAGTAGACATTATGAGTCTATTTTACCACAGAAGACTACTTGTTTATTTTAATTTCACAGTAGTCTGTGGTGCAATATGACTCTCCCTGAGCCTCAAGATTATCTACACCGTCATAAATAGCACTAAAATCAATATGCTTTAATTTACCAATATATGACTCATACTCTTCTTCTGTAATTTGAGTATATGGCTGCTGTGGATAAACAGTATTCCCCATTGGAAGGAATGAGACTGCTTTTAATTGTCCCTCGTGCATGTGCAGTGCTGGAACAACATGCTTTGACTCTGTTTCCTTATCAAATGAAAGAGTTACAGAAACTCCGTTATCTGACCAATATTTTTGAGCAGTTGCAGCAAGAGCAATCTTCTCAAACAGCGTAACATCCTTTTCAGATCTTCTATGTCCTGACTTAATTGGAAAGTACACAACTGATGTATTTGCTGATACTACATCGTCTTCAATTGTGTACCCTGCTGCTTTGAACAAATGCATCATTGGATCTGTGTTTCCAAATCGAACTGCACGAAGGAAAAAGTTTCCTCCAGGCCCCCAGTGAACTCCAGGAGTTGCACCAGAAAGAATTGATACTGACCCTGATGGCTTAACTGTTGTTACACGAATTGATTCACGAACACATAACCACTCTGAATAAGAATGATCATATTTACGAATTGTGGTATATCCCTCATCCATCCATTCACGAACTGATGGTAAACCATTTTGATCTGCAAATGAAGCAATACCAGTTAGGGATGTGCCAATGCGACGATTGCGTTGCATGATACCGTTTGTTTGTGGCCAGTGTGTTGGAACAAGTGTTACAGTCTTTCCATAAAGATATGCGAACTTCAGGGTACGCAGGAAGTCCTCCTTGGATTCATGACGATTTAAGTGCACTTCTACAAGTGTACATAGTTCGTATGATTCCAATGGCTGCTCCGCACATGGGTTGAATCCCATCACACGATAATCCTTACCGTCTGGCGCATCCTTTAGTCGTCCATAATTACGAGCAACATCAAGCCAGATAAAACCTGGTTCTCCGTTTTCTGTAATTAAATCTACATAGTCTTCGTACCTTGTTCCTACTTCTGCTGAAATAGAATTATTAGACATCCAAGCCCAGCCTGGATTTTCTGGATCAAATGAGTTTCTTTCTGGAAATGACTCAGAGTTCTTCAAATTCATAAACACATCATCTCCAGCACTACCCAAAGCAAGGGTTGCTGACCTTCTAACATTTCCTGAAACTACACAAGTTCCAATCAAATTGACTAGGTCTACAATGGCACGAGAGTCTAGTGTTTCTCCAGCCCTGGAGCCTATCACACGGTCTATCTGGCTGTGCAACCTGATAAGAGGTGCAGGACCTGATGCAACGCCTCCAAAGCCCTTTATAGGGGCTCCTAGGGGCCTAATTAGATCATAGTTAAACTTCTGTATATTTTGATTTGGCCTGAGATATGAATTTATCAAAACTCTCACCGACTCAACCCATCCTTCACGAGTGTCTGGAATTTCATAAATCTGTTCTGGCTCTGTAGGGCTATAAATTGAGAACCCCTTGTCTTGTCCAATAGTATCAAAACCAACACCAATACCAAGCATTAGGGCATCCATTACCCATGCAAACAATGCACCTGGATCATTTTTGTCAAGGTCCTTTGTTGATACCATTGCACAGTTTTGAAGTGCTGCAGAGTTCTTTTTCTCCATAGTCATAGGAGTTCCGAATGCCCACATACCACGACCTGGCGGGGTCCACTTCAAATTAAACATTCTATCAAATGCTTCTTGTGCTGACTTCTGAGCCTTATAGTCATTCCATGGAAGACGATTTTCTTTAGCATGATTTTTTTGAACCGAATACATGCCCTCGATTACACGACGACAAACCTCATGCCAGCGTTCTTTAGTTCCATCTTCCTTCATTCGAGAATAAGTACGAATAAAGGTAATTTCTCCAAGTGAATTTTCTGCTGCATCTTTAAATCCAAATGGACTCTCTACACCTTTATACTTTTCTATAAAATCTTCTGGAAGTTTAAAACTAAAAAAATCTGACATAATATTTGATCGTCCTTTCAAAACGGAATAAGTGTTAATTATAGCAGAGTTTTGCAAAAAGTAAAACTCTCCTCTAAACAACAGGTTGAGAGTTAAAAACTATTTACCACTAAGTATATGATTTATCTCTATATGATTTATGTTAACATGTTTAGGTAGACTTGCTACCCATCTTATAGACTCAGCCATATCTTCAGCAGTTATGGCAATGTCTCTTTTTTCTTCTTGTGTATCAATTGTTCCTGGGCAAATTTCAGTAACTTTAATTCCATACTCTGGAAACTCCAGCCTCATTGTATCAACAAGTGCCATCATTCCTCTTTTAGCATTTGTATAGTTTCCTCCTGACCTATAAGCAAACTTTCCTCCAAGAGAACTAATGAATATAATGGTGGCAGACTCTGATTTTTTCATACAGGGAACAAACAATTGAGACAAATACATTGGCCCAGATACATTTATATCATACGCTCTTCTAAAATTATCCATTGTCTCATTTATAATGCTAGTTGGGCCAGAGCCTCCTCCTGCATTGTTCACTAGAAGATCTAGGGTTATATCTTTGTATTTATCATAAAACTTCTTTATTTCGTTAGCACTTGTAATGTCCATCTGATAAACTTCTACGCTATCTCCAACAAGTCCTGAAACTTTTGACAAGTCTCTTGATACAGCAATAACCTTATATCCACTTTCAGATAAAAGTTTTACAGTTGCATAACCAACACCTTTGCTTGCTCCTGTAACAATTGCTGTTTTCACTACATAGACCTATGAAATTCCATATTGTTGTGAATCCAGTGAGATGGAACCATATACTTAAACTTACTTTTTACCAAATGTGCTGTGTGATAGTATGGAGCAGAAGATGGAAAAATAATAATGCTTCCTGCTTTTGGCTTAATTCCAAAATCAATTATTTTTTTGTTTCGTTCATCTTCATAGTCTTCAATAGGTCTTATTGCATCATTGTTTTCATAATCATTTAAACTAAAAGATATTTCTCCGCCCTCAAAGTCATCATTTAGATACATAACTAAAGAATATCTTAATGTTTTATCACCGTCAAGTTGATCAAAATGAGAACCCATATAGGTTCCAGTATAATATTTTTTTATGTTAAAGACTGGAAAAAGATTTGGCTCTTCATAGTCACCAATAGATTCTGCATAGTCTTTGGACACAGAATAGAACGAGTCCATAATATTGTTATAAACAAAAAGCATTTTTTCTTTATACAAACCGTCAAGGTTATTAATAAGTTTTAAATCAAATGAGACTGTGTCTCCGTATATACATTCTTTGTCATTTGACGCTGTCCAAGTATCCCACATTTTTTTGCCGTCATTTTTGTATACATCTTCTAATTCAGACAAAGAACTTATCACTTCATCTAAATTTTTTACAGCATCGTCATAATAATATACCTTGTCGTGAAGTATGGTTTTAATCATTAGTGAATCCAATGCTGTGGAACCATTATTTTTTCGCCACTTTTAACTAAGTGGGCGGTGTGATGATATGGTGGAGATGGTGGAAATACAATAACGCTCCCTGCTTTTGGCTTAATAGCAAAGGTAAAATTTTTATTTTTTTCCGCTTCTAGAAAGTCTGGCTCAGGGCTTGAATTTTTTAGAACTCCATCTGGAGAAGCAATAGTAAAAGATATTTCTCCTCCCTCATAATTGTCATTTAAGTACATAACAAAAGAGACTTTTAGTCTTTCATCTCCTTCTTGCTGATCAAAATGTGCACCCATAAATGTTCCTGGCTGATACTTCTTAATAGGGTACTGAGGAAATAGTTTAGGCTCATCTGTAATTCCTTGTGCCTTAGCGTAATCTTTTGCAACATCATCAAATGCTTTTCTTAATGTTTCATAAATATACTTATTTTTTTCATCAGCATCTGGAGTCAGTGCAATAGTTTTATCTGTTCCATAGACATAGTGTTGACCGCTACAGGCCATCCATTCGCCCCAGGGATCCTTGTTGTCATTCTCAATTGCGTCAACAAGTTTCTTTGGGTCTTCAATTACATTTGTGTAATAGTAAACCTTTTCTTCAAGTATTTCTTTGTCCATTTTGTGTCTCCTCAGTATTTATTCTTCTCATAAAAACCTGTTACCTTCATAAATCCCACAGTAACATACCTTATGGGTCCTTCTCCTACAAACCTTACTCCATGCTCATACTCTTCATTACCTGGAAAAATAAGCAATGTCCTTGGCTTTGGTCTCAAGTCTGAGTTTTCCTTATTTTTAAAAAATAAAGTCCCGTCCTTGTAGTCGTCATTGATATATAGTATAGCAGCATATCTAATAGATGGATCTGTATGCTGATCTGTATGAGACTTAAGTTCAACACCCGCCTGCATCCTTTGGAGCGTTCCAAACCCAGCAAGTTCTAAAGATGGATCTGCCTTTTCTAATAGTCTTCCAAGCCTACCTTGTAAGGTTATGCTTATCTCTTCTGTTGTAATGTTTAGGTTTTTATCTGCCCAATTTTGAGTGATTTCAAATTTTCCTTCTGCTACAAGATTTTCTACATCGTCCCTTCCAAATTTTTCCATGCAAAATCTAGCAAGATTTTTTGTATATTCTATTGACCAGTCTTCTTCTGGCGTTCTATTAATTATGTTTAGGATGGTCTGCAACTCTTCTTCGGTCATAAAGTCTTCTATAGACAAAATATGATCATGAAAAACTTCAGTATTGTATCCAGCGTTGTCGAATTCCTTTTTTAAAAAAACCTCCATCTACAACTCCTCTACCTTGTACCTATTTCCGTTAGCATCAAGTTTCCACCCTTGCTTTAATAGTTCTTGCCACTCTGCTCTCTCTATTTCCTGCTTGGCTCTTGTCTCTTTCATTTCTGCTGCCCAAGCATCTCTTAGTTCTTGTGGGTATGCGTCTTCTTCACGATCATCCCAGAATGAACCTATGGTATACCTAACTCCTTTAGTTATAAGAGTTACTTCATGCATATTATTAAATCCCCCGTCAAATGCAGCAAGCATTCCAACTTTAGGTTGAATATTTATTTCTTGATCTGGGAACTGTAAAAGCCCTCCCTCAAAATTATCATTTAAATATAAGAATGCTGCATATCGACTTCTAGTAAAAGCACCAGAATGTCCATGCTCATCTGTATTGTCAGAATGTTTTCTTGCATAAGCACCTGGCTCCCATTTCTGAGTATGATATCCAATTTGAGAAATTATCTTAGGATCGAGGTCATGAACGCTTGCAACAGCATCAATGATTCCTTGTTTTATTTGTGAAAATACATCGCTTGGCAATCCTTCATTTTCTACATGCTCATCATTATCTTGTGGCAGAACTGAAGAATAAGACTCATAGAAAGATATGGGCATCCAGTTAATCAACCCAAGTTCTGCATGCTTATCTAAAACCTTTACAAGTTTTGCAGCAGTTTCTGCATCAATAAAGTTTTCATAAATAACTATATCTTTAGTTATTCTTTTTTTGTTTTCTAGATTCATTTTATCCTTCTTTCTTTTTCAGTATTCCATTTATTTGGATTTGCAATTCTAAATGCCTCTAAAATTCCTGGCTGCATTTCTTGCCATTTTTCCTTGCCATATTTTTCTTCATTTTCAAACCAATCAGGACTTCCCAAAGAATATTTCATCCAATACATTCTTGCCAAGTATTTTGATTTTTTATATGAGGGCATAACTCCATGAAGATATATAGAATTTTCAGACATCAAGAGTTCTGGATGACCAGAAGGGAAAACAACCATATCTCCAGCCTCTGGCTTATACATATAGGCTTCTCCATTTGCTATGAAATCAATCTCTCCACCTTCATAGTCATCATTAAAATATGTTAAGGCAGTAATTGCAAATTTATATCCTGGACTTGTAATTGGCTCTCGTATATAGTCTGTATGGTATGTCATTGCTACCACATCCTCAACGTTTTCATGATATCTTGCTATTGATGGACCGCTAATCGTCCACTCTTTTACATCATAATTTTTTTTATCTTTAATATTTGGAACAATTTTATTTTTATCAAAATCAACATTGTTTTTTAAGACATAGTCTTCTGTTGCTTTATGAAAATTAACAAATATTTCTAAAAGAATATCCTTATGCACTTTTTCTTTTTCTGTTTTTGTTTCTATTTTTTTTATTTCTTTAACTGGTAACATATCGCCAAAATTTTTAAAAGTTGGGGAAAGATATTCTCCAAAATGTGACCACTTAGACCAGGGGGCAAGAAGTCCATCTGTTCCATCTGACTCTTTTAATGTTTGATATATATAGTCAATGTCTTTATACAAACCTTTATATACAACAATTTTTGGATATATCTCTACAGCATTCATTGACCATTCCTAATTCCATTGTCTGGGTCCCAGGCTCTTATTGACTCATCGTTAGGAAAAATTCTATGATATTTTTTATTAAAGTCTGGCTTTTCTTCTCCAGTGTGCCCTAGAATTTCCCAAAAGAATGGGCAGGTATATCTAGTACCATTTTTAATTTTTGTTACTCCATGAACATAATTCATATCCCCTGGGAAAAAATATGCCGAACCTCTTTTTGGTTTAAACTGTATTCCCTGATTAGGAAAATACAACTCTCCACCTTCATAGTCATCATTTATATAGAATAAACTTGCAATATCATAGTTTGGAAAATCATTAGGAGTTCCTGCATCTGGGCCAGAGTGCAACTCTTTGTCTGCATGGGGCAACTGATATTGGCCAGGATTCCACTTTACAATAGTTTGCCCAGTAGGTTGAACACTAACATTAAAAAATTTTTCAATAACTGGCTGAAGTTTATTAAACAAGCCAACAATTACTGGAACAATATTTGGATCATTTTGGTTAAGAGATGGCGCACTTGCTACTCTATCTTTCCAGTAGTCTGCATCATAAATGACAGTGCCATTTTCATTTTTATGACTTTGGGTAACATCCCAGATAGTTATGCTTCGTGCTGCATTGTCTAAAAAGTCAACCTCTGCTTGAGTCATAAAGTTTTCTAACTCAATAATATTTTCTGATCCGCTTCCAAAAAAGCCAGAAGGTGTGCTTGATGGCTTTCTCACTACGGTTATGGCTTCTTGTGAATTCATATTTAAATTATATCACAGGCTTTATATCCTATAATTTACATACCTTTCTCAGTATTGTCTTCTACATAAAGTTTTAAAGTTTTTACTTCATGGGAGCCAAGGCTTTCTCCCTTTTCATTTATAGCATCTCTGTACCAGTCTGTCCATTGTCCAGAACTATTAACCTCTTGTGCTGCTTGTCCATACTTAATGTTTGCTTGTTCTCTTACTCTACCCTCATCTTCATAATTAACAATTTGAATTTTAGTGTTATTTAAATTTGTTAAAGATATTGGAATAATTGTTGCTATTGGAGTTCCTGCTTTTATGGTAATTGTTTCATTTGCTTTTTTTGCTTTGATTGCCAATGGTAAGGGATTTTCATAAAAAGATGTACTTATTAGATTGGACATTGTTTCAAAATTTTCATTAAAATAGTTAACAGGATTAATCGTCCATATGCTAACATCTTTGTCTGTTTTAAAAACTAAGCCTGTATTAAAACTTATAGATGACTGCCCCCTACCTGAATAAGAGCCATCTGGGCCAGATATTATATTTATGTGCTGATCGGTTTGATCATTTACGCCATCCCAAATAAATTGAATATCTTCTTCACAAAACATATTCCACCCAACAACATTTGCCTGAGTTACGGGGAAACATCTATATGCATGGTTTTCTGATGTTGCATCCATCCAATCTCTTTTAATTGACATTGGACTAATGTTAAATTTAATACCACGCATTTTTTCTATAGATATATTGAACACTATTCATCTGCCCACTTAGGGTCATACATTTCTGGAGTATGAAATTTTTTGCTATAGTCTAGCATGGTTACAATTGAATACTTTGTTCCAGAATGAACTGGCATTGCTTGATGAGGATACATAAAGTTGGATGGGAATATGTAAAGATCTCCAGCCTTTGGTTTAATATTTAAATTTTGTAGTCTAAAGAACAACTCCCCACCTTCATAATCATCATTAACATAAGCAACTAAAGATACTGTACAATTGTAAGAAAAGCCATGATCGTGATGCTCCATAAAGTGTTGACCTGGACCGTACTTAATAAAATTAAATGCTTCCCAGTATTTAAGTGGCATAATGTTATACATTTTCCTGTAGTCTTCTACTGCTGCATATTGTGGATCATATACATCTTGCCAAAGTTCTTGAAGTTTTATTGAATCTTCACTTTTGTCTTGCTCAATGTCAGTTTTCTTAAATTTAAAATCTACACAGTCTCTATACTCAGGCATAAGTTGCTGATATCCAACATATGCTGGCATCCAGTGATATCTTTTGCCTTCAGGAGATAACTCTCCATATTCAGCGACTGATCCTAGGCTGCTTTCAAGTCGATTTATTACGTCAAACTCTTTTTTAATTACTCCTCTATAACAGATAATTCCGTTACCAAGATCTTCTTTTTCTGTCCATGATTGCATTTGTATATCTCCTATTTATACTCTCTGCGTGACCAAACTTTTTTAATATAAACTCCACCGTCAGGCTGACGATAGAACTTTGCGTTATCTACCATTTTACCATATATAGAAGACTGATCTAAAATCTCTATACTGTGGTCCCAGTTTTCTCTTTTAAAAGGAAGGATTTGTAAATATGGTGTCCCTGCTGGGATTGTTCCTTCCCATCCCTCCGCAATAAAAAATGGAAAACTGCCAAGAAGATGAACTTTGTCTGAATCAACAATGCCAGTGGTGTTTAAAAATGGAAGGTCAAACCTATTCATTGGGGTCATAAACAATGCACTATATCCCTCTGGCAACTCTAAGCCCCATGGAGAACTCCAAGCAAAATGATGCTGATAGTATCCTTTAGGATGTTCAAATTGTGGCATTGGTGATCTTTGAGTACAAAAATCTTTATACTTAGGATCATTTATTGTGACATTAATTACCCCTTGAGAATTTTTAGCAAAAATTAAATCGCAAGGAGTTTTAAATACATACCCTGTTGCAAATGCATCCATAATTGCAGGACATGCTTTCCATGTTGGAATTTTCCCATAGTCGTCAGTTGTGCCTTCTTTAGGGAAAGGACAAACCTCTTTTGGTGCTTTCCAATATTCTCCATTTGGCATTTTTGCAAATCTGTCTGCATCTTTGTACCAATCTGGGATTTCTTTTTGTGTAGGAACAGGAACAGAAATATCTTCTTTATTTATCCAAGGCCTGAAGGATGTAAACTTTGCAATTAGAGACACTACTTGTGTCCTAGTTCATTAATATCTGTCATTACAACAACACAATATTTACTTCCTTTTTTCATTGGCAAAGACGCATGCTCATAAATATAGTTTGATGGGCAAAGGATAATATCTCCTATTTTTGGAGTATGTGTATAGTTATCCATTCTTGGAAACTTGATTTCTCCACCCTCATAGTCTTCATTTATATAAATAACAGCAGACACTGTACAGTTGTACATTGGGCCATGATCAGCATGAATATTGAAATGTGTTCCTTCTCCTTCATACTTTACAAAATTAAATGCTTCATAGTATATTACATTAATTCCCCAATACCGTGCATAATCATCAACGCAAAACTTTAACTTTTGATATATCTCTTCATGCAAGTCAATTAATTCAGCATTGTGTTCATCTCTTGGACCTAAATTTTCTTGTTTAAATCTAAAGTCTACAGCATCTCTAGCCTTTTTAATTGGCACATCTGAGTTAGTTACTTTTGCTTCTGACCATTTATATTTGCCATTACTACCCAAGTTAGATTCAAGAATTTTAATATATCTTTCAGAATCTTCTTTTGAAAATACATTTCTATAAAGATTAATTCCTAATGCGGGGTTTTCAACTAAAATATTATTTCCAATAGTTTTTGATGGATATCTATTTAGAGACGTCTCTGATCTATCTTTAGTAAACCAAGGCGTTTCATTTTCATCATAGATTGTCATATTATTCCTTTGTTTTGGTTATGACTATAGTATATCACAAAAAAAATACTATTAATATTTTATTAGATTAATGTTATTTCTCTAGTTGTTTCATTATATGAAACTGTTGCTCCTCTAATTGCAAAAGGGCACTTTACAAGAAAAACTTCACCAGAAAATGCTGCATCATACAAAGATGCTCTTGCTGAGTCAGACTCAGCGCTTAGTCTAAGAATTATTTTATTATCGCACAAAAATGCATATTGTTTATACGCATCTTTTTCTTCTTGCGATAGTTCAGAAAATCCTGAATTTGCAGTTCCATCAAAAGATGTTCCGTTCCAAGTAGCACCCTTGGTTGCTGTTGATTTGTAGTCAGATATGTTCATACCGATGAAATGAAGACCTTTATCCCACTCAGAGTCAAGAGATGCCCTTACTGCTTCGTCAGTTTGAATTACCGAAAGTACCTCGTAAGTATCTGCAGTATCTTTAACAATTATTGCATACATATTTTGTGTCTCCTTTTATCATAGTATATCATGTCTGTTAGCACCCACAATGACCGCAGCAAGCGGGACATGCTTGCCAACAATAATTTCTAGTACATCCACTGCAACTACTTTGGAATGACGGTGGGAAGAACGGTCCGAATTGTGGTGGGAAGAACGGTGGAAAGAATGGGAAGAATGGGAAGAATGGTGGAAAGAATGGGAAGAATGGGAAGAACGGGAAGAATGGTGGGAAAAATGGGAAGAACGGTGGGAAGAACGGTGGAAAGAATGGGAAGAATGGGAAGAATGGTGGAAAGAATGGGAAGAACGGAAAGAACGGGAAGAATGGTGGGAAGAACGGGAAGAATGGTGGGAAAAATGGGGGGAAGAATGGGAAAAACGGCGGGAAGAATGGAGGAAAGAACGGAGCAATTGTAGTTACATTGTTAGAAGAAGGAGAGGCTGCAGAATTACCATTTGCGTTTGTTGCATAAACTGTATATGTTTGAGCAGTATTTGCTTCTTGACTAACGATTACGCTTGTTGTTCCTGCCCCAACTGTTGCTCCCTTTCCATCTGAAGATGCCCAAGTATAACCAGTAATTGCAGAACCACCATTTGCTGGTGCTGACCAAGAAACTGTGTCTTGATCTACTCCAGCCGTTGCTGTTGGTGCAGATGGAGTTGCTGGAACTGTTGTTATTGTTACAGCACTTGATGCCGATGAAGCAGCAGAGGTTCCTGCTGCGTTAGTTGCTGTTACTGTAAATGTGGGCGTTGCTGCTGAAGCAATTCCAGTTACAGTAATTGGAGATGATGCTCCAGATGCTGTCTGACCAGTGCTTGCTGTTACTGTAAAAGATGTGGCTGCTGGAGATAACGCAGGCAAAGAAAATGAAACAGTTGCTGCTCCATTATTAAATGGACGACCTGTTCCTACATTTGATGCATCAGTAATAGTTGGTGTTAATGGCTCCAAAAAGTCATTTGACGCTTGGGATTTTCTACCTATTCGTTTCTTTGCCATTCTATCTCCTAGTTTTTATTAAATTTTTACTACGCTGTCAAGTCGCCGTAAACAACCCATAGATTTTCTGCTCTCTTGAAACAAGTTGCAGAAGAATATTGAGTTCTTAACTTAAGACCTGGTGTTGCATTGACAGTAACTCCTGATGCTCCAGCAATTGTTACTTGTCCTGAGCCAGTTTGAAGAACATCAAAAGATGTTCCAACTGGGAAGGCAACTGATGCATTTGTTGGAATTGTCAGAGTAACTGCTGAGGAAGAGTCCATTTCAATTAAATCATCTCTTTCAGTTAATGATGACATTGTGTATGATGCTGTCTTTTGAATAATTGGAGTTATTGAATCAACCTTTAATCCAAGGTTTGTTGTTACTGTAGATGCAAAGTTTGCATCATCTCCAAGGGCTGCAGCAAGTTCATCGAGTGTGTCGAGTGCTGCTGGAGCACTTGCAAGAATTGCATTTACTTGTGATGTCGCATCTGCGATAGCCTCAGCCTTTGCTGTTGCAATTGCAGCAGCCTGTAGAGTTGATACTGGCTTGTTGGCATCTGAAGTATTATCAGCATTTTCAAGTCCAAGAGACGATTTTGTTACTGCTGCAACTTCTGACTTAAGTGCTAGAAGTGCTGTGTCGGCAATGCCGTGTACGTTTGTGGTATCGTCGTTGTGTGTACTTACTGCGTTGTCTGCATAAGTCTTTGTAGCGACTGTTGAATCAATGTCAAATCTTTCATCAACTGCATTCCAGTCAATACCAGTTCCTGCAAGAGTTGACTGATCTACTGTTGCACCTGTAATTGCATCTGTAAGTTGTGTTTGTGTTACTAAAGTAGTTGTATCTGCAATTCCATGTACGTTTGATGTATCAGATCCATGAGAAGATAATGCTGCTGCTGCATCTGCTGCTACTGCATCTACACCTGATGTAGTTGCTAGAAGAGAAGTGTCAGCAATTCCATGAACACCTGTTGTATCTGAGTTATGTGTTGTTAAATCTCCTGTAGTTGATAGAAGTGCTGTATCTGCAATTCCATGTACGTTTAATGTGAGTGCTGCGTGTGCTGCTTGTACTGCTGCTGCATTTGATGCTGCTGCCTCTACGTTTGCTGTAGTTGCAAGAAGTGCTGTATTTTCAATTCCATGAACATCCGTTGTATCTGTATTGTGTGTTGTTATTGCAGTGCCTATTTCAGTTGTAACATCTGCTGACAAGGCTAAAAGAGCAGTGTTGCCAATTCCATGAACGCCAGTTGTATCATTTGCGTGTTCAGTCAAAGTGGTATTTACTGCACTTACAGTATTGTTAATTGTAGTAAAGAATGCTGGATCATCTCCGATGGATGCTGCTAGTTCATTAAGGGTATTAAGGAGGTCTGGAGCGCCGTCAATTATTGCTGCTAGTTCGGCTGCATTAGCAAAGTACGTTAGTGCAGACCATGTTGAGGAGCCATTACCAATTTTAAATTTATTTGCATCAGTTTCAAAACCGATTTCACCTGCTGCGAGAACTGGGTTAGCAGCCGTCCATTGTGCTGCAGTTCCTCTGCGTTGTTGCATTCTTGTTGCCATTTATCTTCTCCTTATGGGGTCTGCCCATGAACTTATCTTATTATAACATCAATTTTTAATTAAAGTTATCTGTTGCGCTCCCGCCATCAAATACGACTGTCCACTCTGTTGTATCTGGTCCACCTGCGTCTAAACCTATTCCAAGTGGGCTGTTAAAAGATCCACCTTCGTAGAATTGAGACACGATAAATCCAGTTCCATCAATTGCGGTATCGTGAATGTGTTGCGGAAGATTATTTGTATCATCAATGGTTGCTTGGGTATACCAAGTTCCATTGTAATAAAAATTAACTCGGTTTGTTAGGGTATCTAACCATTGAGTTCCATTTGTTGGGGAAGCAGGAGCAGTTGGGCCAACAGCCATAGATCCTGTTAAAGAGTCTACATACGCCTTGGTTGCTGCATGTGAAGCAAGAGTTGGTGCTCCTACTGTTACTGCGCTTCCGAATGTACCGCCGTTATTTACGACTAATCCATTCTTAACCTTGAAGTCTTTATCGACTGTTGCCATTTACTGCTCCTTTTTCCAACTATTTATTTTATTACTTTAAAAGTGTTCCGATAGCAGCAACTGTTGAGTTGTTGTTAGCGGTAGTGACACGAAGACGAACATCATCGCCAGAAACATCTGCTGAAACTGATCCAAGAGAACCATTTGTTCCAACCATTGCGTATTCTGTGATAGCAACATTGTCTGATGTGTCAAGTGTCAAGATAACTTTTGAAACCTCTGTGTGAGA
>Ga0194123_10000666_pt1 | contig 62180 bp, 55 predicted proteins | sample TA2MahsurfametaG_5_FD_155479 | JGI IMG/M metagenome (GOLD analysis project Ga0194123, IMG submission 155479) | Freshwater microbial communities from Lake Tanganyika, Tanzania - TA2015023 Mahale A surface | ecosystem: Environmental > Aquatic > Freshwater > Lake | place: Tanzania: Lake Tanganyika... | reverse complement strand
ATACCCTTGGCGGCGGTGGACTCGAGCGTGACCCAGTCGACCCCGCACCACAGGTTGTTGGCATTGACCAGGCCCGCCTTGCGAGCCAGCGCGCCCGCCCCATGGGGTGGCACGATGTTCAGCACATTGGCGCGAACCTTGTCGCCCAACTCTGTAACCGCGGTCAGTGTCTTAACGTCGAGCTCAGTGACTATGCTGTTCGGCCGGTAATCGATCATTCCGGCGTACTGCCCATTCCAGGCAGCCAGGAAGAGCGCTTTTTTCGACACCAGATCCGGGTTGGCATCGAGCACGATGATCTTTGAGCGGGGCTTGGCGGCCTTGAAATAGCTGGCTACCTGGCAGACGCGCTCATACGGTCCTGGCGGACAACGATAGGGTGCACGCGGAATCGACAGAACAAACACGCCACCATCGGGCATCGCCTCAAGCTGGCGACGTAACTCGACCGTTTGCGGACCCGCTTTCCAGGCATGCAGGACGCGCTTCTGTGCCTCAGCATCAAGGCCCTGGATCGCACCGAAATTAAAGTCGACGCCGGGCGCGACCACAATCCGATCAAAGCTTTGCGTGGCGAGCTTCTGAAAAGCGACCGAACGCTTGGCTGTATCGATTGACAACACTTCATCGTTCATCGTCAGAATGCCTGCACGGCGAAGCCCGTCGTAGGACACCGTCAGATCTTCGATCTTGCGATAGCCACCCAATACCAGGTTCGATAGCGGACACGATACGAATGCGCGCTCGCGCTCAACCAGCATCACATCGATCGCATCACCGCCCCATTTCTTGATGTACTTGGCTGCGGTGGCGCCACCATAGCCGCCGCCGACCACCAACACGCGGCCGAGCTTTCGCGTCACGACCGCCGGCGCTTTTTGTTCGGTGGCGCATCCGGCGAGCAGAGCAGAGGTTCCGGCGGCCGCAAGCGCAGCCCCGACGAGCCGGCGACGTTGGGAGTTGCCTACGGTGTCAGACATGCTGGTCTCCTTGGGGGCGGTATTCATTTGTCAGCCTTCTGCGCGGCGAAATACTGCGCCATGGCCGCGATCTGCGCATCGGTGTAGCCCTTGGCCAGCTGATGCATGATCGTTGCCTGACGCGAACCATTGCGAAACGCGTTCATCTGTTCGACAAAGTAAGCGGCCGACAGACCAGCAAGCCCGGGCATGCCGCTGCCACCTGCCGACCGGCCGTCAGTACCGTGACAGTTGGCGCAGTTGGCGGCAAGGTAACGCACATCAGCCGATTGCGCGCTGGCCGGCGCAAGCGCCGACAACGAGAGCAGCGCTGCGAGCGCCGCCGATGACAACAGACGCATGGGTCTCCTCCTGGATTCAAATGAAACGTGTTATTCGATTCTATGCGCAAAGTCCGCCGAAGCCAACGAACCAGGATCAATCAGCTCATTCGCAATGGGGAAACAGGCGAACGGGAAACGGCCTTGGCTGATCGCAGGAAGATTTGAACCAGCCAGCAATCGCCTGCGCACGCGGGTGCCCGACCCCGCACCCAGCGGGGCCTGCACAGCGCCAGCGAGACCTAGACCGTGGCGGCCTCGGCAGGCTCAGCCGACTCGCCATCACGACCGCGTCGGGCGGCAGTTGAGCGCGTTCCAGCGGAGCCCGCATCGTCATCAGAGGTAGCAGGTGCCGCTTTGCCGGACTCTGGTTCACCAAAGGTGAGCACCACCTGATCAGCGTCGTCGAGGTCAACCGTGACACGGCCACCGCCCACCAGACGGCCAAACAGAAGCTCATCGGCAAGCGCTTTGCGGATCGTGTCCTGGATGAGCCGCTGCATGGGGCGCGCGCCCATCAGCGGATCGAAGCCTTTTTTCGACAGGTGCTTGCGCAGGGCTTCGGTGAAAACGGCATCGACCTTCTTCTCGTGCAGCTGCTCTTCAAGCTGGATCAGGAACTTGTCGACCACTCGAAGAATGATGTCTTCATCCAGAGCCCGGAAGCTGATGATGGAGTCGAGGCGATTGCGGAACTCGGGCGTGAACAGCCGCTTGATCTCGACCATTTCATCGCCAAGCTGGCGGTTATCCGAAAACCCGATGGAACGGCGCTGAAGGTCAGCCGCACCGGCATTGGTGGTCATCACGATGATGACGTTGCGGAAATCGGCCTTGCGCCCATTGTTGTCGGTAAGCGTGCCGTGATCCATCACCTGCAGAAGAATGTTGTAGACGTCGGGATGCGCTTTCTCGATTTCATCAAGCAGCAGCACCGAGTGGGGCTTCTTGGTGATGGCTTCGGTGAGCAGACCGCCCTGATCAAACCCGACATAGCCCGGAGGCGCGCCGATGAGACGCGATACGGCGTGTCGCTCCATGTACTCGGACATATCGAAGCGAATCAGCTCGATGCCGAGGATGAACGCCAGCTGGCGCGCCACTTCGGTTTTGCCCACACCGGTGGGGCCGGAAAACAGGAACGCGCCAATCGGCTTGTCGGGCTTGCCCAGACCAGAACGCGCCATTTTGATGGCCGAGGCAAGGGCGTCGATGGCAGGGTCTTGCCCGAATACGGTGGCCTTCAGGTCGCGATCAAGCGTCTGCAACCGGCTGCGGTCGTCAGACGATACCGAGGCCGGCGGGATACGGGCAATTTTTGCCACGATATCCTCGATTTCCCCTTTACCGATCACCTTCTTCTGACGCGATTTGGGCAGGATTCGCTGGGCGGCACCGGCTTCATCAATAACGTCGATGGCCTTGTCGGGCAGGTGCCTGTCGTTGATGTATTTCGCTGCCAATTCAGCGGCCGCGGATAGTGCCGATGACGAATAGCGAACGCCGTGATGCTCTTCGAAGCGCGATTTCAGCCCGCGCAGGATCTGCACGGTCTGTTCGATGGAAGGCTCGTTGACGTCGATTTTCTGGAAGCGACGCGACAAAGCATGGTCTTTTTCGAAGATGCCGCGGTACTCGGTGTAGGTGGTTGCGCCGATGCACTTCAGTTGCCCGGATGACAGCGCGGGCTTGAGCAGATTGGATGCATCGAGCGTGCCGCCTGAGGCTGCACCCGCACCAATGAGCGTGTGGATTTCATCGATGAAAAGCACCGAGCCGGCGGTTTGCTTCAACTGCTTGAGCACCGCCTTCAGGCGCTGTTCGAAGTCGCCGCGATATTTGGTGCCTGCCAGCAGGGCGCCCATATCGAGCGCGTAAACCGTGGCGTCAGACAAAATCTCAGGAACATCGCCCTGCGTGATGCGCCAGGCGAGGCCCTCGGCAATGGCGGTTTTACCTACCCCAGCCTCACCGACCAGCAACGGGTTGTTCTTGCGCCGACGGCACAGCACCTGAATGACCCGCTCAACCTCGTGCTCGCGCCCGATCAGGGGATCGATACGCCCTTCGCGCGCAGCAGCGTTGAGATTTTGCGTGTACTGCTCAAGCGCCCCGGCCTGCTGGGTGTTCGATCCGCTCTGTGCCTCTTCCTGCTGCTCGCTCGACTCTTCTTTGCTGGTTTCCTTGGGCTGAGGCGACTTGGTGATGCCGTGCGAAATGAAATTGACGACGTCGAGCCGCGTGATGCCCTGCTGATGCAGGTAATACACCGCATGCGAGTCTTTCTCGCCGAAGATCGCCACCAGCACATTGGCGCCCGTGACCTCTTTCTTGCCATTCGAGGTGGACTGCACGTGCATGATGGCGCGCTGAATGACGCGCTGAAAGCCCAAGGTGGGCTGCGTGTCGATATCTTCAGTGCCCGGCACGATGGGCGTGTTCTCTTTGATGAAACCGGAGAGGTTGCGCCGTAGGTCTTCAATGTTGGCAGCGCAGGCGCGCAGCACTTCAGCCGCCGACGGGTTGTCGAGCAACGCCAACAGCAGATGTTCGACGGTGATGAATTCATGTCGCTGCTGCCTGGCCTCGACAAAGGCCATATGCAGACTGACTTCGAGTTCCTGGGCGATCATGCTTCCTCCATCACGCACTGCAACGGGTGTTGGTGCTGGCGCGAAAAACTGCTGACTTGCTCGACCTTGGTGGCAGCCAGGTCGCGCGGATAGAGACCGCACACACCCCGGCCCTCCCGATGCACAGCGAACATCACTTGCGTAGCCTTCTCGCGATTCATGCCGAAAAATTTCTGAAGCACGATCACGACAAACTCCATGGGAGTGTAGTCGTCATTGAGCAGCAACACCTGATACATGGGTGGCGGCGCAACACGCGATTCACGCTGTTCGACAACGGTGGAAGGATCATGACGGGTCGCCATCATCACATTCTAGCGAGTCGTCGTGGTGCTGCAACAACGGCCACCCTGCTCGTGCGGGCGCCAGAGCAGACCAAACGCCCGCAGACCACCCCTTACCGGCAATAACCCTTGACGACACTGGACATCTGTAAAAGAATCCGCATGCTCCGTAGGGACACTGAAAGATCCCTGGCAGCACTGGCATTTCCTGGCCGCAGGTAAGCGGGCGGCGGGCGGTGCCAGTCGCGGGCGACGCCTACCGGCGGCGCAGGGCGAGGGAGTTGGTCGAATCTTGACGCGAAGGCCCCGAATTATCGGGCATGACCTCGTTGCTGGGTTCCTGGCCGACCTGGGAACACATTTCATTGAAGGCTTGATATGGCAACGGGTACTGTCAAGTGGTTTAACGATGCAAAAGGTTTCGGTTTCATCACCCCGGACGACGGCGGTGAGGATCTATTCGCGCACTTCAGCGCGATTCAGATGAGCGGCTTCAAAAGCCTGAAGGAAGGGCAGAAGGTGCAGTTCGACGTCGTGCAGGGCCCGAAAGGCAAGCAGGCGTCGAACATTCAGAACGCCTGAGCCCTGAGTGCTCCCGGTCTGGTGACGCCTGCGCCACCAGACCGGCCCCGCTCTCAGAACATGAGGCTGGCCCACTGATCGGCCGGCCGACGAGCGGAACCCGCTGGGTCCGCCCGTCCGCTTGCGTCACATATTGTCGATCATCACCTGCCCGAATCCCGAGCAGGACACCTCGGTGGCACCCTCCATCAGACGAGCAAAGTCATAGGTCACTTTGCGCGACAGGATCGATTTTTCCATTGAAGCAATGATCAGGTCGGCGGCTTCAAACCAGCCCATGTGCCGCAGCATCATTTCAGCTGACAGGATTTCGGAACCCGGATTCACGTAATCCTTGCCGGCATACTTGGGTGCGGTGCCGTGCGTGGCTTCGAACATTGCAACCGAGTCCGACAGATTCGCGCCCGGGGCAATGCCAATACCACCCACCTGCGCGGCCAGCGCGTCCGACACGTAATCGCCGTTCAGGTTCAGCGTGGCGATCACGCTGTACTCAGCCGGACGCAGCAGAATCTGCTGAAGGAAGGCGTCGGCAATCACGTCCTTCACGACAATCTGTTTGCCGGTTTTGGGATTCTTGAAACCCATCCACGGGCCACCGTCGAGCAGCTGCGCACCGAACTCCTTCTGCGCCAGGGCATACCCCCAGTCACGGAACGCGCCCTCGGTGTACTTCATGATGTTGCCCTTGTGCACCAGCGTCATAGAAGGCTTGTCGTTATCGATTGCGTACTGAATCGATTTACGAACCAGGCGCTCGGTGCCCTCACGCGACACGGGCTTGATGCCGATACCGGAGGTGGCAGGGAAGCGGATCTTTTTGACTGCCATCTGCTTGATCAGGAAGTCGATGACCTTTTTCGCGCCTTCAGTTTCAGCAGCCCATTCGATCCCAGCGTAAATATCTTCCGAGTTCTCGCGGAAGATGACCATATCGGTCTTCTCGGGCTGTTTGAGCGGGGACGGAACGCCCTTGAAGTAGCGAACCGGGCGCAGGCATACGTAGAGGTCGAGTTCCTGGCGCAACGCGACGTTCAGCGACCGGATACCACCGCCCACCGGGGTGGTCAGCGGGCCCTTGATTGACACCACGTAGTCCTTGACCGCATGGAGCGTTTCCTCGGGCAACCAGACGTCGGGGCCGTACACCTTGGTGGACTTCTCTCCAGCGAATACTTCCATCCAGTGAATCTTGCGTTTGCCGCCATACGACTTAGCGACAGCGGCATCAACCACTTTCAGCATTACCGGTGTGATGTCAAAACCAGTGCCATCACCCTCGATGTACGGGATGACGGGTTGGTCGGGAACCTGCAGCGAAAAGTCTGCATTGACGCGGATCTTCTCTCCGGCGGCTGGGATCTTGATATGCTGATACATGAATAAGGATCCTTCCTGAAACGGCATCTGAGTTCTTATGGGCACGCAACTTTTAAGTGCGGCGCGAATTATGCCGCAAGCACCTGCTACGAGGATAGCGGCAGCGGCCGCATGTCGGGCGCGGCAACCAGCGCTCTGCCTGACCGGGGTCAGGGCCGGCGTTTCAACCCGGAGGGGCGTCGCGTGGCTGGCCACGCTGCTAGGGGTCGCGCTCATCTTGGCGCTCGCCGGATCACCCGTGGCTGCGCAATCTCAGGGAATGCCTCAGCAGGGACTGCCGCGCACGGAGCTGGGTGCCGGCATGCACCGGATTACGGCTGAAGTAGCGGCCGATCACGCCAGCCGGGCCACCGGGCTCATGTTCAGGCGCTCGCTCGCGCCCAATCACGGCATGCTGTTCGTGTTCCAGGAGAAAACGCCCCAGTGCTTCTGGATGCGCAACACTCTTATCGCACTATCGATTGCTTTCCTCGATGACGACGGGCGGATCGTCAATATCGAAGATATGGCGCCGCAGACCGAAAACAGCCACTGCTCGAAAGAGCCGGTGCGGTTTGCGCTGGAAATGGAACAGGGCTGGTTTGCGCGCCGGGGTGTGGCGGCCGGCGATCGGCTGACAGGTCGGGAAGTATTCAAGCCCCGATGACAGACCGGTGTTGCGCCGCCGAGCCGCCCGGCAACAAACGGGGCGGCTCAGGGCCGTACAACCTGGGGCAGCCGGCAATCAGCCGAAGTTGCGCGCTGCGAAGTCCCAGTTGACCAGGTTGTTCAGGAAGGTTTCGACGAACTTGGGACGCGCGTTGCGGTAATCAACGTAGTACGCATGCTCCCACACATCGACCGTAAGAAGCGGCGTGTCGCCGGTGGTAAGCGGCGTGGCGGCATTGCTGGTGTTGACGATATCCACCGAGCCATCGGCCTTGCGAACCAGCCAGGTCCAACCCGACCCGAAATTGCCCACCGCACTCTTGGTGAACGCCTCCTTGAACGCGGCGTAGGAGCCCCACTTCGCATTGATGGCAGCTGCCAGCGCGCCCGAGGGCTCGCCGCCGCCGGCGGGCTTCATGCAGTTCCAGAAAAATGTGTGGTTCCAGACCTGAGCCGCGTTGTTGAACACGCCGCCGCTTGACTTGCGAACGATGTCAACCAGGCCCATGGACTCAAACTCGGTGCCCTTGATCAGGTTGTTGAGGTTCGTGACGTAAGCCTGATGATGCTTGCCGTGGTGGTACTCAAACGTCTCTTTGGACATGTGCGGCGCGAGCGCATCGGGGGCGTACGGCAGGGCGGGAAGCGTGTGTTCCATCGTGATCATCCTCATCGTGGCAGTCAGACAAAACACAAATTCTAGGCGTAAAGCGCACACCCCTCAATGCGGACCGTACCGGCGCCCCGGTCAATCGGAAGCGCGGTCTGCCGGCGACACGTCGGTTGAAACCGGTCGCGCGTGCGCCACGGTGGCCTCCACTTCGGCGCGAGCCACTCGAATGCGCAGGGCCGCTCCCGCTTCGAGCCCACGCTCATCGAACACCACCCGCCCCTCGCGATCGCGGACGATTGCATAGCCCCGGGACAGCACCGCCAGCGGACTCACCAGCTCGAGCGCCTGAATCTGCGCGCGCAGCCTCTGGTCTGCGGCATCGGCTGCACGCCGCGTTGACTGCACCATCCGAGCACGAAGCGCATCGACCCGGAGGTTGGCGCTGGCCACCGACGGCGGGCGCAGTCGGGCATGCAACCGCTCGGCCAGCGATCGTCTGCGCGCAAGCCCCTCGCGCACCGCCGCAGACAGGCGGGCTTCGATCAGCGCCAGTCGATGCGCGCGCTCGCGCCACTGCTCCGACGGCGGGCGAAGCCGCGCCAGGGCAAGGTCCAGGCGCTGGAAGGACCGATCGAGGTCACGCGCAAGCAGCCGCGCGGCGCGATCCAGCCATCCCGCCACCTCGGCGAGCAGTTCCGTACGCTCGGCTGCGGCAAGTTCGGCTGCAGCAGTCGGCGTGGGCGCTCGCAGATCGGCAACAAAATCAGCAATCGTGAAGTCGGTTTCATGACCAACGCCAGAGACGACGGGAACCGGGCAGGCGGCAATCGCGCGCGCCAGCGCCTCATCGTTGAAGGCCCAGAGGTCCTCGATGGAGCCGCCGCCGCGAACCAGCAGCAGCACGTCACACTCGCGGCGGCTGCCTGCCTGAAGCACGGCGCGCCGCAGCAGCTCCGGCGCATCAGCGCCCTGAACCGGCGCCGGGTACAACACCACCTCCACATGCGGAGCCCGCCGCGCCAGTGCCGTGAGCACATCGCGCAGCGCAGCGGCCTGCGGCGAGGTCACGATACCGATCCGGCCTGGGAGCCGCGGCAGCGCGCGCTTGCGAGCGGAATCGAACAGACCCTCGGTCTCAAGACGGGCCTTCAGTTCGAGAAAACGCCTGTGCAGATCGCCGCTTCCGGCCCGGCGCATCAGCTCGACATTGAGCTGGAAATCGCCCCGGGCCTCATAGAGCGTGACCAATGCCCGCACTTCAACGCGATCGCCCTCGCGCGGCACGAACCCGACGCCCTGCGCACGCCCGCGAAACATCACCGCCCGGACCTGCGCGCCTGCATCCTTCAGGGTGAAGTACCAGTGGCCGCTCGCGGCGCGGGTAAGGTTGGAGATTTCGCCGCCCACCCAAATCAACGGGAGGCTTCGTTCAAGAAGGCCACTGACGGTGCGGTTCAGCTGGGAAACCGTGAGGATTTCCCGCATGAATCCTGGGTCGGCAGTTGAAGAGCGAGGCGTGGCGGGGCCTGCGGACGCGAACCTATCCACAAACCCTCGCCAATGCTGGATAAAGTCCGTAACGCCCGAGCGCTCTCTGAGGAAAATCGCAAGTCATTGATTTAATTACCTAAAAAATCTTTCGTTTCAGGCGTTTTTCGAGCGGGGCCAGACGATCGCGCAGCCAGCCCGAAACGCGGCGCCAGTTGTGCACATAGTTTTCCACATGCGCGCGACCGCCGCTTGCGGGGAGTTTATCGGCCGCAGGACAATGGTCTGGTTTGTCCGCGGCGCTCCCTGCCGGACGCCGTCGCCGGTTAACCTTCAGGCCCCTGTCAACCCGTGAGTCGTCTCTCGCCGCACGTCGCATGACCCCCACCTCTTCCCGCCCGCCACCCACAGCGCGACATCGCGCGGCCGAAACGCTGCTCAGCCGGGTCTGGTTCGGTACTGACCCCCTTGCAAGAGCAGGCTGCTGGCTGGCCACGCCGCTTGCCTGGATCACCGCGTGGGAAAGCGGTCGGCGGCGCAGGCGAACTCAGGCGCTGCCGGCGCCAGCGTGCCCGGTGATCGTCGTGGGCAACCTGGTGGTGGGCGGCGCGGGCAAGACGCCCCTTACCTTGGCGATTGCGGATGCGCTTCGCACGCGCGGCCACCGGGTAGGTCTGCTGTGCAGCGGCTATCGCGGCCATCGTCAGGCGGCACGACTGGTACCCCCGGACAGCGATGCAGCCGAGCATGGCGACGAGGCGATTCTGCTGGCACGGTGGGGCGGGGCACCGGTTGCAGCGGGCCGCCGGCGCGGCGAAGCCTTGACGCTGCTGCTGCGCATGCACCCGGAACTGACCGTGGTTGTGTCTGACGACGGCCTCCAGCACACGACCTTGCCGCGCAGCGTCGAGATTGCGGTGTTCGATCGCCGGGGCGTGGGCAACGGCCGACTGCTACCGGCAGGGCCGCTCAGGGAGTCGCTGGGTGCGCTCGATCAGATCGATGCGATCGCGCTCAATGAGCCCGCGACATCGCCCGTTGCTCATCCCAGAATTTTCGGCTTCCGGATGGCGGCCAGGCGGTTCGTATCGCTGACAGGCGAGGCCGAGCCAGTGGATGCCGACCGATTCGCTGACTGGGTTGGCAAGCGCACCGTGGCAGCGCTTGCCGGCATCGGGGAACCGCAGCGTTTTTTTGACATGCTCGCGGCGCTTGGGCTGACAGCCAACGCGATCGCCCTTGGCGACCATGACCCGATCGACCGAACGGTGCTCAGTGAGCTGCGCACCGACCTGATCGTCATGACCAGCAAGGACGCTGTAAAATGCGCTGAGTTTGCCGACCGCCGGTGCTGGGCACTTGAGGTCAGCGCTGAACCCGATCCCCGAATGATCGACTGGCTGACCGAGGTACTCGTTGGACTCACGCCTGCTTGAAATTCTGGTCTGCCCGATTTGCAAGGGCGCCCTTCGCCACAAGCGCGGCGGCACGGCGGCCGATGGCGCAAGCCTTGATTCGGAGCTTCTGTGCATCGCAGATCGAGTGGCCTTCCCGGTTCGCGACGGTATCCCGCGAATGCTGGTCGATGAAGCGCGGCGACTCGACGATTCCGAACTCGGCTGAGCGCGCCCCGACGTGGCCTCGAACACCGACTTCGTTGCGCTGATCCCCGCACGCCTTGCCTCCACCCGTCTGCCCGATAAACCGCTTGCGCTGATCGGCGGCAAGCCCATGGTGGTTCGCGTTGCCGAGCGCGCACTGGCTTCCGGCGCAAAGCGGGTCGCAATCGCTACCGATTCCGAACGCATTGCGGCAAGCGTGCGCGAAGCGGGATTCACTGCGGTCATGACGCGCGCCGACCACGCATCGGGCACTGACCGGCTCGCTGAAGCCGCCGAACTGCTCGGACTGGCCGACAGCGACATCGTCGTCAATGTTCAGGGTGATGAGCCCATGGTGCCGCCGCCCCTGGTTGCTGCGGTCGCGCGAACGCTGGCGGCCAATCCTGCCTGTGCGATGGCCACGGCCGCGCACCCGATCCATTCGGACGCCGAGTTTCGCAATCCCAATGTCGTCAAACTCGTGACCGACTCAACGGGCCGCGCCCTGACCTTTTCCCGGGCACCGATTCCGTTCGAACGTGATGCAGCCGTCGTCGCCCTGCCCGCAGATTCGATTTCTCCAGTGCTTGCCGGCCTGGGCCTGCCGCTCCGACACATTGGGCTATACGCCTATCGCGCAAGCTTTCTCAGGCAATTCCCGACGCTGGCGCCCGCGCCGCTTGAAAAAATCGAATCGCTCGAACAGATGCGGGCGCTGTGGCATGGCTTCGAGATTGCCGTGCATGTCACCGACCTTGCACCGCCAGCCGGGGCCGATACGCCCGCCGATCTCGAGCGCATTCGAAGTCTGTGGGCAAACACCTCAAATTGACCGGTCCTCGTCTTTGACGGTACGCTCGCGGTAACCCTCTTTCGGGAAATCCCTATGCGTCTGATCCTCCTGGGCGCCCCTGGCGCCGGTAAAGGCACGCAGGCTGCGTTCATCACCCGCCGCTTTGGTATTCCGCAAATTTCCACTGGCGACATGTTGCGCGCAGCGGTCAAGGCCGGTACGCCGCTTGGCTTGGCGGCCAAAAAAGTGATGGATTCCGGCGGGCTGGTGTCTGACGACATCATCATCGGTCTGGTGCGCGACCGGCTCGCGCAGCCTGACTGCGCGGCAGGCTATCTGTTCGATGGCTTTCCCAGAACCATCCCGCAGGCCGAGGCCATGAAGGAAGCCGGCGTCGGCATTGATTTCGTCCTCGAGATCGATGTTCCGGATTCCGAGATCATTGAGCGCATGAGTGGCCGTCGGGTACACCTGGCAAGCGGCCGCACCTTTCACGTCCGGTTCAATCCGCCCAAGGTCGCCGGCAAAGACGACGACACTGGCGAAGATCTGGTGCAGCGCGACGATGACCGCGAGGAAACCGTTCGTAAACGCCTGTCGGTCTATCACGACCAAACCCGTCAGCTGGTTGACTACTACGGCAACTGGGCCGCCGCCCAGCAACCCGGGGCCCCGCGCTATCGGCGAATTTCCGGTCTGGGAAGCGTGGACGCGATCACCTCGCGAGCACTCGAGGCACTGGCTGGCTGACGCGGCCGGCACACCGCCTTCCTGCGCTCCCGAAGCGGCCTGCGCGCGCTTCGCGAGATGCCTGCAGTCATGACGGGTCGTGACCAACGGTCATGCCCGTGTAAAATCCGGCCGCTTTATCAAACTAAACCATAGGTAACAACGGAGGAAGGATCATGACTGCAACCACTGCGGGCGTCTGGCTCGCGCTGGCCTGCGGCATCATCGCGGTGCTGTATGGCATCGTGTCGAGCCGCTGGATTGTCGGGCTCGATGCCGGCAATGCCCGGATGCAGGAAATCGCTGCGGCGATTCAGCAGGGCGCGAAGGCCTATTTAAACCGCCAGTACCGCACCATCGGACTGGTCGGCGTGATCCTCTTCATCATCATCGCGGTGATACCCGGTCTGGGCATGTCGACCGCGGTGGGGTTTGCCATCGGCGCCGTGCTGTCGGGCGCCGCGGGCTACATCGGCATGAACGTGTCGGTTCGGGCCAATGTGCGCACCGCGCAGGCGGCCACCGTGGGTCTCAACGAGGCGCTGGCCGTCGCGTTCCGCGGCGGTGCGATCACCGGCATGCTGGTGGTTGGCCTGGGTCTGCTGGGCGTGGCGGGTTACTACGCGTTTCTGGTCGGATCCGCAGGCAAGATCACCGATCTGCATCATGTGCTCAAGCCGCTGATCGGCCTTGCCTTCGGCTCATCGCTGATTTCAATCTTCGCGCGTCTGGGCGGCGGCATCTTCACCAAGGGCGCAGACGTTGGCGCCGATCTGGTGGGTAAGGTGGAAGCCGGCATCCCCGAGGACGATCCCCGCAACCCCGCGGTCATCGCTGACAACGTGGGCGACAACGTGGGCGACTGCGCGGGCATGGCTGCTGACCTGTTCGAAACCTATGCCGTGACGTTGATTGCCACGATGCTGCTCGGCTCACTGATGGTGACCGGCGCAGAAATGCAGGCAGTGGTCTACCCGATGGCGCTTGGCGGTCTGTCGATCATCGCCTCGATCATCGGCTGCATCTTCGTCAAGGCCAAGCCGGGCGATACCAACATCATGGGTGCGCTTTACAAGGGCCTCATCGTTGCCGGCGTGATCGCGACCATCGCGTCGTATCCGATTACCCAGTGGATGTTCGCGGGCGCAACACTGCCCAAGGGCCTGACGGTCATGAACCTGTGGCTGTGCGTGGTCGTGGGCATGGTGCTGACCGGCCTGATCGTCTGGGTCACCGAGTACTACACCGGCACGCAGTACGGACCCGTGCGCTATGTGGCGCAGGCCTCAACCACCGGCCATGCCACCAACATCATCGCGGGCATCGCGGTATCGATGAAATCCACCGCCTGGCCGGTGCTGATGGTGTGCGCGGCCATCCTGGCCTCGTTCTGGCTCGCTGGCCTGTACGGCATCGCAATCGCGGCAACCGCCATGCTGTCGATGGCCGGTATCGTGGTGGCGCTTGACGCCTACGGCCCGATCACCGACAACGCGGGCGGCATTGCCGAAATGGCCGATCTGCCCGAATCAGTGCGCAACATCACTGATCCGCTTGATGCGGTGGGCAATACCACCAAGGCGGTCACCAAGGGCTATGCGATCGGCTCGGCCGGTCTCGCAGCGCTGGTGCTGTTTGCCGACTACACGCACGCACTCGAGTCGGCAAAGATCCAGGTGAAGTTCGATCTGTCGGACCACATGGTCATCATCGGCCTGTTCATCGGCGGCCTGATCCCCTTCCTGTTCGGCGCCATGGCCATGGAGGCCGTTGGTCGCTCGGCTGGCGCGGTGGTCGAGGAGGTCCGTCGCCAGTTCCGCGAGATCAAGGGCATCATGGAAGGCACGGCCAAGCCCGATTACTCGCGCGCGGTCGATCTGCTCACGACGTCGGCGATCAAGGAAATGATCATCCCGTCGCTGCTGCCGGTGATCGTGCCCGTGGTCGTGGGTCTGGTGCTGGGTCCGAAGGCGCTGGGCGGCATGCTGATGGGAACCATCATCACCGGCCTGTTCGTTGCCATCTCGATGTGTACCGGCGGCGGTGCCTGGGATAACGCCAAAAAGTACATCGAAGAAGGCCATCACGGCGGCAAGGGCTCGGATGCTCACAAGGCCGCTGTCACGGGCGATACCGTTGGTGACCCCTACAAGGACACTGCGGGTCCGGCAGTCAATCCGCTCATCAAGATCATCAACATCGTGGCGCTGCTGATCGTGCCGCTGCTGTAAATCGGATGACTTGATCGAAAACGGGCGGCCTTCCGGGCCGCCCTTTTCATTTGGGCGCGTCGCACTGACCAGGATTCAGGCGTCGACTGCACAATCGGCTTAGTGCGGTCACCATTTTTCAGGGAGCAAACCATGAATACTCAGGGCAAGGTTGTCATCGTCACCGGCGGCGCATCAGGGTTGGGGGGTGCAACAGCGAAAATGATCGCGGCGGGCGGTGGCAAGGTGCTGATCGCCGACGTCAATGCTGAGCTCGGCAACCGGTTCGCCGCCGAGCTTGGCTCGGGCGCGCAGTTCGTGCGCTGTGACGTCACCTCGGATGCCGATGCGAAGGCCACCGTGAGCGCCGCCTGTGCAATGGGTACGCTGGTGGGGCTGGTGAATTGCGCGGGCGTGGGCTCCCCCGGCAAAACCGTTGGCAAAGACGGCCCGCTGCCACTCGAGGCCTTCAGCCGAGTCATCCAGATCAACCTGATCGGCACCTTCAACATGATCCGGATTGCCGCCGCTGCCATGATGAGCAACGCCCCTAACGAAGAAGGCGAGCGCGGTGTCATCGTCAACACTGCATCGGTCGCGGCCTTCGACGGCCAGATCGGGCAGTCGGCCTATGCTGCTTCCAAGGGCGGCGTGGTGGGCATGACCTTACCCATCGCCCGGGAGCTTGCTCGGGACGGTATCCGCGTGGTCACGATCGCGCCAGGCCTGTTCCTGACGCCCCTGCTGCAGTCGATTCCGCCCGCGGCTCAGGAGTCGCTTGGCAAGCAGGTGCCCTTCCCACCGCGCCTCGGACGCCCCGACGAATACGCTCAGATGGTCGGCCATGTGTTCGCCAACGTGATGCTCAACGGCGAAACCATCCGGCTCGACGGCGCGATCCGGATGGCCCCGCGCTAAACGCGATCGATGCCTCAGCCCGCCTGGCTGGACAGGCGCGCCTCGAACCAGTGAGCCAGCGCGAGAAGGCTGGCATCGGCATCGCGGCGCGCCACCAGTTGCAGGCTGGTGGGCAGACCCTCAACGAGTCCGGTGGGCAGCACCAGCGCGGGGAGCCCCGCAAATGAGAACGGAGCGGTCTGCCCCAGCAGCGCATCCCTGACCGACATGGTGCCGCCCTCGGTCGATACCTCAGTCTGGCCGCGCTTCGGGGGCAGGACCGCGTTGCCCGGCATGATCAGCGCGTCGCAATCAGTCAACACGGCCTCCAGCTGAGCAGTCAGCGACTCGCGAACCTTCAGGCTGGCGATGTAATCGGAGGCCGATACCGATAACCCTGCACGCAGGGGCGGCGCCACCATGTCGGAGAAACCCTCGCCCCCATCAGCGAGCGCGCGCCGATGAACCCAGGCAGCCTCGGCGCGAACCAGCGGCGTGTAGGCGTCCCAGCCCCGGGGAATCAACGGGGCATCGATTTCCATCACGGTGACGCCGTCGCGGCGCAGCGACGCCACGAGACGTTCGAAGACTTCCCGCACGCCGGGCTGCAGGCGACCACGCAGCCAGCCCGCAGGAATGGCGAGCCTGGGGGCCCGCGGAACCGCACCGTGTCGGGTCGAGCGGCCCGACATCACCTCAAAGAGCAGCGCGCAATCGGCGACGCTGCGCGCGAGCGGCCCCGCGTGATCGCAGGTCCACGACAGGTTGAGTCCACCATCCAGCGGAATCGCGCCATAGCTTGGCTTGAAGCCGACGACCCCGCAAAACGAGGCCGGAATGCGGATTGAGCCCCCGGTATCGCTGCCGACTGCGCCAAGCCCGATACCGCTTGCCACCGCCACTGCCGCCCCGCTGGACGATCCGCCCGCCTGGCGCTCAGGATCGAAGGGGTTGCACACATCCCCCGTCCAGCGGTTCTCGCCGGTGGCCCCCAACGCCACCTCGTGCAGGTTGGTTTTGGCGAAAATCAGCGCGCCTGCCTCTCTGAGCCGTGTGGCGAGGCTGGACTCTGCGGTGCCCAACTCGTGCAGCGGCGCGCGGGTGCCGCCACGGGTCGGCATGCCAGCCACGTTGAACAGATCCTTGACGGTCAGGGGAATGCCGTGCAGTGGTCCAGCCGGTGCGCCACTCGCACGCAAGGCGTCCAACGCATCGGCGGCACGCGCCGCCTGCTCCCAGTCCACCCAGGCGAGCGCATTGAGGCTGGCCGCGGCACCTGCCGCGTCGCGGCTCGCCTCGAGCAAAGCTCGGGCAGTCGTACGGCCTTCGCGGAGGGCATTGAGGGCGTCGCTGATCGTATTCATTGAGAGGCAGCTCCAGGCTTGAATTGGCGATGCGCACGCTATCATGGACCGATGGCCACGCGCTCGCATCCGTGGGGGTTTCGTCTGCCGGTTGCGCTGCACCGGTGGATTGCCGCGTGGGCGCTCGCAAGCGTATCCGGGCTGCAGGCGCAGCCTGCGGTCCACACCGCATCAACCACTACGGCGGCGACTGCCGCCGCCCCGGATTCGTCCATCGGCCCGGCGCAGCCCGAGGCCGCCAGCGGGCGAAGCCCCAAAGCGGTGGTGCGAGCGCGCGAATTTCTGGCGGTCACCGCGCACCCGCTCGCAAGCGAGGCAGCCTTCACGATGCTGGAGGCCGGTGGCCATGCCATTGACGCCGCGATTGCTGCGCAGGCGGTGCTTGCACTGGTGGAACCACAATCATCCGGCCTGGGCGGTGGCGGCTTTCTGCTGCATTTCGATCCTGCCACGGCACAGGTCCAGGCTTATGACGGTCGGGAAACGGCTCCCCAGAGCGCGAGCGGTAATCGGTTTCTCGATGCTACGGGCCGGCCATTGGGCTTCGCGGCGGCGGTGATAGGCGGCCGCTCGGTCGGCGTACCGGGCCTGATCCGAATGCTCGAACTCGCGCATCGAGACCAGGGTCGGCTACCCTGGGCCAGTCTGTTCGAACCTGCCATCCGGCTGGCGAACGAAGGATTCGACCTGACGCCGCGCCTGCATGCGCTGCTCGCACGCGAACGCTGGCTTCGCGACGATCCGGAGGCCGCTGCGCTGTACTACGACGCAGGCGGTCGTCCTCACCCAGTCGGCCACCGGCTGCGCAATTCGGCCCTCGCCGACACGCTGACCGCGATCGCGCGCAATGGCGCCGATGCGCTGCACCACGGACCCATCGCACGGGATCTGGTTGAGCGGGTGCGCAGCCACGCCACGCGCCCCGGCGATCTCACCGAGTACGACCTTCGTCACTACCAGGCGCTGCGGCGCACGCCACTCTGCACCGGCTATCGCGAGTGGCTGCTTTGCGGCATGCCACCCCCGTCAGCCGGCGGGATCGCGGTTGCGCAGATTCTCACGCTCAACGATCTGGCGAAGCGTTCGGCGGCTGATCGCGCGCCCGGCGGGGTAACCGGTACCGGCAATCCATTTGAGGATCCGTCCCGGGTACATCGCTTCACGGAATCGGCACGGCTTGCGTTTGCGGACCGTGATCGATGGGTTGCTGATCCAGCCTACGCGAGCGTACCGGTCGCCGCACTGCTCGATTCGCGGTATCTGCGCGCCCGGGCCGCGCTGATTGGTCCGGTGTCACTCGATCTGGCGCCACCGGGCGACCCCGAGCGGTTTCTCGCCCAGACCGAGCCGCGCGCGGCCATTGAAACCGAGGTCGAATCGACCACCCATTTATCGGTCATCGACGGGCAGGGGCGAACCGTGGCGCTGACCTCGTCGATCGAGCATGCATTTGGCGCGCGTCTGATGGTGCGAGGCTTTCTGCTCAACAATCAGCTGACCGATTTTTCGTTCGTGCCGCACACCAGCAACGGGCCAGTGGCGAACCGTGTCGAGGGCGGCAAGCGACCACGCAGCTCGATGGCACCCACGCTGGTATTCAACCGCAACGCCACGGCACCAACCCCTCAGCCTGTGCCTGGCCCCGAAGCGGAGGCAACCGCGGCAACACGGACAACACTCGAGGCCACCGGGTCGGCGCCTGTGACGGTTGGCGGACACTCGCTCAGGCTTGCGATCGGGTCGCCCGGAGGGCCCGCCATCATCAACCATGTCGCCCGCACGCTCGTGGCCGTGCTCGATGAGGGTGTTGCGCTACAACAGGCCATCGATGCGCCCAATCTTGGCAGCCGCAATGGTCCCACCGAACTCGAGGCCGATACCGCTGCCGTGGCGCTGGCCGGGCCGCTGGCAGCACGAGCCCATCGCATCATGATCACGCCAATGACCAGCGGGATTCACGGCATCATGCGGACTTGCACAACTCTGGGCGACTCTTGCATCCTGGAGAGTGGCACGGATCCGCGCCGCGAAGGCCTTGCGCGCGGGCGGTAAGCGCAGCGACGGAGACAACACGCAATGGAACGACGCAAGCTTAGCGGCGGACGGCTGGTCGGCGCAGCCTATGACGCCATGGACCGCCGGCTGGAAATCGAATTCTCGGGAGGCGAGGTCAAGGCTTTCAAAGACGTGCCCGCCGAAGTCTGGAGGCGGTTGGTGGCAGCGCCCAACCCCGCGGTGTTTTATGCCGACCGAATCGAGGAAGAGTATGTGACCGAGCGCGGCCGGGTCGTTCGGGCGGCCGACGCCCGCGCCCGGCTGGACTCGCTGTTCGGAAAGCCCGACCGGAACAGCTGATCCGCCCCCTTCAGACTGGCTTTAGCCCGACGCCACCCCGTGCAGGCAACCCCGCGCGCGCGCGCCAGTCACGCTCGGCATCCGCTCTGGATTCTGTGCCAGGTGGTGGACAATCTCGGCGATGCTGGCGTCTGTTGGCGGCTTGCCAGACAACTGGCCAACTGGCATCCCTTCGAGCCAACGCTCATTATCGATCAGCCGGAAACGCTTGCCGCCATCGAGCCAAGGCTAAGACAGTGGGTGCCCTCAGGCTCACAGGCCGACCCTGGATCAACGCCTCGCATCGACGGTGTCCGGATCGTTCCTCGGACCCACATCGAGCGGGTACCGCATTCACCCCTACCGTCGGTCATTGTCAGCGCATTCGGTTGCGAGCCACCCGCCTGGCTGCGGGCGCACCTTGCCGGCGGCCCGCGCATTCCGCTCTGGATTCAGCTGGAGTATCTGAGCGCGGAAAACTGGGTCGAGGACTGCCACAGACTGATTTCGGTCAAGCCTGTCGACGCAGCCCGCGAGCACTTTCTCTATCCGGGATTCACCGAACGCACTGCGGGACTCTCGCGCGAACCCGATCTGTTTGAGCGCCGCGATGCATTCAGAGCCACAGGCGGACCCGCGGCACTGCTGGACGAACTGGGCGCCACCCCCAAGCCCGGCCAGCGGGTATTCAGCCTGTTCTGTTACCCGGACGCGCCGCTCGACGCCTGGTTGCGGTCGCTCGCAACCGGCGCCGCGTCAACCCTGGTCTGCGTGGCCAGCGGGCGGGCGCCGCGCGCGCTCAACACAGCCTTGGGCTACCCACTTGGGGTAGGCGAGCGCGCGCGGCTAGGTCAGGCCGAGTTCGTCAGGATCCCGATGCTGAGCCAGGATCGCTATGACCAGTTGCTCTGGAGCTGCGCGTTCAATGCGGTGCGAGGCGAGGATTCCTGGCTGAGGGCACACTGGGCTGCCGTGCCATTTGTGTGGCAGGCGTATCCACAGCCCGACGGCGCGCATCTGCGAAAACTTGATGCGTTTCTCGCCAAAATGGCGGCTGTGAGCCCGCCGGGTGCTGCAGCCCCGGCACTGATCGAAGGGCTGATGCAGGCCTGGAACGGGTCTGAGTCTGACGCAATCGGTGCTGCCTGGAGGGATTTCGACGCCGATCTCGCCAGCCAGAACCGGGTTGGCCAGCACACCCGTGCCTGGGTGGACCACCTGTCGCGCCACACCCCACTCGCCGAACAACTGACTCGATATTGTCTTGATCGGCTAGAATGATGGGTTTTATTTTGCAGGCGCAATGCCGCACACCGATCGGAAATCATTTATGAAAATCGCTCAGGAACTTCGCACCGGCAACGTGATCATGATTGGCAAAGAGCCAATGGTCGTTCAGAAGGCCGAGTACAACAAATCGGGCCGCAATGCTGCGGTCGTCAAGATGAAAATGAAAAACCTCCTGAACGGTTCAGCCATGGAAACCGTTTTCAAGGCGGACGAAAAATTCGATGTGCTGGTGCTTGACCGCAAGGAAGTCACCTATTCCTATTTCGCCGACCCCATGTACGTGTTCATGGACGGCGAGTTCAACCAGTTTGAAGTGGAAGCCGAGTCAATGGGCGATGCGGTTCAGTACCTCGATGACGGACTGGCCTGCGAAGTGGTGTTCTACGACGGGCGCGCGATCTCGGTTGAAATGCCCAACAGCGTCGTACGCGAGGTGGAGTACACCGAGCCCGCAGTCAAGGGCGACACCTCGGGCAAGGTCATGAAGCCCGCCCGAATCAAGCCCACCGGTCTTGAGGTGTCGGTGCCTGCCTTCGTCGAAATCGGCGATCGCATCGAAATCGACACGCGCACCGGTGAATACAAGAGCCGCGTAAAAGGCTGACCGCCCACTCCCGCCAACGCTTCCAGGAGCCCCGCGATGGCTGCGACCTCTCCCCTGATGAATACCTACGCGCAGCAACCGATCGTGTTCACGCACGGTGACGGCGCGTGGCTGTTTGACAGCCAGGGGCGACGCTACCTCGACTGCCTGTCAGGCATCGCGGTGAACACGCTGGGGCACAACCACCCAACGCTGGTGGCGGCGCTGCGCGAGCAGATCGGCAAGGTCATTCACGTGTCCAACCTGTTCACGCATCCCTTGCGTGACCAGCTGGCCAGGCTGCTGCTTGAGCGTAGCGGCATGACCAACGTGTTCTTCTGCAATTCAGGGCTCGAGGCCAACGAAGCCGCCATCAAGATCGCACGTAAGTACGGTCATGACCGCGGCGTCGCGCTTCCCGAAATCGTTGTCTACGAAAAGTCCTTCCACGGGCGTTCGCTTGCCACGCTTTCGGCGACCGGTAACGAAAAAGTGCAGAAGGGATTCGAGCCGCTGGTCGAGGGGTTCGTGCGCGTGTCTCTGAACGACGCCGAGGGAATCCAGCGGGTCGCCGCCAACCGGCCGAATGTGGTGGCCGTATTCGCTGAGGCCATCCAGGGTGAGGGCGGCATCCAGCCCGCACGCGCCGAATACTTACGCGAGCTTCGCAGGCTGTGCGACGAGAAACAGTGGCTTCTGATGATCGATGAAGTACAGTGCGGCATGGGCCGTACTGGCAAGTGGTTCGCGCATCAGTGGGCGGGCGTTCTTCCCGATGTGATGCCACTCGCCAAGGGCTTGGGCTCGGGTGTGCCAATCGGTGCAGTCGTTGCGCATGGCGTTGCCGCAGAGGTGTTTCAGCCTGGCAATCACGGCACCACCTTCGGTGGCAATCCGCTCGCAATGCGGGCAGGCATTGCCACCATCGAAGCGATGGAAGCCGAGCATCTGCTCGGTAACGCGGCGCAGGTGGGTGGATTCATCATCGACCAGATTCGGTCCCACTTCGCGGGCAACCCCGGCGTGGTGGAAGTTCGCGGGCAGGGCCTCATGATAGGCATCGAGCTTGATCGCAGTTGCGGCGATCTGGTGACGCTGGCGCTCGAGGCGGGTCTCGTGCTCAATGTCACCGCCGACCGTGTGGTGCGCCTGCTGCCTCCGCTCATCCTGTCGCGCGAGCAGGCGCAGCTGCTGCTTGATCGCCTGATTCCGCTGATCGAGGCGCGGCTCGGTCGGCCCTGACGGCCTCTGCGCCAGTTGCCGTTACCCACGCATCAACCCGCTGCCATGAGCCCCCGGCATTTTCTGCAGTTTCGTGATCTGAGCCGCGACGAGATTCGCTACCTGTTCGAGCGTACGCGGCTGATCAAGGAGCGCTTCAAGCGCTACGAAACCTATCATCCGCTTGCCGACCGCACGCTGGTGATGATCTTCGAGAAAGCCAGCACCCGCACCCGTTTGTCGTTCGAGGCGGGCATGCAACAGCTCGGGGGCTCGGCCATTTACCTGAACACGCGCGACTCACAACTGGGTCGCGGAGAGCCGGTGGAGGATGCCGCGCAGGTGATTTCACGCATGTGCGATCTGGTCATGATCCGCACATTCGAGCAGGAGATCATCGAGCGCTTCGCCCGTCACTCGCGCGTACCGGTGGTCAACGGCCTTACCAACGAATACCACCCGTGTCAGATTCTCGCTGACATCTTCACCTACATTGAGCATCGCGGCTCCATTGAAGGGCGCACTGTTGCCTGGATTGGCGACTCGAACAATGTCTGCAATACCTGGCTGCAGGCGGCCGAAGTGCTCGGCTTCAATGTGCATGTATCAACGCCTCCTGGCTATGAGGTTGAGCCGGAACGCGCAGGCTTGTTCGGTACCGACCACTTCGAAGAGTTTTCCGATCCGCTTGAAGCGTGCCGGGGCGCCGATCTGGTCACCACCGATGTCTGGACCAGCATGGGCTTTGAGCAGGAAAACGATATGCGGCGAAAAGCCTTCGCCGACTGGTGCGTGGATGCCGAGATGATGGCCGTGGCCAGTACCGATGCATGCTTCATGCATTGCCTGCCCGCGCACCGTGGCGAAGAGGTCACCGCTGAGGTGATCGATGGTCCGCAATCGGTTGTCTGGGATGAAGCCGAAAACCGGCTCCACACTCAAAAAGCGCTGATGGAATTTCTGCTGCTGGGCCGCCTGTAACCCAGGCTCGTGGCTAGCGCGGCGACAGGCGCGATTCGAGCGGATAACGCGGATCGTTGAATCCCGGTGTGGAGGGGTGGCCCGGCTTGACCAGTGAGTCCACCGCTGCCTCATCCTCCAGACTCCAGGACAGATCGAGCGCTTCGAAATACTGGAGCCATTGGGCGAGCGTGCGGGGGCCGGCAATCACGGAACTGACTGCCCGGTGCGCGAGCACCCAGGCCACCGAATAGCCCAGCAACGACGCGCCGCGAGCCGCCGCGCGGGCCTTCAGCTGCTCGGCGACCGCAAGCGACTCTTCACGCCACTCGGTTTCGAGAACCCGCTTTTCGCCGCGGCCCACCCGCGAGTCGGGCGCCGGCGCCGCACCGGGCGCATATTTTCCGGTGAGCACGCCGCGTGCGATCGGGCTGTAGGGCACCACTCCAAGACCGTAGTGGCGGCAGGCGGGCAGCACTTCAACCTCTGGCTGACGGTTGAGCAGGTTGTAGTAAGGCTGGCAGACCGCAGGCGCAGGCATGCCTATCTGACCGCTCAGGCGCACCGCTTCGGCGATTCGCCAGCCCCGAAAATTCGACAGCCCCCAATACCGGATCTTTCCCGCACGAATGAGGTCGTCGAAGGCTCGCAGCGGCTCCTCGAGCGAATCGTCTTCATAGTCGCGATGCATGTAGCAGATGTCAAGATAGTCGGTTCCCAAACGTTTGAGGCTGGCCTCCACCGCCTGCACTACCCATTTGCGCGACAGGCGGCTTTCATTGGGCCGGTTCGACATTGGGTTGCCCACCTTCGAGGCCAGCACCCAATGATCGCGATCAGCGGCCAGCAGCGGACCCAGCATCTGCTCGCAGGCGCCCCGGCTGTAGCCATCTGCGGTATCGATGAAATTCACGTCGCGATCGCGCGCTGCATCCACGATGGCTGCGGCCTCGCGCGCATCGGTCTGGTCGGCAAACATCATCGTGCCCAGACACAGGGCCGAGACGCGCAGATTGGTCGTGCCGAGCTTGCGAATTTCCATGGTGTTCAACGCCTCAGTCAATCGTCGAGATGGGGATATCCTGCCAGCCTGCCACCGTCAATCACGATCGTCTGACCGGTCATGAAACCCGATGCGGGGCTTGCCAGGAACACCGCGGCACCCGCGATTTCATCGGGCTCGCCGATGCGGCCAAGCGGCGAATGTTTGACGGTGCGCGCCAGAATCGCCGGGTCTTCCCAAAGCGCACGCGCAAAGTCGGTGCGAACCAGGCCAGGCGCAATACAGTTGGCACGGATGCCCTGCCGGCCCCACTCGATCGCGATGTTGCGCGCGATCTGCATCTCGGCAGCCTTCGAGATGTTGTATGCGCCGATCTTGTTGGATCCCTGGAAACCGCCCACTGACGAGATGATGATCACCGAGCCACCACCGCGTTCGGCCATGCCAGGCAGCGCCATGTTGGTGAGCCAGAAGGTGCTGCGCACATTGGCGGCCATCACGCGGTCAAAGGCCTCGTCGGACATGCCCGCCGCCGGACCGAAATAAGGATTGACGGCGGCGTTGCAGACCAGCACGTCAATACCGCCCCATTCGGCATCTGTGCTGCTCACCAGCGCCTGCAAATCCTCTTTGCGACCTATGTGGCAGACGCGCGCGACGGCCTCGCCACCGCGCGCGCGAATTGCATCGACCACCTGCTGGCAGGCCTCGAGCTTGCGGCTTGACACCACGACCCGCGCGCCATGTTCGGCCAGTCGTTCTGCGATCGCGCGGCCGATTCCACGGCTCGCGCCCGTGACGACGGCCACCTTGCCGTCCAGACGAAAAAGTTGCATCGACAATCCTGTCATGAATCAGACCCGGGCCCTGAGACCCGCACGGCGGCGAAAGCTTACGCGTAAATCGGCCGACGTCGGGTTTCATCAATCGCAGATTTGCACTATCTTGCCGCCGATTGATCGCATGCGGAGAGCAGGTTGGATTCCGAATCAAATACGCTCAGGACCCAGGTCGCCATCGCAGGCGGTGGCCCCGCGGGCATGGTGCTTGCCATCGAGTTGGGCCGCCGGGGCGTGCCCTGCGTGCTGATCGATGAAGACGAACGACCGCCACGCTTTCCAAAAGCCAATGCCACCACCGCGCGCTCAATGGAACATTTCCGCCGGCTGGGCTTTGCTGACCGGATCCGCGCCCAGGGACTGCCGCCCGATTTCCCGCAGGACATCGCGTATTTCACCCGTTATGCGCGCCATGAGCTGGCGCGTCTTCCAGGACTGACGCGGGAAGAAGCGCGTTCACGGCGCGCATCGCATGATGACCGCTGGCCGACCCCTGAGCCACTGCACCGCGGCCAGCAGATGCTGATCGAGCCCGTACTGCTCGAGCAGGTGCGGCGCTATCCATCGGTAAGCCTGCAACTGGGGACGGGTGTGGTGTCGGTTGAACGACTCGATGCGGGAGGTCGGCTCCATTGCGAATCCGCCGCGACGGGCCGACCCCTTCGAATCGAAGCCGACTACGTGGTGGGCTGCGATGGCCCGAGAAGCCGGGTGCGCGAGGCGCTGGGCATCCGCTATGAGGGGCTGCGTGAAGACGACCGCGACTTCATGGGCGGCCGGATGCTCACCGTGTATTTCCGCGCACCAGGCTTTTACGAAGCCACGGGCAAGCAACGCGCCTGGCAGTACTGGGCGGTGAATCGCGAGTGCCGGGGGCTCACCATCTCGATTGATGGCAGCGGCCAGATCGCCTGCGCGCTACAACTGCCCGCAGGGGTCGCACCGACCCGCGAATTCGCTGAGCGGGGCCTGGTTGCCACCATGGGTGCGCCGTTTGATTTCGAGATCATCGGCATGTCCGAATGGACTGCGGGCTACATGCTGGTGGCTGAGCGCTTCGCGGACGATTCGCCTGAGCCGCGACTGCTGCTCGCGGGCGACGCCGCCCACCTGTTCACGCCCACCGGCGGCCAGGGCTACAACACCGCCGTCGACGACGCGGTGAACCTGGGCTGGAAACTGGCTGCGGTCTGCCAGGGTTGGGCCAGGCCGTCGCTGCTCGCCAGCTACCAGGCGGAACGGCAACCGATCGCGCGCCGCAATACCCGGTTTTCCTACGCGATGGCCGAGAGTATTGGCCGGCTGCCCTTACCTGACCATCTCGAGCACGACAGCGACGCAGGCCATGTGGCGCGCGCGGTGCTGGGCGAGCGTCTTGCCGAACACGCGCGGCGCGAGTTCGATATCCCGGGCATTCACCTGGGCGTGTTTTATGCGGGCTCACCGCTCATCGGCCTGGACGCCGCGCTGGCGCCAACCGACGATTGGACCCACTACCGACCGCATGCAACGCCTGGCGCACGGGCCCCGCACCTCTGGGTCGACGAGCATCGGGCAATCTTCGACTGTTTCGGCCGCGATTTCACGCTGCTTTGCCTGGACGGCGCCGATCACGCCAACGCTCAAAGAATCGCCGAGCAGGCACGGCGGGCGGGTCTGCCGCTCGAAACCGTCAGCATCGCGGGCAGCACGGCGCGTGAGTTGTACGGCGCGGGCCATATCCTGATTCGCCCTGACCATCATGTCGGCTGGCGAGGCGATCGGCTGACACCTGACTTCGATCAGGTTCTGTCGCGGGCGCGAGGAGGCTGACAGAGGAGGCTGATAGAGGGACCCGCACCCGGCAATCGACGATCGGCCTGAACCGGCCTATCATCGAGCCCGTTGAACGTAACCAGCGCTGCCAGCTGTCCCAGTCGAGCCTACATCGGTCGGCAGCCCGCAGTTTCCTGGATCCACACAGCACTGCATCGGAGGAATGTCATGCCCGTCGTGAAGGTCACCGACCTCGCTTACTGCCGTCTGCAATCGCCCAACCTCGACCAATCGCAGGAATTCCTGACCCGGTTCGGCATGGAGGTCTCGGCGCGTACCAAGGATCGCCTGTTCATGCGTGGCACGGATCCTCAGGCCCGCATTCACGTGACGCATCTGGGCAGTGACGCGCGCTGCATTGGCCTGGCGTTTCATGTCGAGAGCGAGGACGACCTCAAGGCAGCCAGCAAGGTGTCGGGTGCATCGGGCATTGAAAACGTTGATGAGCCGGGCGGCGGTAAGCGGGTACGGTTCAAGGACCCGATGGGATATGAGGTCGAGCTGATCACCGGCATGCAGCCGGTCGAAAAGCTTCCCACCCGCCGCCATGTTCTTAACTGGGGCGACGAAAAAATGCGCCGTGCGGGCGAGCTGATGCGGCTTGACCGCGGTCCCTCGCAGGTCAAGCGCGTGGCGCACGCGGTGTACATGACGCCCAACGCCATGGAAAAAGTGCGCTGGTACCGCGAGCACCTCGGATTGGTCTGCTCCGACGATGTCTATGCCGGATCACCCGACAACATCATCGCCTCATTCAACCGCTGCGACCGGGGCGAAACCTTTGTCGATCATCATGTTTTCCTGTGCATTGAGGGCCCCAAAACCGGGCTCAATCACATTTCGTTCGAGGTTCAGAATTTTGATGATGTGATGCTGGGGCATGAGCATCTGAAGGGTGCCAACCAATACAAGCATGTGTGGGGAATCGGTCGCCATGTGCTGGGCAGTCAGATCTTCGATTACTGGCAGGACCCCTGGGGACGGGTGCATGAGCACTGGGCCGATACCGACATGCTGAACAACAGCTCCAAGCCCAATCTGCTGTCAGCCGAAGAAGGACTCAGCTCGCAGTGGGGCGATGGCGCACCCGCCGAATTCATCGCCCACGCAACGCCCTGAAGATCAGACCTCGTTTTGATTCCCTGCATGACGCGCGCCATGCAAGGCGCGCGCGTCGTAGTCGTAATGCGTGAGCCGTACCGATGAGTCTGCTTACCCTACAGGGCGGACGGCTCGCGTTCGGCCATGTCGCGCTGCTTGACGACGCTGCGCTGTCGATCGACGCTGGCGAGCGGATCGCACTGATCGGTCGCAACGGCACCGGGAAATCGTCGCTACTGAAGGCGCTTGCCGGTCAGATCGCGCTCGACGACGGTCGGATCGTGCGGCGCAACGGCTGCACCCTCGCCCATGTTGCGCAGGAACCGGTGTTTGATGCCGCGCAGTCCGTTCATCAGGCGGTCGCCGCAGCGCTGCCTGACCATGCGGAACTGATCGACCGACATCAGCGGATTGCCTCGGCGCTTGCGGGCGAGGCCCTGTCGATCACCGACCAGGAGTCGCTCACCGCCGCGCTCGCAGCCGTGCAGACCGAGCTCGAAACCACTGGCGCATGGACGGTCACGCATCGTATCGACAGCATCCTGTCCAAGCTTGGGCTCGCCCCCGATGCGATCATCGGCAACCTGTCGGGCGGCACGCGCAAGCGCGTCGCACTGGGGCGCGCCCTGGTCGCCGAGCCTGATCTGCTGCTGCTCGATGAGCCCACCAATCACCTGGACATCGAGTCGATCAGCTGGCTGGAGGATCTGCTCGCGGCCAGACGCGAGGCCACCCTGCTGATCACGCATGATCGCCGGCTGATGGATCGCGTGGCCACCCGCATCATCGAGCTCGACCGCGGCGTGCTGCGCTCCTATCCGGGAAGCTTCGCCGCCTACCAGCGGCGCAAGGCCGATGAACTCGCGCAGGAAGCGGTCGTCAATGCAAAGTTTGATCGATTGCTTGCCCAGGAAGAGGTCTGGATCCGGCAGGGGGTTGAGGCCCGACGTACCCGCAATGAGGGACGCGTGCGTCGGCTTGAATCGCTGCGGCGTGCCCGCGAGCAGCGGCGCGAGCGCGTCGGGCGCGTGCGGATCGAAATCGACTCGGGAGAACGCTCGGGCAAACTGGTGGCCGAATTGACGGGTGTCGGAAAAGCCTGGGGCAACCGTTGGGTCGTACGAGAACTGGACTGCGTGGTAAGCCGAGGCGACCGCGTGGGCCTGATCGGACCCAATGGCGCGGGCAAGACCACCCTGATCAAACTGATCCTGGGAGAGCTCGCTGCCGACGAAGGTCAGGTCAGGCGCGGCACCCAGCTTGAGGTGGCCTATTTCGACCAGATGCGCGAGCAGCTCGATGAGGATGCCAGCCTTATCGATACCATCAGTCCGGGCTCGGACTGGATCGAGATGGGCGGCCAGCGCACGCATGTCATGAGCTACCTTGGCCGTTTTCTGTTTGCACCGGAGCGCGCCCGCTCACCCGTCAAAAGCCTGTCGGGCGGGGAGCGCAACCGGTTGCTGCTCGCGCGCCTGTTCGCACGCGCCACCAATCTGCTGGTGCTCGACGAACCCACCAACGACCTCGACATCGAAACGCTGGAACTGCTCGAAGAGCTGCTGGCCGAGTATTCGGGAACGGTGCTGCTGGTCAGTCATGACCGCGCATTTCTGGATGCGGTCGTCACGCAGTCCATTGCGCACGAAAGCGATGGCCGCTGGCTCGAATATGCGGGTGGCTATTCCGATATCGTGGCGGCGCGTGAGCGGCAGGCGCAGGCGAGCGCGGCTCAAGGTGCAGCGCCCGCGCCCGCCAGCGTGCCACGCGCGGCAGGCGAGACCACACAGGCGGCGTCGACAACCGAGTCGCGCGCGGCCAATCGATCGTCCCGCTCGCGTTTGTCGTACAAAGAACAGCGTGAGCTCGAGGCCCTGCCCGCACAAATCGATGCGCTGGAAGCCGAGCAGGCGCAGCTTGCCGCCCGGCTGTCTGATCCCACGACTTACCGGGAGGCGGGCACCGACGCGCGCGCACTGGCAGAGCGGCATGCAGCCATCGAGACCGAGCTTGCGCAATGCCTGGTTCGCTGGGAAGCCCTGGAGGCACGAACAGCGGGATGACTGAGGTCAACGCCCAAGCCGGCGCACTGCCGCCTGTTCAACCGGCGGTGGTCCGGGTTGATTTCGCGCGCGATCATCACCGATCGGCGCTGCTGTTGCTGCTTGATGAGTACGCGTGCACGCCCGAGGGCGGGGGGCGCCCGCTGGCCGGTGAGGTCAAGGCATCACTGTGCGACGTGCTGGCAGCCCGCGCCCACTATATTGGCTGGCTCGCTTTTGCGAACGGCCACCCCGCAGGGCTCATCAACTGCTTCGAAGGGGTATCAACCTTTCGGGCCAAGCCCCTGCTGAACGTTCACGACATCGTGGTGACGGCAGCGTATCGCCGCCGCGGAATCGCCAGCGCCCTGCTGAGGCAGGCAGAATTGCATGCGCGGGCAGCGGGTTGCTGCAAACTCACGCTTGAAGTGCTCGAAGGCAACCGCTCTGCGGTCGCAGCGTACGCCGCCGCAGGGTTTGAGGCCTATCAGCTCGACCCGGCCATGGGCAGGGCGATGTTCTTCGAGAAGATGCTGCGCTGATTCCTCCTCAACCGATAAGGAGTTCCGACATGCCGTCATTCGATATCGTCTGTGAGGCCAACCTGGTGGAAGTGCGCAACGCGCTCGACCAGAGCAACAAGGAAATCGCCAACCGCTTCGATTTCAAGGGCTCGGACGCGCGCATCGAGCAGAAAGAGCGCGAACTGACCGCGTTTGCCGACGACGACTTCAAGCTGAGCCAGGTACGGGATGTGATGCTTGGAAAATTCGCCAAGCGCGGCGTCGACGTGCGCTTCCTCGACATCGGCGACATACAGAAGATCGGCGGCGACAAGGTGAAGCAGCTGATCACGGTTCGACACGGCGTACCGGGTGATCAGGCCAAGAAAATCGTTCGCCTGATCAAGGACAGCAAACTGAAGGTTCAGGCCAGCATTCAGGGCGACACGGTTCGGGTCACCGGCGCCAAGCGCGATGATCTTCAGACTGCGATCACGCTGCTGAAAAAAGAGATCACCGACCTGCCGCTTGCCTACCAGAACTTCCGGGACTGACGCCTGATCCCTTTCCCCAGAACACCGACCGTCTAGCGATCGGGCACCGCCAGCAAATCGATATGACCGATCAGAAGCGATGCCTGGGCGGCATCGATTTGCGCCGCTCGTGTCATTCGCCAGCCCGCGATGCGAGCCTGCGCGTCGGGGGCCACCTGCCGCGCCACCTCCACCGCTTCATCAGCCATGCGCGCGAGCATCGCAGGTTCGGCAGCGCCGATCTGCCAGTCGCTGCGTTCGAGTCGGACCGGGCAGCGCAGTGTTTCGAGGCATTGTGCCAACGCGGCCGCAGCGCCCGGCCCCACCGAATCGCCGAAACCTTTGTCGCCCCCCTGATGCAGCAGGAATGCGCGTTCGATCAGATCATCGTCGATGGCCTCAGGATGCCAGCGACGCACACCATCGACCGTCAACGTGGCCAGCAACGGCTTTCCGGAACCCACCAGCCAGCGGGCGAATCGCTCAAGCCATCCCAGTGAAACCAGGTCGAGAAACGCAGTGGTGACAATGCCATCGAATGCGCCTGGTTCGAGCGACTCGAGCGACCGCGCCAGATCGATCTGCCGGGTGCTCAGTTCCCAGCGCGCCGCGCCCGTCAGCACCTCGCAGCGCTGACCCGCGACACGAGCCTCCCAGCCGCGGGCGCGCGCCCAACGCGCGATCCGGGCCGGCGCATCGGCGAGCAGTTGCTCATCATGATCCAGCAGCAGCCACTGCTGATCGCCGCCCAACTGGGGCGCAAGCGCCCGAAAATTTGCAGCGGTGCCGCCGCCAAGATCGGCGAGTCGAATCGCTGCGTGGGGCCGATTGCGAACCAGTTCGGCTGCGAACGCCTGCTCGAGCAGGCGCGATCGCGCGGCAAGATCAAAGGGCTCGCGCTGCGCGAGCCAGTCTGCATCGAACCCGCTCATTGGATGCGCTCCGTGCAGAGTTGATCGACCGCGGCAGCCCATCGCTCGGCCGCGAGCGGCCAGGGCACCAGCGCCGCGCGCGCCGCACGAGCGCCCTCGGCAAGCCGTTGCCTGGCTTCGCTGGATGTGATCAGTGATTCAAGCACCGCGGCGAGCGCAGCGGTATCGCCTGGCGCCACCAGCTGACACGCGGCAGCGGGAATCGTTTCCGGCACGGCGCCCACCCGGGTCGCGACGATCGGCACCGCGCGGGCAAGCGCCTCGGTGAACACCATGCCATAGCCCTCGTGGTCGGAGGCAAGGACGAACAGATCGGCCTCTCGCCAGGCGTGCTCGAGCCGGTCCTCGGGCTGCTCGCCGTGCAGCGTGATCCGATCGGACAACCCCCGCGCGGTGATTGCAGCCCGAAGTGAGTCTGCAGTGGCTGGGTCGCGCTCCAGACTGCCGATGCAGTCAAGCTGCCAATCCTGTGAGCGAACCTGTGCCAGCGCCTCAATCAGCATTCGGTGATTCTTGCGTGGGGTGACGGTGGCAACACAGAGCAGGCGCACCGGGCCCACGCGCTGCGGGCGAGCCACGGCTCCCAACGATGAGGGAAGATCGACGCCAGGCTCTGCGATGGCGATTCGTCGTGGCGAAATGCCTGAGGCCTGCACCAGCCGGGCGGTATTGGGACTTGCGCAAACCAAGCCATACAGGCGCGACCAGAGCGCTGTCTCAAGTCCGCCCAAGCGGGCCGCCTGACCGGGTGACAAACCGGTTTCGAGTGCAAGCGGGTGATGAATAAAACCCAACACCGGCCGTCGCGCGACCGCCTGAATGAGTGAATGATCGAACGCAGGCAATGCGAGACCGTCGATGACCACTACGGCATCGGCCGGTGCCTGCGCAAGCGCTGCAGCTGCGGCCTCTCGAGCAGAATTGTCAGCCAGCGGGAAACGACCGGACAGCTCGGCAACATCCACATGCCGGCCCTGCGCACGCAGGCCCTCCACCACGCGTCGCGCAAAAATATAGCCCCCGGTGCGCTGCAGGATCGAACCGGGTATGGCCAGAACAATGCGGCGTGTCAACGCAGCGAGCCCTCGAAGCTGGCCCACGCCACGGGGGACTCGCGCAACACCACGCGCATCGACTCCAGGACGCCTGCCGTTCCGGGCCCCACCGCGCCCTGGGCAACGCGCGACTTCATCCGCCGGAAGATCTCGCCGGCCATGAACTCGGTGGTGGTGTTGCGGCCGGCAAGATCGGGCAGATCGTCAAGGTTGTGATAGTTGAATCCGGCAAGCACCTCTTTCAGCACCTGCAGTGCAAGGCCGATGTCGCAGACCAGGCCATGCTCATCCAACTCTGCGCGACGAAATTCAACCTCAACGCCGTAGGTTGCGCCGTGGAGTTTTTGCGCGGGTCCGAAGACTTCGCCGCGAAAACTATGGGCAATCATGATGTGATCGGAAACGGCAAGCGCGTACATGCGAAGCTCCAGGGCTGAAGGGGTAAGAGGAAGAAGCGCGAGATGCAATCAGTCGTAGATCACGCGATGGCACAACTCGCCATCGGGCGAGCGGGTAAGCCGAGTGAGCGTGGCGGGCAAATCCTCGAACCGGCTGCGCCCGCCCAGGCACGCATCAAAGATCGGATCTTTGAGCAGGTCCAGTGCAAGCCCCAGCCTGCGGCGGTACGTCCAGCGTGCACGCTGTGCGGTCGCCACCGCCCCCACCTGCGACGAGCGGATCGTCAGACGGCGAGAATGAAATGCCTCGCCAAGCGGCACACTCACGTTGCGTTCGCCATACCAGCTGAGTTCGAGAACCGTGGACTCGAAGCCGGCAATGCGAAGCGCGGTGGCAAGGCCCTCGGCATGCCCACTCGCATGCACCACCAGGTCGACATCCGCCGCAGCCTCAGAGGGCTTGGCGAAACGACAACCCAGCGCGCGCGCCAGTTCAGCGCGTCGCGCATCCACATCAATCAATTCAACCCGCATGCCCGGCATTCGCGCGAGCAGTGCGGCGCACAGCGCGCCCACCACCCCGGCCCCAATCACCGCCACCCGATCACCGATTCGTGGCGCGGCATCCCACAGCCCGTTAATGGCGGTTTCCAGGTTGGCTGCAAGCACCGCACGTTCGGCAGGGACACCCTCTGGCACCGGTACCAGTGACGCCACTGGCACCACATACCGATCCTGATGCGGATACAGACAGAACACGCGCTGCCCTATCCACGGCTCGGGTCCCTGATCGACGACTCCAACTGAGGAATAGCCATATTTAACGGGTCCCGGAAACTCGCCCTGCTGATGCGGACAGCGCATCAAGGCGGTTTGACTGAGAGGAACCGCGCCGGAGAAGACCAAGGTCTCGGTGCCGCGGCTGACGCCACTTACCAGCGTTCTGACTCGAGCCTCTCCCGCTGCGGGCAAGGCCAGGCGCTCGTCACGCAGCTCACCGCGAAACGGTTCGCAGACCCAGAACGCGCGGGCAGACTCAGTCACAACGCACGCGACTGTCAGTCGCGACCCACAGCACCTCAGTCACGGAACACGCACTCCACCATCCAGTCGGCGCCCAATGCGAACTGACGGGTGACAGGCCTGAGACACTCGCGCAGATCTTCGATGGCGGGCAGTTGGATCGCGGGACGCCCCGAGCCAAGAATGACTGGCGCAATGGTGAGTTGAAGCCGCTCGAGCGCACCCGCTTTGAGAAAGCGCGAAACCGTCGTTCCACCACCCTCGATGAACAACCAGCGCAGCCCACGCTCGGCGAGGGCGCGCCGGATCGCCAGAGGATCGAGGTCACCAGAGGGCGTGCGCTCAATGGCAATGACCTGAGCGTGACCCAGCGATTGTCGGCCCAGCGCGCGATCGGCAGCCACCACCAGCAAGGTGGGGGCCACGGGGTCGGTGAACACCCGCTGCGATCCATCAAGCCTGAATTCGGGATCGATGACGACCCGAACCGGGTTTGGTCCCGTGCAGCGCCGAACCGTGAGCTGCGGATCGTCGTAGGCAACCGTGCTCACGCCGACCACGACGGCGTCCGACAGCGCGCGCATCCGGTGCGTGTGCAACAGATCCTGGTCACCGCTTAGCCACCGGGACACACCACCCAGCGTGGCGATTCGGCCATCCAGGCTTTGCGCCAGATGGGCAATCGCGAAACCCTGATCAACGCGAACCTCGCAGAGCGGGCGGTACAGCGCCATGATTGCTGCGTCTTCGCCTGTCGGCTCAGCGCCCGACTGACCATGGCGCATCGCGAGCAGCGCCTGCCAGTCTGCGCTGTCCACCGGGGGCGGTTCAGGCGGCAAGGCCTCGACTATCGGAATCCGTTCAGTGACCGCGTTCATCGCTCACTCACCTTGTCAACGGACAGCAGGCGTCGACGTAAAGTCGGCGAACCGATGGTCGGGCGCGCTCAGGTTGTGGCGCGAGGGGAGATCGCGGCCAAAACGAGCAGCCTCAGCCTTCACCCGACCGAAACCAATAATGGGCCCTGACCGCGCGCCGGATGCATCCCGCCACGACGCGACTGACGCATCCGCATTGTCGACCGTGACCAGCATGGACCGCAGCGCGGCAAACGGCGAGCCGGCGCGGGAAGGCTCGCTCATCGTCATGGTGACGCGGGTTCGCTGGGGCGAGGCTTCGCTCACTTCGAGCCAGCCGGTTCCGCCGCGCGCAAAGCTCAGCGTGAATCGCAGCCTGGCTGGATCAAACGTCAAGGATCGGATCGCCACCAGGGGTCTGCCATCCTCTTCGATCGGCCCAAACAGAAACGAACTGCCGTAGGCGCTGTCGGGTAGCTGCGAGGGCGGAAGCGGTTTGGCGCGCCAGTAGCCATCTGCCGGATAGACCACCAGGATTTCGATGTCGCGTACCGGGCCCCGGCGCAGCAGCTGCAACAGATGCAGACCGCGCTCGACCCGTTCACCCACCCTGACCTCGACCACATCGGGTCGCCAGAAATTGAAAAACGTATGGCCCACCAGCCGAATCGACGCATCCTCATACAGCGTCAGTTCACGCGGCGTGAATGAGTGCTTGGGATCGCCACTCATGTCGCAGTGTGTGAAATCGGGCGCTGTGCTGTCGGTGACCACAGCCGAGATGTATGGCGGGTGCTCAGCAGACAGCGTGAAGCTGCGCACGCCCGCTGCCTCTACCTTGACGTAGATGTTGTCCTCTTCGGCGCAGCGGGTGGGCTTGCTTGCATCGATGAATTCAACCGGCATCGCGGCTGGGGCTACCCACGGCAGCCCCAAGGTAACCGCGGCGGCCCAAGCCGCCAGGCATCGCCGCGCCGTCATCGGACGCTAGCGGCGGCGGCACTGAATCCGAGCAGCGCCGATGCGCAATCGGGGCCCGCGCTGCGCACCTCTTCAGGCAGTCGGCAGAGGCCGGCCTCGCGTGTGAGCGCGCCGACTTTTGGCGACCCCGAGACGATCGCGATCAGCATGGCCGCACCCAGTCCCGTGTAGAACGGTAGAGCAATCCACAGAGCACCTGGCGCAACCAGGTAGAGCGAGACCGCGAAGGCAATGCCCGCCAGGGTGTGAAGCCACAGGCGCCGCAACGCGAATCGGAACGGTACACCGTCCGAATCACGCTGCTGAGCAGTCCAGCCAACCTGCCGACCGAAGGGTAGACCCAGCAGGAACAGCGTGACTGACAGGGCGCAGATTGGCACGATCACCATGGTGAAAATCGTCTCGGCCAGTGCGCTTGCCAGAACCGCGGGCGCCCCCCCAAAGGCCTCACGCAAACGCCGCCTGAGCAGTACATCGGCCAGGGTTGCAAGCTTGGGCGCGAAGTTCATGGTAAGCGACAGCACCAGCAGCAGCATGCCCAGCTCGGCATCCATGGGCCCCTGGCGAATCAGCCCAAACAGCGTGAAACCCATCCAGCCAGGTCCGCTCAGATACATCGCGATCGCAATCCACAACTGCCAGCGGCTCACAGGACGCAGGCCTGGCATTCCGAGGAAGCGGAAGTACTGCATGTTGCCCTGGCACCAGCGCAGGTCTCGTCGAATGAACTCGATGAGGTGCGGGGGATTTTCTTCCCAGCTGCCGCCTTCATCGGGCAACACCCGAACCTCGTAGCCTGCGCGTCGCATCAACACCGCTTCGAGCTGATCATGGCTCAGTACGTGTCCGCCAAGCGGCGGCCGCCCGGGCAGCACTGGCAGCTTGCAGTGCTCCGCAAAGGGTTTGATGCGGATGATTGCGTTATGCCCCCAGTACGGTCCGCAATCACCCTGCCACCATGCCGCGCCCAGCGTCCACGAGCGCATGCCCAGGCGCATGCCGAACTGAAACACCCGGGCAAACGCGCTGTCAGAAGGCAGCGCAGTGACCAGTGTCTGAAGGATGCCGATGCGCGAATTGGCCTGCATGATTCGCACCAGCCGCATCATCGCGGCGGGCGTCATCACACTGTCGGCATCCAGCACGATCATGTATTCGTGCCGGTCACCCCAGCGATCGAGAAAATCACGCAGATTGCCGGCCTTGAAGCCTTCGCCCCCAACGCGTTGACGCCAGGTCACTGCAACGCGCCCTTCGAACCGAGCCGCCAGCGAATCCGCCAGTTTCTGCTCGGCGGCCAGAATATCGGCCTGATTGCTGTCGCTCAGCATATACACGTGGAACCAGCGACCCTGGCCGGTGTCGGCCAGCCGTTCCAACATCCAGCCGAGATTGCGGGACAGCCGCTCCGGATCCTCGTTGCGGATGCACACAGCGATTGCGGTGGAACTGGTGATGGCCTCATCGCCACGGATGCTTCGCATGTGCGGCGCGACCAGACCTTCGGGATCGCGCGAGAACGTCATCAGAAGAAATCCGATCAGCGCATTCCAGAAACCGATGGTTGTCCACGGCAGCGTGAACGCAAACGCGGCGAGCATCGCAATGCCCCATCCGTCGACACCTGCCGGCAGAAACAGCGCCGCAGCCATGAGCGCCAACAGCATCGCAGCCGTAAGCGCGACGAGCGCGCCAAACAGCACGCGACGCGGGGTGAGCGACGCCGCGCCTGCCGCATCAGAAGGCCTGGCAGCAAGAAAATCGGAGTTCATTGAGGCCACCTTAGAACATGCGGCGCGCCAGAGCATCGCGCGCCATGAAGCGGTGGTAGATGCCTCCCGCCATGTGTGCAGTCAGAAGCACACCCATTGCGATCGCTCCGCACCAGTGCGTGAACGACAACGCTTTGGCGAGCACCTCGTCTTTGCCGATGGGCGACGGAAGCGGTAGCACCTCAAACACCTTGAGCGGGAAGCCCCACGCATTGGTCGCGAGAAACCCGGTAACGGGCATCAGGATGAGGAGGGTGTAGAGGCTTGCATGCGAGAACCCTGCCAACAACCGAACCCAGGCCGGGGTATTCATCGGCCAGGCGGGCGGCGGATAGAGCCACCGGTAGACCAGTCGGATCAGTACCAGCGAAAACACCACCACACCAAAGCTTTCGTGCAGGTTGTAGAGCCGCATCTTGAACGCCTGGTCGGCGGGTTCGAAGTAGCGAATCCACACCCCCGCGGGGATCACCACCGCGATGACGATCAGCGCTGTGATCCAGTGAAGCAGCTTTGCGGGCGAACGAAATTGATCGGATGATGACTGAATCACGATTGAGCTCCGTGCGCGAACGACGGGATCAGTTGGATTCGATGCGAGCCCAGGCCGAATGGTTGTGGATCGACTCGAAGTTCTCCACTTCCACCGCATAACGGCGAATCCGCGCATCCTTCGACAGCCGCGCCGCCACGTCCCGGATCAGATCCTCGACAAACTTTGGATTGTCGTACGCGCGCTCTGTGACGTACTTCTCATCAGCGCGCTTCAACACCCCGAACAGCTCGCACGAGGCCTCGTCCTCGGCCAACCGGATCAACTCCTGCGGCTCCATCACCGGCCTCGCCTGCACCCACATCGTCACGTGCGAGCGCTGATTGTGCGCACCATAGTCCGAGATCGTCTTCGAGCACGGGCACAGACTCGTCACCGGAACCACCAGCTGCAGCTCCGTCACCGCCGCGCCAACCTCTCCCTCCACCACCACCTTCAGCTGGTAATCCATCAGACTCTGCACACCCGATACCGGTGCCGTCTTCCTTACAAACAGCGTCAGTGACACCTCCAGCCGTCCGCGATTGGCCTGCAGCCGCTCCAGCATCTCGCCGTGCATCTGCCCCAGCCCCGCAACGTCCAATCCCTCGCCCGACGCCGAACGCTCTTCCAGCATCGCAATGAACCGCGACATGTGCGTGCCCTTCTGATCCGCAGGCAACGACACGCTCATCGTGAAATCACCCACCGCCGGCTGACCCTCTGATCCCTTTCCCCAGGTCAGCGGGTAGCGCACCCCCTTCACCCCCACCAGTCCGATCGCGATGTTGCGCGCATCGTGGCTGCCCTGAACGTCGGCCATCTGGGCGCTGACGAAATGAGGATCGCGGGTATTCATAAGAGCTCCGGCGGCCGATCAGTGCGGCCATGAGGGTTTCGAGGAGGTTGCGGATCGCAGACCCGCTTGTTGTGTGAGGAGCGGATAGTAGACGCGGGCGTGCGTCGGTGCCTCAATGCTCCATAAACCTGTATGTCATAGGGGTAAAAGACCTATGCGTTTACTCAGGTTAGAGCGGACGGGCGCAAGCAGAGGCGAGGGCGACGCTCGACGCGCTTCAGCATAGCCTAGGCTGATCGACTGGCGACCAGCCGCGGCTCAGCGCCCGGCAGCAGCGCAGCAAAACGCCGACGAATCGAGCGCTCGATGCCGGCAGCGTCCAACCCCTCAAGTTGCAGCAGCTTGCCCTGCTCGCCGTGGTCGATGAAGCGATCGGGTAGCCCCAGCTGAAGCAGGTCGACCGACAGCCCTTCGGCAGCCAGCGCCTCGGCCACCGCGCTGCCCGCGCCACCCATCACCATGTGCTCCTCAACGGTGACGAAGGCATCGTGCGTACGCGACAGTTCGCGCAGCAAGGCGACATCCAGCGGCTTCACATAGCGCATGTTCACCACCGTGGCATCGAGCGCATCGCCCGCAGCCAGGCAGGGGGCAAGGAGCGTACCGAACGCGAGAATCGCAATGCGACGACCTTCCCGCCGCTGCTCTGCCACGCCGATGGGAAGCACCGCCAGGTCTTTCGAGGGCACTGCGCCGATGCCTGCACCCCGCGGATAGCGGACCGCTGCGGGCCCATCGTGAAGGAATGCCGTAGACAGCATCTGGCGACATTCGGCTTCGTCAGAGGGCGCCATGACCACCAGGTTGGGCACACAGCGCAGGAACGCGTAGTCGAAAAACCCACCGTGCGTGGCGCCGTCCGCGCCCACCAGCCCGGCCCGGTCGATCGCAAAAGTAACGGGCAGGTTTTGCAGCGCCACGTCATGAATCAACTGGTCGTATCCGCGCTGCAAAAACGTGCTGTAGATGGCCACCACCGGCTTCAGCCCTTCGCAGGCCAGCCCGGCGGCAAATGTGACGGCGTGCTGCTCGGCAATGCCGACATCGAAATAGCGTTCGGGAAAGCGCTTCTCGAACTCAACCAGACCCGAGCCTTCGCGCATGGCGGGCGTGATGGCCACCAGCCGCCGATCGGCGGCAGCCATGTCACAGATCCAGTCGGAGAAGATGTTGGTGAAGGTGGGCTTGCCCGGCGCCGAGGGCTTCTTGAGTCCTTCCGCCGGATCGAACTTTCCGGGGCCATGGTAGGCAATCGGATCGACCTCGGCTCGGCGATAGCCCTTGCCTTTGCGCGTGACGATATGCAGAAACTGGGGCCCGCGCCGCTCGCGCAGGTTCTGCAGCGTTGGAATGAGGCTATCAAGGTCGTGGCCATCGATCGGCCCGACATAGTTGAAACCGAACTCTTCGAACATGGTGCCAGGCAGCACCATGCCCTTGGCATGCTCTTCGAAACGACGCGCCAGCTGCAACATCGGCGGCACCACCGACAGCACCGCTTTGCTCATGTCGCGCGCTGCCGCGTAGAACCGCCCCGACATCAGCCTTGCAAGATGGCGTTGCAGCGCTCCGACGGGCGGCGATATCGACATGTCGTTGTCGTTCAGGATAACCAGCAGATCAATGTCGGGCATCACGCCCGCATTGTTCATGGCCTCAAAGGCCATGCCAGCGCTCATGGCGCCATCGCCAATGACCGCGATGTGCCGTCGCCGCTCGGGGCCCGCGCCCTCACCGGCAATTCTTGAGGCCACGGCCATACCGAGCGCCGCCGAAATCGAGGTGGACGAATGCGCGGTTCCGAACGTGTCGTACTCGCTTTCCACACGACGCGGAAACCCTGAGATGCCACCGAACTGACGCAAGCCCGTCATCGCGGTGCGGCGCCCGGTGAGGATCTTGTGCGGATAGCTTTGATGACCCACATCCCAGACGATGCGGTCGCGCGGCGTCTGAAAAACATAATGAAGCGCGATCGAGAGTTCGACCGTGCCCAGATTGGACGACAGATGCCCGCCGGTGCCTGCGACCGAGTGCAGCACGAAATTGCGCAATTCATCGGCCAATTGCGGCAGACGCTGCCGGTCGAGTGCACGCAGCTGATCCGGGCGGTCGATCGCGTCGAGCAACGGGCTGGCTGGATGGGAGTTCGACATGGCGGATATCCTCAGGAGGAGCGCTGCACAATCAGGTCGGAGATGGCCACGAGCCGGGCCGCGCCCGGCCCAAGTTCGGCGAGCGCCGACCGTGCCTCATCGCGAAGCGACGAGGCCAGGACCCGGGCCTGTTCGAGCCCGAGCACGGAAACATAAGTGGGCTTGTTCTGTTCGGAATCTTTGCCGGCGGTTTTTCCAAGGGTTGACGAGTCGGCTTCGACATCGAGCACGTCATCAACCACCTGAAATGCCAGACCGACAGCCAGCGCAAATCGATCGAGGTGTAACCGTTCGGGCTCGGTGAGCGATCGACCACAGGCTGCGCCCAGCCGAACCGAGGCAGCCAGCAGGGCACCGGTTTTCCGTCGATGCATGTCCTCGAGCGCCTCTCGCGACAGCGTGCGCCCGACCGCTGCGAGATCGATCGCCTGACCGCCTGCCATGCCAAGCGACCCGGCCCCGCGCCCCAGCTCTGCGAGCATCGTAACCACCGCGGCGGCCGTGGCGCCCTGGCCGACGGCCGCGGCCAGCGACTCGAAGGCCAGCGCCTGCAGCGCATCACCCACCAGCATCGCCATCGCCTCGCCGAACGCCACATGCACTGTTGGTTTTCCGCGACGCAGCACATCATTGTCCATGCACGGCATGTCGTCATGCACCAACGAATATGCGTGAATCATTTCAACCGCACAGGCAGCGCAGTCGAGCGCAGACTCGGCCGCCCCGGTCAGTTCGCCCGCGCCATACACCAGCAGCGGCCGGATCCGCTTGCCACCCCCCAGCACCGCATACCGCATCGCCTGATGGAGCCGGGTTGGATGCGCATCGGGGGCCGGCAACTTCGCATCCAGCGCACGCTCGATACGGGCTGCGCGGTCAGCCATCCAGCCGCCAAAGCTCAAGTCGGTCCCTGGCACCGCGGCGCTTTTTGTCAGCGCGTCCACCTCAGTCGGCCTCCGGATCCGCATCGAAGGGCTTGAGCAGATCCGCCTCGAGCACTTTGACCTGCTGCTGCACATCGGCCAGCAGCCGACGGCAATGCGCGGCAAGCTGCGCCCCGCGCCGATAGGCCTCCAGCGACTGCTCGAGCGCGAGCGATCCCGACTCCATCGCCTGCACCAGCGATTCGAGTTCGGCGACGGCCTGCTCGAAGTTCGCCGGCAGGTTGGCGCCACCGGCAACATCGGGAGGGGGTGTCTCAGATTTATGACGTGTCATGATGTCAACAAAAAGCGATCTTACTCAAACTGGCGGCTGGCGAAACCCCCTCCCGCGATTTTCTGGCAGCCAACACCGGCCGTCGCGCCAACACCAAGCCGGCCCCGGTCAGGCTTCAACTTGCCTTCGGTCGAAATCCGGGTATCCTCAGCGTCCCTTTGACCGCCCGCAACGCAGGCGTTGCAGTCTCGGTCAGGCTTGGTTCCGTCCTTCGGCTTTTTTCCCAGGAGGGTCAGGATGTCGGATCTGGGTCGCCGCGAGCACGTCGCGCAATCCCGCGCGCAACTTCCGGTTTCCGTCTATTTCGACGAAGCGCTGTTCAAGCGCGAGGTCGAACTGCTTTTCAAACGAGGTCCCGGATACGTCGGCCACGAGCTGATGGTACCCGAGACCGGAAATTATCACGCGCTCGCCGCTGAAAGCGAAGGGCGGGTGCTGGTTCGCTCGGAGCAGGGCATTGAGCTGCTGTCCAATGTGTGCAGGCACCGTCAGGCAGTGATGCTCAATGGCCGCGGCAGTGCGCAGAACATCGTCTGTCCGCTGCATCGCTGGACCTACGATCTTCAGGGCACGCTGCTGGGCGCGCCACATTTCGCCGAGCAACCTTGTCTGAACCTGGGCCGCTCTGCGCTGCAGAACTGGCAGGGACTGCTGTTCTCTGGCCCGCGCGATGTCGCCCGCGATCTTGCCGCACTCACCGGCCGGCCTGACTTCGACTTTTCCGGCTACATGCTCGATCACGTCGAGGCGCATGACTGTCATTACAACTGGAAGACCTTCATCGAGGTATATCTGGAGGACTACCACGTCGTGCCCTTTCATCCAGGGCTGGGCCAGTTTGTGTCCTGTGACAAGCTGCGCTGGGAGTACGGCGATTGGTTCTCAGTTCAGACGGTTGGCGTACATGATTCGCTCCGCAAGCCCGGAACACCCACCTATCGGGTGTGGCACGAGCAGGTGCTCAAGCGCTTTGGGGGGCAAACGCCGCCGCACGGCGCAATCTGGCTCACCTACTACCCGAACGTCATGGTGGAGTGGTATCCGGGCGTGCTGTGTGTCTCGACGCTGGTGCCGATCAGTCCGCGCCGGACCATGAACTATGTCGAGTTCTACTATCCGGAAGAAGTTGTTCTGTTCGAACGCGAATTCGTCGAAGCCGAGCGGGCCGCCTACATGGAAACCGCCCGTGAGGACGACGAAATCGCCGAGCGGATGGACGCTGGCCGCAAAGTGCTGATGGATCGCGGCGATGACGACGCGGGTCCTTACCAGAGCCCGATGGAAGACGGTATGCAGCATTTCCATGAATTTCTGCGCAGAGAACTCGGTTCGATCTGAGCGGCTGCGTATTGGATGAAAGCCATGACTATCTTTTCCTCGCTGATCAGCGCCGACGAACTGGCCGCCAGGCTCGATGAGTGCGTGGTGGTCGACTGCCGGCACGATCTGTTCAAACCCGAGAAGGGCGCGGACGACTACGCCGCCGAACATCTGCCCGAGGCCTTCTTTTTGTCTCTGGACCGCGACCTGGCCGGGCCAAAAGGCGATGGCCGCTCAGGGCGCCATCCGCTGCCCGACCCAGCCACCTTGCGAGCACGGTTGGAGTCCATCGGTTTGGCCGACGGACGGCAGCTGGTGGTCTACGACGCGGACACCGGCAGCTTTGCCGGTCGGCTCTGGTGGCTCGCTCGCTGGGTTGGCCATGAGGCGGTCGCCGTTCTTGATGGCGGCATTCGCGCCTGGCGCGAGGCGGGCTACCCGCTCACCGCTGAAGTCCCCGCTGCGCGTTCGCGCGGAACCTTGTCGGCCAGGCCTGCCGTCGCCTCATTTGTCACAGCCTCGCAGCTGCTTGCCGATCAACCCAAGCGCGAGCGCCTCATCATTGATGCGCGCGCGCCTGAGCGCTGGCGCGGCGACAGCGAACCGCTAGACCCGGTGGGAGGCCATATTCCCGGCGCGCTCAACCGGCCCCTGCAGATGAATCTGCGCCCCGATGGCCGCTTCAAGCCGGCCGAAGTGCTGCGCGCAGAGTTCGCCGCGCTGCTGGCGGGTCGAGATCCGGCATCGGTCGTGCACAGCTGTGGGTCAGGCGTCAGCGCCTGCCACAACCTGCTTGCCATGCACCACGCCGGGCTGACCGGCGCAAGCCTGTATCCGGGCTCATGGAGCGAGTGGTGCGCCAACCCGGCCCACCCGCTTGCCAAAGGCAACGAACCCGGCTGACCCGCACGCCTCAGTGCGCGTGCGCCCCGGACGTGAGCACCGCGACAATCACGATCCCGGTGAACATCAGCGCCAGCTGCACCACGGAATCGCGCTGATGCACGCGGCTCTGCCGATGCAGGTCGGGCACCAGATCGGCCAGCGCGATGTAGATGAAGCTGGCAGCCGACACCATCAGAACAAACGGTAGCAGGCCGCTGCTTTTGGCGAAGGCGAAGTAGCCAAGCAGCCCGCCCGCCACGCCGGCCAGTGAAGACAGCAGATTGAAGGCCAGCGCGCGTTTTCGCGTGTAACCGGCATTCATCAGCACGATGAAGTCACCGATTTCCTGCGGGATTTCATGGGCTGCGATGGCAAGCGCGGTGAGCCAGCCGAGCTTGATGTCAATGAGAAACGCCGCCGCGATCATGGCGCCATCAGCGAAGTTGTGGATCGCGTCCCCCACCAGGATCAGCATGCCGCCTGGGCCTGCCTCGGCCTGGTCATGCCCGGCATGGTGTTCATGCCCATCACCTTCGTGATGATGGCTGTGCCGCAGAATCGCGAGTTTCTCCAGCAGAAAAAAGCCCACCAGTCCGCACAACAGTGTCCACGAAAGCGCGTGCAGGTCAGCGCCTGATTCAACCGCCTCCGGCAGCAGATGCAGCACCGCAGTACCAAGCAGCAGACCCGCCGAGAGACTGACCAGGCGCGGCACGATTCGCGACAGGAGCGTGAGCGACAACGCTGCCGCCGCCGCGACGCTGAGCGCGCCGGCGGCAAGGGTGGCAAGCAGAATGTGAAGCAGTTCGAGGCTCACCGCAGGCTCCCGATCAGCGCTAAAACGCTCAGCCGGAAGACCGGGTCAGACGCCATGCTTTTTGAACCAGGCCTGGCAACGCCGCCAGCCGTCATCGGCTGCCGCCTTCTGATAGCTTGGCCGATAGTCGGCATGAAACGCGTGCCCGGCGTCGGGATACACGACAAACTCGGACGCCCTTGACGCGGGCCCGCCCGCCGCCAGGCGCTTCTTCATTTCATCGACTGTTGCCACCGGAATACCGGTATCGACGCCACCGTACAGGCCCAGTACCGGGCCATTGAGGTTGGCGGCAATGTCATAGGGATGCTGCGACGTCATGGGTGAGGTGTCGCCCGTCAGGCGTCCGTACCAGGCAACGCCCGCTTTGACCCGCTTCGAATGCGCGCTGTAGAGCCAGGTGATCCGGCCGCCCCAGCAGAATCCGGTGATGCCCAGTCGGTCAAGGTTGCCACCCTGGGAGCCGGCCCAGGTCACGGTTGCGTCGAGGTCGGCGATGACCTGCGCATCGGGTACTTTTGAGACCACATTCTTGAACAGCTCGGGCACGCTCGTGTACTGCGACGGATCGCCCTGACGCGCGAAGAGCTCGGGCGCAATGGCCAGGTAACCCAGCTTCGCAAACCGCCGGCAGACATCCTTGATGTGCTCGTGGACGCCGAAAATCTCCTGGACCACCAGCAGCACGGGATGCCCCGTACCGGTGGCGGGCATCGCGCGATACGCAGGCATGTCGCCACCCGCTGCAGGAATCTTCACCTCGCCGGCGGTCAGGCCCGCCGTATCGGTCTTGACCGTCTGCGCGACCAGCGAACCGGTGGGCACCACCGCTGCCGCAAAGCCGCTGCCCAGCGCGGTCACCACAAAACCACGCCGTCCCGTGGCACCGGCTGCCGGGCGAAGTGACTCAAGTTCGTCGCGCATCGCGCGGATCATCTTGTCGTTGGCATTCACCGTAAGGTCCTTATTGGATAAACAGAGGGATGAGAGGAAACGGAAATCAGCCCAAAACGATGGGGCAGAGTTTCAGTGTGCCTGATCCCAGTTGTCGCCCACACCGGTCTCGACCTCGAGCGGCACCTTCAGCTGCGCCACCCCGGTCATCAGTCGGCCCAGCGTCTCGCGCACGGACTCGACCTCAGCATCAGGCACCTCGAGCACCAGTTCGTCGTGCACCTGCATGATCAGCTTCGCGCGACAGCCGGATTCGGACAGCCAGCGCTCCACCTCGATCATCGACAGCTTGATCAGATCAGCCGCAGTGCCCTGCATTGGCGCATTGATGGCCGCGCGCTCGGCAGCCGCCCGACGCGGACCACTGGGGCTCGCGATCTCGGCAAGCCACAGCCGCCGACCGAAGACGGTTTCCACATAACCCTGCTCTCGCGCGCGGATTCGTGTCTCGTCCATGAAGCGTTTGACGCCTGGATAGCGGGCGAAATAGCGCTCGATGTAATGCCGCGCGGCATCGCGATCGATGCCCAGGTTGGAAGCAAGCCCGAAAGCACTCATTCCATAGATCAGGCCAAAGTTGATGACCTTGGCATAGCGGCGCTGCTCACTCGAGACTTCGGCCGCGGGAATACCGAAAATTTCCGAGGCGGTGGCACGGTGCACATCGATACCCTCGGCAAACGCCCTCAACAGGCTCTGGTCGTCAGACAGGTGAGCCATGATGCGAAGCTCAATCTGCGAATAATCAGCCGACATGATGCGACAGCCGGGCGGCGCAATGAACGCCTCGCGAATGCGCCGCCCTTCAGGCGTTCGGATGGGTATGTTCTGCAGATTCGGATCGCTCGATGAAAGTCGCCCGGTGACGGCCACCGCCTGCGAATAGCTGGTGTGCACCCGCCCGGTTCGCGGATTGACCATTCGAGGCAGTTTGTCCGCATACGTGCTTTTCAGCTTGGCAAGTCCGCGCCAGTCGAGCAGCAGCCGCGGCAGCGGATAGTCTTCGGCCAGCCGGGTCAGCACGTCTTCGTCGGTGGAGGGGGCGCCGCTGGCGGTTTTTTTCAGCACCGGCAGCCCCTGCTTTTCGAACAGGATCTCGCCGAGCTGTTTGGGCGATCCCAGGTTGAAGGGCTGGCCTGCCGCCTCGTGTACCCGGGTTTCCAGTTCGAGCAGCTTGCGGCCTAGTTCGTCGGACTGGCGTGCCAGCGCCTGCGAGTCGATCAGCACGCCGCGCCGCTCCATTCGCTGCAGCACACGCGACACGGGCACTTCGATGTCGCGATAGATATGCTCAAGCGCCGGCTCAGCGGCCACCCGCGGATAGAGCGTGCGATGCAGATGCAGGGTCACTTCGGCATCTTCGGCTGAATAGTGTGTCGCCTGCTCGATCGGCACCTGCTCGAAGCCGATCTGCGCAGCCCCCTTGCCCGCCACATCCTCATAGCGAATCGTGCGGCGATTCAGGTGACGCGAGGCCAGCGAATCCATGTCGTGGTTGCGGTGCGCCTCAAGCACATAGCTTTGCAGAAGTGTGTCGTGCGCGATGCCCGCCAGGTGCACGCCATGATTTTCGAGCACATGCGTGTCGTACTTGAGGTTCTGGCCCACCTTGGCGCGCGAGGCATCCTCGAGCCATGGACGAAGCTTGCCCAGCACCAGCGCAAGCGGCAGCTGGTCAGGCGCGCCGGTGTAACGATGACCCACCGGTATGTAGCAGCCCTCACCAGGCTCTACCGAAAAAGAGAACCCGACTAGCTCGGCGGCCATGGGATCAAGCGAGGTGGTTTCGGTATCGAAGGCCACCAGCTCTGCCGCCCCGATGATTGACAGCCACCGATCCAGAGCCGCCTCGTCGAGCACCGTTTCGTAGCGGCGCGCGGCAGGATCGTCGGGGATGGGCGTTGGCGGCATCCAGGGCGTGAGCGCGCGCTGCTCATGCGGGTTCGACGCTGACGAGGCCGGCGACGCCGCGGCGCCAATTCCGACGGCCTGAGACCCGCTGCCGGCGCCTGGCACGCTGACACCCAGCCTTGCTTCAAGCTCGCGCAGCCAGGTCCGGAACCCGCACTGCGAAAACAACTCGAGCAGCCGCGAATCGTCCTCGGGATGAAGCGCAAGCGACTCGCCGATCGTCCCAACCATGGGCTCCAGTGGGCAGTCGGTTCGGATCGTGACCAGCGTGCGCGCGGTGGGAAGCCAGTCAAGTGCCCGCCGCAGATTGTCGCCCACCGCGCCCCGCACCTCGGCGGCGCGCGCGATCAGCGCGTCAAGCGACCCAAACTCGGTGAGCAGTTTGACCGCGGTTTTGGCGCCCACCTTGTCGACGCCGGGAACGTTGTCCACCGCATCGCCCACCAGGGTCAGCCAGTCGACGATGCGTTCGGGCGGAACGCCAAACTTGGCCACTACCGCCTCACGATCGAGCCACTCGGCACCGCCGCCATCGCGGCTCATGGTGTTCACCAGGCGAACATGTTCGCTCACCAGCTGCGCCATGTCCTTGTCACCGGTGGACACCACGGTCAGTCGCTGCTCGTCATGCGCCTGGCGCGCCAGGGTGCCGATCACGTCGTCGGCCTCAATACCCTCGATCATCAGCAGGGGCCAGCCCATCGCCCGGACCAACTGGTGGATCATTGGAATCTGGCGGGCCAGATCTTCAGGCATGGCGCTGCGCTGCGCCTTGTACTGCGGATAGAGTTCGTCGCGAAACGTGGGGCCTGGCGCATCGAAGATGACCGCGCCATGCGACGCACCAAGGTTCAATCTGGCATCGGAGCGCAGGCGCCGCAGCATGGCAACCATGCCGTAAATTGCACCGGTAGGCTCTCCCTCCCGGTTGCGCAAGTCGGGTAGCGCGTGGAATGCGCGGTACAGATAACTTGAACCGTCGACCAGCAGCAACGAACCATCAGCCATCGCTCCGATTATGTCAGAGTTCATTCTTTTACCCGCCCGCTTCCGACAAGAACGCTAACCGATGGCCGTTTACACCCCCGTCACCGAGCGCGAGGTCAGGGCGCTGCTCACCGCGTATCCGCTCGGCGAACTCATCTCGCTGCAGGGAATCAGCGCTGGCATCGAGAACAGCAATTTTTTTGTCGATACTACCCGCGGCCGCTTTGTTCTCACGATTTTCGAGCGGCTGTCCGAGGCGCATCTGCCCGCCTATCTGGGGCTGATGCGGCATCTGGCCGCACGCGGCATCCCGTGCCCGGACCCGATCGCCGATCGAACAGGCGCCCTGCACGCCCGGCTGCACGGCAAACCTTGCGCATGGGTCACGCGCTTGTCGGGCGCAGCGGTGGACACGCCGGCCCCGCAGCACTGCGCGGAACTGGGCGCACTGCTTGCCAGGATGCATCGCGCCGCCGCCGACTTCACCGCCCTGCCGGATAACCCGCGGGGCCGCCCGTGGTGGGAAGCCATCGCGCCGCAGGTCCGACCGTTTCTGACCCAAAACCAATCTGAACTGCTTGACCAGGAACTTACGGCACAGCGCGTCTTCGCGGCCAGTCCGGGCTTTGCTCAATTGCCCCAAGGCGCCGTCCACGCCGATCTGTTTCGCGACAACGTGCTGTTTGACCGTCCGGGCGCCGCGGGCGACGCCCCCCGAGTGTCGGGCGTGATCGATTTTTACTTCGCCGGGCGTGACACCTGGCTCTATGATCTGGCGGTCAGCGTCAACGACTGGTGCATCGAAGAGCCCGGCGGCGAATTCCATCCAAACCGGCTGGCAGCGTTGCTGGCGGCCTACCGACGCGAGCGGGAGCCCCTGCCGATTGAGCATCAGGCATGGCCGCTGATGCTGCGCGCAGCGGCGCTTCGCTTCTGGTTATCACGCCTCCACGACCTGCACTGCCCGCGCCCAGCTGAGGTGGTGCAACCCAAGGATCCTGCGCATTTCGAGCGATTATTACGGTCGCGTCGCGAGCGTGCGGTTCCGCTTGACCGACAATAGCGGGGTTCCCCGCCGGCTTTCCCGACTGAATCAATCACCATGCAGATTGCAAGACTTCCCGCGCGAACCGGTTTTCGCTGGGTCCTCGACGGTTTCCGACTGCTACGCCGCCAGCCGGTCGCCCTGGTTGCCATTTCATTTCTGAATCTTGCGCTGATGGGCGTGTCAATGATCGTTCCGATCATCGGCTCGCTCGGACCGCTGATCCTCACGCCCGCGCTCATGGTCGGCATGATGCAGGCAGTGCGCACCGCAGAGGCCGGTCAGAACCCCTCACCCCTCACGCTCTTTGCCGGCTTTCGCGAAGACCGCGGGCGCGCCTGGAAGCCGCTGCTGGGGCTGGGCGCAATCAACGCGGTGGCAACGGTACTGGCGCTTGCCGCTTCGGCCATGGCAGGCGGCGACGCGCTGGTGCAGATGGCCACCGGTCGACTCGACCCCAGCGATCCAAAACTCAATGATCCTTCGCTCGCGTGGGCGCTGCTGGTGTTCATGCTGATCTATCTGCCGATCCAGCTTGCTACCTGGTATGCGCCGATGTTCATCGCCTGGGACCGCGTGCCACTGCTCAAGTCGATGTTCTTCAGCATTGCGGCGATTCTGCGAAACCGCTGGGCATTCATGACCTATGCGCTCGGCTGGGTCGCCTTCGCTGTCGCGGCCTCCATCGTGCTGCGACTGCTGCAGGGACTGCTTGCGGGATCACCCCTGCTTTGGTCGATCGTGATGATGCCGTTGTGGCTGGTCGGCATCTCAGCGGTTTACTGCTCCTTCTGGGCCACCTATCGCGATGCGGTCGATCGCAATCCGCGACCGGTGGCGCCCGACGATCAGCCCCCGATGCCGTAACCGCGCGCCCAGCCCAGGGTCTCGGTGGTGGGGCCTGAGGGCGCATACTCGCAGCCTATCCATCCGTCCCAGCCCAGCTCTTCGATCAGATCGAATAGGAACGGAAAGCGAATTTCGCCCGTGCCCGGCTCATGGCGCCCCGGCACATCGCCCACCTGAAGGTGTCCGATAGTGGGCCAGGCCTCGCGCATTCGCTCGGCGATTGAGCCCTGCTCAGTTTGCACATGGAAAGTGTCAAAGCAGAGCTTGATGTTGTCGCGCCCAAGCTTGCGGATGACCTCGACCCCCTCTTCGATCCGGTGGTACAAAAACTCGGGGAATCGAGCCTTCGCGCAGGGCTCGAGAATCAGGGTGATGCCAGCCTGCGCGGCGCGCTCAGCGGCCCAGTCGAGATGACGGATGAAGCGCGCCATGCAGTCGGCGCGGTCGAGGTTCGGAGTGATGTTGCCTGGCATCACATGCACGTTGGGCCGCCCCACTTCCACTGAGTAGGCCAGCGCGCGCTCGATGCTGTCACGAAAATCGGCTTCGCGGCCGGGTAGCGCAGCCAGCCCGCGCTCGCCTGCCGCCCAATCAAACGGCGACAACACCTGCACCAGCGTCAGGTTCAGGTCGGTCAGTCGACTTGCGAGCTCGCGGGCCGGAATGTCGTAGGGAAACGCTGACTCAACGCCACGAAATCCCGCTGCGGCAGCGGCGGCATAGCGGTCAATCATCGGCAGTTCAGTAAACAGCCAGCGCAGGTTGGGATCAAAGCGGAGCATGCGTTCAGTCCTTCAGCAGGCCGAGCACCGAGGCGTTATAGCGTTCTGCGGCTTCGTACGACACCCAGTGCCCGGCCCCCTCGATCAGCGTGCAGGAGCAGAGCGCGGCCACGCCCTCGAGCGAGGCGTGAAACTGCGGCCATTTGTCCTGATACAAAAAATCGAGGCTGCCCGCGATCAGATGCAGCGGCACACGAAGCTGACGGATCGTATCGTGGACCAGCGAGGTTCGCGCAAGCCGGCGTTTCGTCATTCGATCGCGTTCAACGTTGCGGCCATGCGTTTGCACCGCCAGCGCATCAGCGGCCCGCGGATCGGCCAGCATGAAAGCGAGCAGGTTATGCCGATGAATCGCATCGCGTGCCGGGCCTTCCGGCGACTCACGCCAGGCGCGCAAACCACGAAAGGGCGGCGGGTTGTCGCGCAACACCGGTGGCCCGGTGAGTATCAGACGGGACAGCCGTTGCGGCCAATCACGCGCCAGCAGCACCGCGACCACGGTACCGAAGGAGAAGGCAACGACCTGCAGCGCCTGGGGCGCGATCGGAAGACGCTGAAGACCAACATCGAGCCAATGCGGAATGGCATCGGCATCCTCGCCATCGGGCGGCATGGCGGAGTCGCCCGACCCTGGCAGGTCGGGCACGATCACCTGATAGCCAGCGGCCGCGAGGCACTCTATGTTGCGGATCCAGTGGGTCCAGCTGCCCGAGCCACCGTGCAACAGCATCAATGGTGAGCCGCCACCCCACAGATGCCAGACCAGGCGCCCGTCGCCGCACGGCGTCTCGATTCGGGTCGCCGATGATTCGATTCGCACCACTTCGGCCTGGGCCTCGCGCGGGTCGCGGGCGGCCGGCAACCGGCTCACCGCAGCATGCCCCAGCTCTTCAGTCGCGTGCTGGCGTGACGTGCCGCATCCCCCTGCGGAACGGCGGTGAGGTAACGACGATAGGCCTGCGCGGCAGCCTGCCGGTTCTGCAGCCCCTCATGGGTAAGTGCCAGCAGAAAATCCGTATCGGGATCACCGGGCAGCACCTGAGCGTAGCGGCTCAATTCCTGCTGCGATTCAGAAAAGCGCTTCTGAGCAAGCAGATTGATGCCCGCCAGCTGCATCGCCTGGCCCTCGCTGGGATAGACGCGGCGAGCCTGCGCGAGATAGGCCTGCGCTTCCGAACGGCGGTTTTGCGCGATCTGGCACTTGGCCATCAGACACAGGCCTGTGTAGTCGTCGGGCGCGGTTTTCAGTGACGAGGTGAGCGCCTGCTGGGCATCGGGCAGGCGCTTTCGCGCCATGGCCTGTTCGCCCTGCTGCTGATCGACGATCGCGGGACGAAGCTGGCGTAGTTTTGCGGTCCGATCCATATAGCGCTCGCGCTGAACCGATGCCGACTCGGTGGCACCGTAGCGGCTGGCCGCCTCGCGCCGCATGTTGGCAAGCCGCTCGTCGGACATGGGATGCGAGCTGAACATGGTGTCTAGAAGCCCCGGCTTCTCGCGCGATTGACGCGTGAGCACGCCCATCAGCTCCGACATGCCGCTGGCGGGATAGCCCACCTGCGTCATATAGGCCATGCCAAGCGAATCGGCCTCTCGTTCGTTATCGCGCGAGTAGGACGCGAGCAGCGCGCTGGCACCGATCTGGCCGCCCAGCGCAATCAGGGGCGCCCAATCGCTCGTGCGATCGGACGCCGAGGCAGCGATTGCGATTCCGGTCAGCACCGCGCCCGCCACCATCGACTGGCCGACGCGTTGCGCACCATGACGGGCATTCACATGCCCCAGCTCATGGCCCAGCAGACCGGCGAGCTGCGCTTCATTGTCCATCTCGAGCAGAATGCCGCGGGTGATGCCAATGCTGCCCGCCGGAAACGTATAGGCATTTACATAGTTGGCATTGAGCGCACGGCAGGAGTAGGGCAGCTTTGGGCGGTGCGAGCGGGAGGCGATCCGGTTGTTCATCTCACCGAGATACTGGTTGAGCGAAGCGTCCTGAACCGCGCCGTAATCGCTAGAAAACTGATGCGGCGACTGTTTGCGATCGATATCGATTTCATCCTGCTCTGACAGGCCGACCAGCACGCGTTCGCCGGTTACCGGGTGTGCGGCGCATCCGCTCAACGCGGGTAGCGCCACCGGCGCACTGACGATACCGATCAGCCAGAGCACATCGCGCCGGGTCAGTTCGCCGCGGCTCACGCGTTCACCAATTGAAGTGGGCATGGGAGACTCTCCGGAAGGCTTCAAGGAACAACGCCGAAAGCTTAGCGCGTGACGACCGTCGTGCCGAATATCGTCAGTTCACCGGCTCCAGGCGCGCGACCGAAAGAGCCAGCCATTTCACGCCGGCACGACCGAAATTGATCTGAACCCGGGCGTCCTGTCCCTGGCCTTCAATGCCCACGATCACCCCTTCGCCGAAGCGGGCATGCGACACCGTTTGACCAATACGCCACGGCACCCCCCGATCGAAGCGGGCGGCCGCCTGGATAGCGGTCGAATCGGCACGGCCGACGTCCGTATCGCGGTCGATGGCTCGTGGACCGTTGGACAGCTGCCGGGAATCACGCCAGCTGCCGCGATCGGCGGCGGCGCGGCCCCCCGCGCCCCGGCGATCATTCCAGCTACCGCCTGAGGACTGGCCAACGCCTTCCCAGGCGCCCCCCCAGCCCTCGCGATAAGCAGTACCTGAATTTTGAACACGGGGCGTCAGCCACTTGACCGCACGCTCGGGCAGCTCTTCAAGAAACCGTGAGCGCAGGTTGTAGCGCGTCTGGCCATGCAGCATGCGGGTCTGAGCGAGCGACAGATAGAGACGGTTGCGTGCCCGCGTGATCGCCACATACATCAGGCGTCGTTCTTCCTCCAGGCCATCGATCTCGGTCACGGAGTTCTCATGCGGAAACAGGCCCTCTTCGAGACCCGTGATGAATACCGCCGAGAACTCCAGGCCCTTGGCTGCATGCACCGTCATCAGCTGCACCGCGTCCTGGCCCTCGCCAGCCTGACTGTCGCCAGCCTCAAGGGATGCATGTGCGAGAAAGGCCGCCAGCGGCGTTAACTGCAGCTCGGCAAGCGGGTCAACTGGCAGATCGCCTGACGCCAGCAGCGGCGGCGCCTGCAGGGGAACGGCTGCCTGCAGATCGGTTGAAGCCGAACCCGCCTCAGGCGACACTGCCAGAGACGCCGAGACACCCGCGCTGGCAGGCAGGTCTGCCGCAAACCGCTCTTCCGCGACAAACGCCGCCGCTGCATTGACCAGCTCGCGCAGATTCTCCGTGCGCTCCTGGCCTTCCTTTTCGGTGGCGTAGTGCGCAATCAGGCCGCTGCGGTCAATCACATGCTCAACCAGATCTGCGAGCGGCATGCGCGCGGTTTCCTGCCGCAGCCGCTCTACCAGCGACATGAATCCCGCGATTTTCGCTGCGGCAGCGCCACTGAGCGAGGCGGCCGCGCGAGCAAGACTGACCGACTCGCGACGCGCCGCATCCTGGAGCACTTCAATGGAACGCGTGCCAATGCCACGCGCTGGAAAATTGACCACCCGGAGAAACGCGCCATCGTCGTCCGGGTTATCAATGAGACGCAGGTATGCCATGGCATGCCGGATTTCGGCACGCTCAAAAAATCGCAACCCACCGTAGACGCGATACGGAATTCCCGCAGAAAACAGCGCATGCTCGAGCACCCTGGACTGCGCGTTCGAGCGGTACAGAAGCGCGACTTCGCAGCGATCGAGCCCATCACGATTGAGCTGACGGATTTCATCGACCAGCCACTGCGCCTCGAGCGTGTCGCTGAAGGCCTCGTGCACGCGAACCGGCTCACCCTCACCGGCCTCGGTCCAGAGGTTCTTGCCGAGCCGGCGGGTGTTGTTCTCGATCAGCGCGTTGGCGCAATCAAGAATGTTGCCGTGCGAGCGGTAGTTCTGCTCGAGCTTGATCAGGTTCGAGACGCGAAACTCGCGTTCAAACGACGACATGTTGGCGACATTGGCACCCCGAAACGCATAGATGCTCTGGTCATCGTCACCGACCGCAAACACCGAGCTGTCAGGGGCCGCGAGAAGTTTCAGCCAGCGGTACTGAAGGACGTTGGTGTCCTGGAATTCATCGACCAGAATGTGGCGAAAACGCCGTTGGTAGTGCTCGCGAAGCAGCTGGTTGCGGTCGAGCAGCTCATAGCTGCGAAGCAGCAGCTCGGCAAAGTCCACCACCCCTTCACGCTGGCACTGGTCGTCGTAGGCCGCATAAAGCTCAACGAACCGGCGGTTGTAGTCATCGAACACTTCAACCGCCGAGGCTCGCAGCCCCGCCTCTTTTGACTGGTTGATGAAGTACTGCAGGTTCTTGGGCGGATACTTTTCGTCGTCTACGCCTGACGCGCGAAGCAGCCGCTTGATGGCCGACAGCTGGTCCGACGAATCCAGGATCTGAAACGTGGGCGACAGACCCGCGTCGCGCGCATGCGTGCGCAGCATCCGGTTGCAGAGCCCGTGAAACGTACCAATCCACATGCCACGGGGATTGATCGGCAGCATCGCCGACAGCCGGGCCATCATTTCGCGGGCGGCCTTGTTGGTGAACGTTACCGCAAGCACCGACTGCGGGCTGACCTGACCGTTAGCGATCAACCAGGCGATTCGGGTCGTCAGCACAAGGGTTTTGCCGCTGCCGGCTCCCGCGAGAATCAGCGCGTGACTGGCGGGAAGCGTGACCGCGGCCAGCTGCGCCTCGTTGAGGTGTGCGAGGAGGTTCGACATCCCGCCATTGTAGTCATCAGCGCATCAACCGCCTTGGCGGGGCAGGCGCTCCGGTTTCCCGGTCAGGTAAGGCCCGATCACCAATTCGATACCGTATGCTCCCCAGACTCCCGTCGGAAATTTCGCCATGACTGCGCTTTTACTCAATATCGGCCACGCAATCGACCATCTGCTGCTGCTGGTCTTTGCAACGGCTGTCGGCTCGATTGCAATCGACTTCGGTGTCGACAGCTGGGAATCGCTGATGCCCTACGCCACCGGCGCTTTCTTCATGTTCGGTCTGGGGTCGTTGCCCTCGGGCAGGTTGGGCGATCTGTGGGGCCGACGCGCCATGATGCTGGTGTTTTTTTTCGGCATCGGGCTGTCCTCAATCGCTGTCGCCTTCACCACCGGCCCCTGGTCGATGGCCATCGCGCTGACGCTGGTCGGCTGTTTCGCGTCCATCTACCATCCGGTGGGCATCCCGATGCTGATCCAGTCAACCCGCACCCCCGGGCGAACCATCGGCATCAACGGGCTGGCAGGCAATCTGGGTATCGCGTTCGCGGCACTCTCCACCGGCTTTCTGGTGCAGATGGCTGGGTGGCGCGCGGCATTCGTCGTGCCGGGTGTCATCTCAATCGTGTGCGGGCTGCTATTTCTACGCGCCACCACGGCCGAAACCGAGCCGCCTGCCAAGCGCGCGCCCAAGCTGATCGACATGCCCGAAACCATGCGTCGGCGCGTGTTCGCGGTGATGCTCATGACCGCCATTACCGGCAGCCTTGCGTTCAATCTCACCACCAACGGTAATGCCGAGTTGCTCAAAGACCGGCTGCCAGCGCTCTCGACCGAGCCAGCCACGCTGGGCATGCTGCTCGCGCTGATGTACACGATTGCCTCACTCGCGCAGCTGCTGGTGGGCCGGCTGATCGATGCGATGCCAATGCGGCCGCTGATGCTGGCGATCATGGTGATGCAGCCAATCGCCTTCATTGCAGCATCGGTCACGGATGGCTGGATGATGTTTGTTGCCATGACCGCGTTCATGCTGCTTGTCTTCGGTGGCATCCCGTTTTCGGATGCGATCATCGCCCGTTACATCGATGACAGGATGCGATCGCGTGTCAGTGGTATTCGGCTAACCATCTCGTTTACTGCAAGCTCAAGCGCTGTCTGGATGTTGGGGCCTTTCGTCAAGCACAGCGGATTCACCGCACTGCTGCTGACCCTGGCTGCAATCACCGCCTGCTCGGCGGCTGTCGCGCTGTTGTTGCCGCAGAGTGCGCCGCCGGCACAGGTGGGTGGGCCCTGACGACTGACTGCTGGCTCGGTTGAGCGCGGTCAGGCGGGGAGGTGTGCAGACGGTTCGACTGGCTGCGCCGGCGCTCGCGCGCCGGTTCCCTCGGCGAATGGACGGCGGACGGAGACGGACACAAACTCGCTCGCTGGCGCTCGCTCAGACAGGTGTCCGTCCTGTGGGGAAGCGCATGCGCTTCCCCTCCCGCCCGGCGCCCACCCGCCTCGGCTGGCCAGACTCACCGCCCGCACACCCCCCCGCCTGCCCTTGCACAGGGCGACAGCGTGCGACGGTGTCATGGGTAAGCAAGACCCCAAACACATCCAAAGGCGAGCGCGCGTGAGGGTCGATCCTCGTGCGCAGCACAGACCGAGGCTGGGGGCGGGAGGCAGGGTGCGGTGAGTCTGGCCAGCCGAGCTGGGTGGCTGAGAGCCGGTTAACAGGCGGGCACCTGTCCGAGTCCGCTTAAGCGGGCGAGTTGTGCCCGCCCCGGCTCTCAGCCGCTCAGCGAGGGCACCGGCGCGCCAGCGCCGGCGCAGCCAGTCGAACCGCGCCCTGCCTCCCGCCCCCAGCCGCCGCCTATGCGTAGAACGTCGTCCGTCACCGCTTGAGCCGCACCACCACCGCATGGCAGAGCAGCCCGAGCAGAATCGCCCACTCCAGGGACACCGTCACGGTCAACGCGAAGGTCACGGCCATCGATACGGCGCTGGCGGCTCCTTCCGCGGCGACCGCGCGAATCTCGCGGAGATCGATGAGGGCCACGGCAACCATCAGCAGAACGCCGGCCACAGCGGCGAGCGGCAGCCAGCGGGCCAGCGGAGAGACCAAAGTGACCACCAGCATCAGCAGCAGCGCTGCGCTGATCGCTGACAGCGGCGTGACCGCCCCCGCTTCAATGTTGACGCCCGACCGATTGAACGAACCACTGGCCGGATAGGCCGAGAAGGCAGACCCCGCAAGATTCGCAAAGGCCTGCGCCCGAACTTCCCGAGGACCGTCGAGCGGCTGCCCCGCACGCTGCGCGATGGCCCGCGCAATCGACACAGCCTCGGCGAGCGCGAGCAGGGTCATGACCAACGCTGGCATTGCCAACATCTGCAGCGTCGCTGGCGACAGATCGGGCATGGACAGGGGGGGCAGTGCCGACGCAAGCTCATCCGTGAAGGCGAGCCCATCGCCCGCGCCGATCGCAACCAGGCCCGCAGCGCCCAGGCCACCGCCCACCACGCCAACCAGCATGTAGGGCACCCGTCGATTCCAGGGCTTGGCCAGCACGCAGACGAGGATCGTGAGACCGGCAACGGCTGCGGTTGGAAGGTGAACCTTACCGATGTCGTGCGCCAGCTTTGCGAGCGTCTCAAAAACGCTCAGGCCTCTGGGCCAGTCAAGCCCGAGCAGCGTCCGTACCTGCGAGTTGATGATCAGAACGGCCGCGCCAGCGGTGAAACCGATGATCACGCTATGCGGCACGCGATCAACCAGCCGGGCGACCGGAGTGAGGCCCACTGCAAGCTGCAGCACACCCACCATAAAGCTCAGCGTGATGGCGAGCGTCACATACGCAGCGCTGCCAGGCGTAGCGAGCGGCGCAAGGAGGGCGAGCACGGTGAGCGAGATGGCGTTGGCAGGCCCGGTCACCATCAGTCGGCTCGAGCCCAACAGCGCGGCGATGATGCAGGGCACGATCGCCGTATAAAGCCCGTACTGCGGCGGCATGCCAGCCAGCGTTGCGAAGGCCAGCGCCTGCGGCAGCACAACCACCGCACCGGTGAGGCCGGCAGCCAGGTCGGCACGAATGACGCCTGGGCGCCTCAGCTCGGAAAACCACTCGGGAAGCAATGACACGGCCGGCATCGGAATTGTCGTATTTCGGACGCGACGGCCTCTGGCTCGGCGTCGCGCGGTTCGCGCATTCTATGCGCTGGCGGACACGGGCCGTGCCGATGGCGCACAATATCGATCACGCAGCGCACGCAATCGGTGCGCAAGCAGAGACTGCCTTGCAATCCCCGAACGATCCCAGCCCCGGTCCAACCGAGCCCTCGCCGCCGCGCACGCTGCTCTCCCGCATCGTGGGGTTGCTGCCTGCTCGTCGCCGTAATCTTGCCTACCTGAGACTCTGGTTCGGCCGGCTCGCTTTCTGGCTGGGCGCGGTCGGGGTTGGCCTGCTGGCGGTTGCCTTCGCAAAACTTGCGGACTGGTTCGGAGAACAGTTTCAGCTGCTCTATTCCGAATTTCCCTGGATTCCCTGGGTGCTGACACCGGCGGGCGGCGTATTGCTGCTGTGGATCACGCGTCGGTATTTTCCGGGCGCAGAGGGTAGCGGCATTCCGCAGACACTCGCGCATCTGTCAGCGCCGCAGGCCAAACGACCGCATCCACTGCTCTCACTCAAAATCATCGTGGGCAAGATTCTGGTGGGTGCCAGCGCGGTGGGGGCTGGTTTTTCGCTCGGCCGCGAGGGCCCTACCGTGCAGGTCGGCGCCTCTCTGATGCATGAACTGCATAAATATCTGCCACGATCGCTTCACATCAGCCGCGAGCATCTGATTGTGGCGGGCGGCGCGGCGGGCATCGCCGCTGCGTTCAACACACCACTCGCGGGCATCATGTTCGCCATCGAGGAAATGACCCGCAGCGTGGGCACGCGAGTCAGTGGGCTGATCATCATCGCCATCGTGCTGGCCGGCGTGGTGTCGCAGGCGCTGATCGGCGGTGGCCACTATTTCGGTCACATTCTCATCGCCGCAGAAACCGGCGATCTGCTCGTCTGGGTCATCGTTGCTTCGTTGGCCAGCGGCGTGGCGGGAGGCCTTTTCGCCAGAATGCTGATCAAGGCCGCACTGGGCTGGACCGGGCCTGTCGCCGATTTTCGCAAGCGTCGGCCACTGGTGTTCGCGGGCTTCTGCGGCCTCTTGATTGCGCTCATGGGATCGCTTACCGCCGGCGCCATTTTCGGCACCGGCTATGAACCCACCCGGGCCCTGCTCGAAGGCGACGGCGAGCAGCTGCCCTGGTACTTCTTCTTTTTCAAGCTGGCCGCCACGTTTGTGTCGTACCTGAGCGGGCTGCCCGGCGGAATCTTCGCGCCCTCACTCAGCATCGGCGCTGGCCTGGGACACGCGCTCACGCATCTGCTGGGTCATCCAGAACACGCGGGCATGCTGCTGGTGCTGGCAATGGCGGGATTTCTCGCGGCGGCGACTCAGGCACCAATCACCTCTTTCATCATCGTGATGGAGATGGTCGACGGCTATTCCAAGGTGATCGCACTAATGGCGGTAGCGCTCTTCGCAAGCTGGATCTCGCGGCTGTTCTCCCCGCCGCTCTACATGACGCTTGCGCGCCGCTACCTGCCGCCTGAGCCCCCGCCCACCGCGGAGCCCCCGCCCACCGCACCTTCGGCCGCGCCCTCGGGCACGCTCCCATCCACGCCTTCGGCTGCTCCCGTCGCGACACCCACCCCCACTGACTCCGAGCCCAAGCGCCCGCCGTCGGCCTGACGGCCGGTCTGCACCAGGCGCCCGGCAGTTTCCGCAACCCACCTATGAACTCCGCCATGCTTCCCCTGGACGGCATCACCGTTGTCTCGCTCGAACAGGCAATTGCCGCACCGTTCTGCACCCGCCAGCTCGCTGACCTTGGCGCACGCGTCATCAAAGTTGAGCGGCCCGATGGCGGAGACTTCGCCCGCGGCTATGACACGCGGGTTCGTGGTCTTAGCTCGCATTTTGTCTGGACCAATCGTTCGAAAGAAAGTCTGACCCTGGACCTGAAGCAGCCAGAGGGGCTGGAAGCGCTCAAGCGTCTGATCGCTCGCGCCGATGTGCTGGTCCAGAATCTGGCGCCAGGCGCCGCCGCCAGAATGGGGCTTGACCATGAGTCGCTCGCACCCGCTCATCCGGCACTGATCGTCTGCGATATTTCTGGCTACGGCTCGGATGGGCCGTACCGCGACCGCAAGGCCTACGACCTGCTGGTCCAGAGCGAATCCGGATTTTTATCGATCACAGGAACGCCTGAGCAGATGGCCAAGGCGGGCTGTTCGATTGTCGAT